>Ga0265297_10001300_pt1 | contig 60104 bp, 49 predicted proteins | sample Munlanlwell13791_FD_192502 | JGI IMG/M metagenome (GOLD analysis project Ga0265297, IMG submission 192502) | Leachate microbial communities from a municipal landfill in Southern Ontario, Canada - Leachate well 137-91 | ecosystem: Engineered > Solid waste > Landfill > Unclassified | place... | reverse complement strand
CACATACTCCGCCGCCACATTCAACGGCCCGATCACCGCATCGAGAAGTCTATTGACTCCATCAATGGCAGCTTTGTGCACACCCTGATACATGCTGGTATCGGCGCGGGTGGCAAGCTTGCCGGCGATTGCAGCATTGATGAGTTCACTAACATCCCTGCCCCGATGGGTAAGAACCTCCAGGAGAGAATTTATATTGTTTTTGATCTCGTTGAAGTCGCCATTGTACGAATCAGTGATCTGCGGGGGAATGTCGCCCTTCGAAATCCGGTCCACATACTCCGCCGCCACATTCAACGGCCCGATCACCGCATCCAAGGTGTCGTTGACCCCTTGGATAATCATCCGATACTCTCCATGATGCTTGCTTACATCGGCCCGGGTGGCAAGTTTACCTTCAACAGCCGCCTTTGCCAGCATGCCGGTATCGGCAATGAGCAATTCAATGTTTTCCATGCTTGAAATATATGCCGGCAGAAGTAGGTCGGCGTCACTTCTCCTGCCGATCTTTTTTAGATCCGCCAGAGCTTCTGTATTGCCGACGGCGAGGTCATTGGTCAATTTAACTGCAGACAGCAGCCGCTCTCGGACTCCATTGATCCCTTTAGCCAAATCTCCGTATATGCCTGGATACTTGCCTTCAACCTCTTGTGTATGGTCATTGACGTACAGTTTTTTCAGTACCTCATTTGCTTCGGACAGGCCACCGAAAGTGTCAACACAGTTGTTTATGTTCGTTTTGATAACGCCAAAATCTCCGTTGTAAGTATCGGTTATCTTGTCCGTAATGATGCCTTTGCTGATGTCGTCAAAGTATTTTGCCAGTACGTTCAATGGCTTAACAATTGCGGTTACAATCTGGTTTACCGCATCCAGAATGTTCTTATCGGCGCCCTTCAAACCGCTCATATCGGCGCGAACATCAAGCTTGCCATCATTGACGGCAGTGGCAAGATCCCGGATTCTCTCAAAGAGCATCGATCCGCCATCTCCGCCAGAATTATGTCTTTCTTCCATCTCCGTGTCTCCTCCTTTTGTGATAACTTCTTTTACAGTCGTATCTCCGCCTGTTTCTGTTAACGAAGCAGATCTTGCACCACCTTCATTTTGCCCTTTATCGTTCCCAGACAGCGATGATCTGGCAAAAATGCTCTTTTTGATCTTACCTTCCATGCCCTTCTCCTTTCTTCATTTATGTTCTCCCGCCACCCTTCCTTATTCACCACAAAATCAACCGCCCATTTGCATCCGGCACCGCTTCCGTATCTCTTCCGCCAGCTCTGCATATTCAACGGCCCCCGATGAACGGGGGGCATAGGAAAAAATACTCTTACCGAAGGACGGCGCTTCGGCCAGTTTCACATTCCTCCGGATCTCCGTTTTGAAAACCTTTGTGCCATATTCATCCCGGACCAATTGAACGATCTCCCGCTGGCTTTTGACCCCCCTGATCAACATGGCAAAACAGATCCCCAGCAGGTGCGGATGTATACCCATCTCTTTTTTTATCTCATCCACAGCCAGGGTCATGCTGACGAGTCCCTCCAGGGCAAGATACTCAGCAGTTACGGGGAGGACATAGGCGTCGGACGCTACCAGGGCATTGATAGAAAGCAGGGACAAGGAGGGAGGACAATCACAGAAAATGAAGTCGTATTTATGTCTTAATGGTGCGAGGCAGTCCCTGAGTTTGTTCTCCCGCCCCGCTACGTCCGCAAGCACAAGATCGCTGCTCGCCAGATCGAAACCACCGGTCAACAGATCAAGATTGCACCCCTCCGAATTCCGGATGGCCTGCTCGATTTCGAGATCGTCGAAGAGAATTGCCGCCGTCGAAGGGGTGAGTTTGTCAAAAGGTATGCCCAGCGACATGGAGGCAGACCCTTGAGCATCGAGATCCACCAGGAGAACCTTGAGTCCTTTTTTTGCCAGCGCGGCAGCGACGTTCACGGCGGTCGTCGTCTTCCCGGTCCCTCCCTTGTTGTTGATCACCGCAATTACCATTCCCCTGCCTCCTTCATGACCTGCTTGAATTCCCTGTTGGCCTCTCTGATGTTTTTCAGGGAATCCGTCAAAAGACTTTGCGCTCCCTGACAAATCGGGTCGCCGTGCCCGAAATAGATCTCTTTGACATTCCGCTGACAGATATTTTTCATGGCCTGGACAAAACCTTTTTCATGCCCCCCTCCTCCCGAGCGGACGATCACCGGCGCGTCTCCGACAAAGAGGATCCCATGGTCTTCATTGAACAGAGAAATGGAATCCTCGCTATGCCCCGGGGTGTGAATGACTTCAAACACTCGGTCCCCCATCAGCAACCGCTGCCCATGCTCAAGGACGTGGTCCACCCCCTCCAGATAAGCAGAAAAAGCAAATACCGTCGGGTGGTATCGTTCCCGAATCAGCGACAACAGGGCCGTATGATCGGAATGACAATGCGTAAGCACAACCTGTTCGACTTTCTTCTTCCCTACTCCCGTAGGTATTATCTCCAATTGATCAAGAATCGAGGGATCGCTTCCCACATCCACGAGGGTGTTAATGTCCTCGATGCGCTTCCATTCCCCCAGAACCAAATAGACATTTGAACTGTAAACATGGCCAATGCCCGGTACAGAAATAATCTTCACGTCTTCGCCTCGATCTTCCGGAATAACTGGCAGTCCGACAACAACTGTTCGAAAAGATGGGAGGCCTCCCCGGGCATCTTCTGGGTGTGCTCGGTTACAAGAATCCCCCCCGGCTCCAAGGCACTGTGAAACATCCGGAGCACTTCCACCCGCTGTTGGTGCTGGAAGTGCAACAATACATTTTTACACACGATCAGGCTGAAACCATCCCGAATCGGCTTAAAGGTCAAAAGATCGTGCAAGCTCGGCTGGATGCGCTGCCTGATCTGGTCAATAAGCCGGAAGTGCCCTTCCCTTTCCGCAGGCTGAAAATACTTTCGGAAGAGCTCTGTCGGAATCCGCTGGAGTTCCTCCCAGGGATATTCGCTTTCTTTCAATGTCTCCAAAAGTGGCGCGTCGTAATCCGTCGCGAAAATCTGAACATTCCGGAAGGCGAAGGTATTCATGTTCTCCGCCAACAGGATGGCCAAAGTATAAGGTTCCTGACCCATGGCGCAGCCGGCGTCCCAAATGCGCACCCAACTGCGGCCACTCGCGGCGCTTATCAAAAAGCGAACTGCGTGGGTCAGGGGATCGAGATCACGGAAGAAGAAAGTGAAGGCCATCAATACCCCCGTCGCTTTCCGTTCGTCGCTTCATCTCGCTCCGCCTGTTCCACAATCTTCGGCAGATCCAGGATCAACGCCACGGTCCCATCTCCCAGGATGGTGGCCCCGGAGACACTTTTTACATCCTTGCACATCCTCCCAAGATTCTTGATGACCGTCTGATGGCCGCCGACAACCTGATCCACGACGAAGCCAACCCGCCCGCCGTTAATCCGGGTGGTCACAATCTGCTCGATCGCAGGCCGTACACCCTTAAAGCCAAAAGCGTCTCTCAGGCGCAAATAGGGCACTATTTCTCCCCGTATTTCGGCAATGCATTTTCCATGGGCCCGGGCAATATCCACCTCGGTCAGCTCGACGCATTCTTCGATCGCCGACAGGGGCATAATGAAATAATCGTCGCCGATTCTGACCAACAGGCCATCGATAATCGCCAGGGTCAGGGGCAGCTTGAGGATGATCGATGATCCCCGTCCCTTTTCGCTGAGAATCTCGATTGTCCCCTGGAGCGTCTCTATCCCCCGCTTCACCACGTCCATACCGACGCCGCGTCCGGATACACTGGAAACCGCTTTGGCCGTGGAAAATCCTGCCTGCAAAATGAGGGCGTAGAGGTCCTTTTCGGACAAGATAACGTCCGGAGCAATGAGACCTCGCTCGATGGCCTTCGCCCGGATCGCTTCCCCGTCGAGGCCGGCCCCATCGTCCCGGATCGTAATCACAACATGGGCCCCGGAATGCTCGGCAGCCAGCATGACCGTCCCCTGGCGGGGTTTTCCCGCGGCTTCCCGGACATGGGGAGATTCAATGCCATGATCGATGCAGTTTCTGATCAAATGAACCAGCGGATCATTGAGTTTCTCGATAACCGTCTTGTCCAACTCCGTTTCGGCTCCTTCCGTTTTCAGAACCACCTCTCTTCCAAGGTCCGCCGAAAGATCCCGGACGAGGCGTTCGAAACGGCTGAAGGTGCTGCCGATGGGGAGCATGCGGATGCTCATGGTATTGTCCCGGAGTTCCGCCATGAGGCGCTCCACCTCCTCCGCTACCTGAATAAGAAGCGGGTCGTTCCTCTGTGTAGCGATCTGGGACAGGCGGGATTGAACGGTAACCAGTTCCCCCACCATATTAACGAGGCGATCAAGTTTTTCCGCCGGGACACGGATGCTCGCTGCCGTCTCGGTAAGCTGTTTCCGCTGTTTTACCTCCCGGGCATGTTTCTGTTCGACAAGGGCGGCTTCCACATTTTCCGCCCCGACCAGCCCCGATTCAACAAGGATTTCGCCTATTTTCTTATGCGAATCCAAAATTTTACGAAGATTTGGCCCCGAGATATCACCACGATCGACAAGAATCTCTCCCAGTTTCCGGTCTTCCTTTTCCTCCTCCGCCCCTGAGTCGTCGGGTATTTCTTCTATGTTCAGGGAGCACCGGTCCTCCACGAAGATAAAAACATCCCGGATGGCGTTTATATCGTGCTCCGACGTCAACATGATCTCCCAACCCGTATAACAGGCCTCGGGATCGATCTCATCAAGCGGAGGAATCTGTTCCGTCTTGGCCACGATGTGGCAAATGCCAAGATCGCAGACTTCGTTCAGCAGCAGGACCGGGTTGGTTCCGGACAAGAAGATGTCCGCAGTGGGTCGAAAGGAGATGCGATAGGTGTTCAGGCGGCCTTTTTCTTTTTCCTCACTATTATCACCCTGCTTTACCCTTTGTTCATGAACAGCATCCGGTATGGATGGCGCGGTGTGGCTTTCCAGATAGGCGCGGAAAGACGCGCTGATGGCAAGGGCCGCATCGAGGGCCGGGCCGGCGTGGCCCTCTTCCCGCGGTTCAATCATCTTTTTAACCTCATCACAGGCCCGGAGCGTCATGTCAATCAGGGGGCTGGTGACGGGTATCTTCCCCCCCCGGACCAGATCGTAAACATTTTCAATATTATGGGTCAGTTTGTTGATGTCATCGAACCCAAACATGCCGCTTGACCCTTTGAGGGTGTGCATGGCCCGGAAGACCCGGCCGATCAGATCAGCGGAGCCTGGGTCCTTTTCCAGTTCCAGCAGGGACGTTTCGAGCTCTCCAAGGAGTTCGTAGGCTTCTTCCCTGAACGCTTCCTTGAATTGATCCATCATCCAATCACTTTCCTGATTACAGCCAGCAGTTGTTCCGGCTTGAAGGGTTTTACGATCCACCCTGTCGCCCCTGCTGCTTTACCATCCTGTTTTATTTCCACCTGGGATTCCGTGGTAAGCATAATGATGGGAACGAACTTGAACGCAGGCAAAGCTCTCAAGGCCCGGATCAGGCCAATGCCGTCAAGATTAGGCATATTGAGATCGGTGATTACCATGTGAATAGTCTGGCCATTGACCTTGGAAAGGGCGTCCCTTCCGTCCACAGCTTCTATCACCTCGTATCCGGCGTCACGAATGGTAAAACTGACCATCTGGCGTACACTGGCGGAATCATCCACCGTCATGATGACTTTACTCATTTCTCAACCCTCATTTCTCATCTCTCAGGCCTCATCATCCATATGCAGATGTGACTTCCTTCAGCGCGGCATCCCCGTTCCCTGACGAACCCCGCCTCCCGTGCTGCCTTGCTGATGGATTTCGGAAGTGCTCCAGTTACGGTCAGTTTTTTCCCCATGTTCATCATGAACCGGTGGGCCGAACAGAGCAGTTGCAGACACGTCAGATCGGCATCGGCCACACCGCCCAGATTCAGGTCCAGGGTATCGCTCCTTTCGATCCATTCCTTCAGGGCGTCACGGAAGCCAAGGGCATTCTGTATGTTTACTGCCCCGCTAACCATCAGGGTTGCCCTCTCTTCACCACCAATAAGTTCAAACATTATCCCGTCTCCCCATTTCCATAATCTCAGAATAACTCGACATTGTCCCCAAGATCCCCATCATCGCCCGCCGCCGGGGCGGATTCCGCACCTTCCCGGTTTCCCGCGGCCGTGCCGGGCTTTTCCCCGTCTACCGTCGGCATCGGCAAGATGCCTATTGCGGTTACCGGCGCTGCTGCCGCGACCGCCAGATGAATCTCCCGCTCCTTGTCCATGGTATAGCGTGCCGCCATATTGCCAAGAGCCGCCACCTTAGTCAGTTCTGATCCTGAAGGAAGAGAGGCACGCATCTCACCCGTGACCTCCTTCAGGGACGTCACAACTGCACCTATCCCCTTGTCTGTCCCATCGTGGACCCGCAAGTGGGCGGCCATTTCTTCAATCTCCTGCTGCAGAGATGTCCCGTCGCTGTCGAACCGTTGCAATAGGTCGGACAATTCCTCATCCATCTGCCGTAGCGGTTTCATGAGGGATTTAACCTGGTCCAGAAGCGAAGCGTTTTCCATCTCCAAACGCGCCTGATCATACCGCCCCCCCTGCTTTGACAGAGATTCCGCCTCTTCACCGATGCTCGCAAGATTAGCGGATATGATGTCAATGCTCCCCGCCGTATCGACAGACAACTGATGGATGGAATCAGCCAGGACTCCCAGGGCCAAGCCGCTATCGCCGATATGGGCGGCGTGAATGCAGGCATTTAGGGCGGTAACCCGCATTGCTATGCCCACTTTCTGGACATCCCGGATGTAAGACTTCATCTCCCCCATGGCATGGGCAACCTGAAGCATCGACGCCGACATCTTCCGATTCATTTCCGTGAATTCCCCGATGGCGTCCATCAGCTTGGCAAGGGATGCCTCCAGTTCGGAGAAGTATGTATCTTCCTTTTCTCCCGAGGCCCCGGCGGCCTTCTTAATGTCTTCCGACATTACGGATATTTCGGAAGAGATGCGGTAGAGATTCTCACCGATCCGTTCCATCGCCCCGGCGAGATCCTCCCGGGCATGCTGCAACTGTGCCGCCTGTAATTCACAGGTCGCTGCCGCCTTCGATATTGTTTCTGTAGTATCGCATTTCCCGCTGTTTTCCCGGCGCCTGCATAGTGGCCATGCAATGAGAGATTTGCCTTCCGAGGACTCCGAGGTATTCTCTTGATGTCCCACAATTTCCATCAGGGCTTCACGAACATGCTCCATCCTCTGCCGGGTAATGTCATGGAACTGGAGGGAAGACACCACTTCTCCAACGTTTCCCGATATCTGTTTCCAGCACTTCGCTACGCCTTTGATCACCAAGGAGGAAAGTTCATGTCTAAGCTCCATCTCCCGGATACTACTGTTTGACCGATCGAGGATCTGTTTCGCCTTTTCCTGCTGTGAGGATTCAAATTCCTGGGCACGTACCATATGGTCGGCCAGGAGCAGGATAATCTCTTCCGTACGTATCCGCAGGGTTGACGATCCGGTATCGACATGGGCAATGAGCCCCTGCACATCGTCGCCAAGGGCGGCGAAACCTTCATGGCGGTTACCGAGACGGGCGCTTTCGATTCTAATCAGATTGCAGAGGACCCGGAGATTTCTTACAATCTTATCGAAAGACTCCAGATGACCATGCACCTCTTGCAAGCTTTGGATAATCATTGCGATGGTCGCGGACCCGCCTCGGGAAGACTCGTTCTCGTCCCCGATCTGCCGAAGAATCCTTTTCAGTCCTTCCATTTGGGAGATGATTGTGTCGCCGGACAGGCGTTCCGCGGCGGCACCGGACAATTGTGACATGGCCCGGGCCCGTTGATGAATATCCTGAAGTCTCTCGCCTATACGCAGGAATTCCCCTTCCGTGCCCGTCGTCATTTCCATGATCCGATCGCCGGCCTGGTACAGACAATCACGCCAATCATGTTTGGCGGGAAGGCTATTCTTCCATAATCCCTTAAACAGAGCCGGTGTCGTCATTTTCAAAGAATACTCCTTTCCCCCGGAATGTCCGGCCTCGTTGCCAATACCGGCGACAGACTATACAGTCCCCCGCCGCTGAGCATCTTTCCCAGGACCGCAGAGATATCTATAAAGTCACTTTCCGCATAGGTAACGAACCTGGGCCGCAGGGCATGACCACGGGAAATCGTCTCCGCGTCATCGTCAGGCAAGACGAGAATCAGTCTCCGGTCCCGCAACCATTCCCGATGTTCGACTAGATCCAGGAGTTCTTCCCGGCCGGAGACGAGGAATACGAAAACCACCGCCTCCGGCAAGGGCTGATGGAGACGTTGCAACAGGGCGGGCATGGAACGGAAAGTTTCGACTTTACTCTTGGGAATGAGGATCTCTATTACCCGTTGCAGCTTCTCTCCCTGTAATGCCCCTGGCGCCGAATAGAAAATGACGTTCATTAAATATCCACCTTTGTCATGTGCCCCCTTATTTCCTCCGTTTGTGGGGTTCACTGTCCTGTCGGAAAGCGATTCTTCAAGTAACATGCCATAGGCTCCCGCACAGACTTAACACCAGGAGAAACAGCTACTCCAACTTATTAATATAATAGAGCATACATCGACTTAAGAGATTCCGGCCCATTTTATTAAGTCACGTATAGATGAGAATTTGGAGACCCCTCTCCTTGAAGAGGTGGGTTAAGATGGGAATGGGGTTGATTATTAACTATTAATAAGTCGCAAATGCTCTTTCCGACCGATAAAAAAATACTTATTACTATCATTACCTTTGCGGAAGGATAACGCACGTCAGGATATTGAAGGCGAAGGAGTTCCGATAAAATCGGATGACTGTCCGCTCATGCAGGACAATTGTCCGGATATTCCGGATTGTATCCATCTGGACAGGACAAAATGGGAGGGGGTCAGACTTACTAATAGACATTTAACATTAAATGTCTATTAGTAAGTCTGACCCCCTCCCATTGCCATCTGGTATTTTTTGAGGAGTTCGTATAGACGTGAACGGGACATGCCTGATATTTCACAGGCTTTTTTTATATTATCTCTGGAAAGGGCCAGGAGGTGATGAAGATACTTCTTTTCACCTTGGCTGAGGATGTCGTCACGGAAATCCTGCCATTTCGGCAGATTAACCCCGGAAGGGGACATTGCTTCCCCCTGGCCTGGCGTCTCTATTGCCGAAATATCCGGAGCGGCAGCTTCCGTGGCACTCTTCTCCGGCGGCTCCTCTCTGGCAACAGAGGCCCTCGCCATGTGGATGCGGATGCGCATGGGCAGGTGCTTGGGCACGAGAACGGTATCGTAACGGGCGGCGGCAATCATCCTGTCAAGGGCCTGGACGAGTTCCCGCACATTTCCCGGCCATTCATAAGTCATCAGCATTTCGAATAATTCCGGAGATAATCCCTTGATCTCCATCCCATAGCGTTCGCAGAACTTCATCATATAATATAACGATAACTCGGGGATGTCTTCTACCCGTTCCCGGAGCGTCGGCATTTCGATACTGAAGGCCTGGAGCCGGTAAAGGAGATCCCCCCGGAAATTTCCATCCTGTACCATTCGTCCAAGATCACGGTTAGTGGCCGCTACCAATCGAAAGTCGCTGGTCACCTCGACCTTACTCCCCAGGGGCCGGAAACGACGTTCCTGGAGTACCCGGAGGAAAGATTTCTGAATGGAAAAGGTGAGTTCCCCCACCTCGTCCAGAAACAGGGTCCCCCCGTCGGCCTGGCGGATCAGTCCTTCATGGGTCTTGTCTGCCCCCGTATAGGCCCCCCGCATATGCCCGAAGAGGACGCTTTCAACCAGTGTTTCCGTCAGGGAGGCACAATCGACGACGACAAAATTCTTCCCCGCTCGGGAGCTGTTATTGTGGATCGCCCAGGCAATCAATTCCTTTCCCGTTCCGGACGCGCCACTCACAAGGACGTTGACGTCCGAGACCGCTGCCTGCGCAACGGCGTCAAGGCAGGCCTGCATCCTCTGGCTGCTGCCGACAATGCCTTCTCTTTTCAAGGCCACCACCGGTTTCACCTGCATCTTCGCATCCCGGTATTGTAAAGCTCTAACGAGGGGCAGGATCATCGTATTCAGTGAGGAGGGCTTTTCAATATAATCCCAGGCGCCGTTTTTCATCGCCAACTCCGCCCCATCGGGGTCGCCCTTGCCGGTCATGATTACCACTTCCGGCATCGAGGCGGCGCTGCGAATCGAAGGCAGGGCTTCCAGGCCATTGCCGTCGGGAAGGCGGACATCAAGATAGACAACATCGAATGCGCCCTCAATAGCAGCCTGTATCCCTTCGTTCAAAGTCAGAAAGCTTACCACTTCGTGTTCCATCGACCGAAACTTACGGGTCAACATTTCACATAATAAGCTGTCATCATCGACGACTAAGATCTTTGCCATATCCCGATATCCCAACTATTGTAATGATCTTTATTCTATATAATGGTCTTCCGCTTCTCATAAAAATCAATCTTGGTCAAGAAAAACCTTATAATCTCAGGGGAATCATACTTTTCCTAAGCGGTATCAATCCGGCAAGCGATGGAACGATTATTGCTGTGATGTTTTTGGATGCAGACATCATAGGAAAAGGATACCCGATGCCGACCAGACCAAAAAAAAGGCGGACTATCCTCCTCGTGGATGACGAGACGATGAATCTGGACGTTACCCAGGAGCTGTTGAAATCTCTCGACTACGAGGTTTATCCGGCCGCCGGCGGCCAGGAGGCACTGGCGGTATTTATGGCAAAAAGAGGGGAAATCGATCTGGTTATCCTGGATATGATCATGCCGGGAATATCGGGCAGCGAAACCTTTGACCGCCTCAGGGAAATCGATCCCGCTGTCCGCGTCCTTCTTTCCACCGGTTACATCCTCACTGGGCAGGTCCAAGAGATCCTCGACCGCGGCTGTGACGGTTTTATTCAGAAACCTTTTCACCTGCATATACTTTCGGAAAAGGTACGGGAGATGCTGGAAGCACCAAGAAGATGATTGATTACCACCACTGACATAATTATCATCAACTTATTCGCCAGGGGGGGGGGCGCAGATGGAAGAAATATCCGGGATGAATGGGGAACTTACCGCAGAAAGATCCGCCTTGAAGAAGAAAAAGAGAGAACCGATGCCCGCGGGTTCTAAGGGGAGGAAGTCCGGTTCCCTGCGGGAGGCTTCACTCATCAAGCTGCGTAAGTCCGAAGAAAGATACCGCCAGTTGACAGAAAGCGCTCATGACCTCATTCTATCCATGGACCTGGACGGCGTTATCCGCTACGCAAACCGGGCAGCAATTGATCTGGCCGCTCCATTTAGCCTGATCGACCTTCCAATGCAGGATATCACGCCGCCAAACCTTTTACAAAGGCACCGGGATCTTCTTCAAAAGCGCAGAGCAGGTGACGATTCGATCTTCTCTTATGAATGGGAGCTTACCGCTCAGGATGGGAACAGGCGCTTGATTATGGATGTTACTTCTTCCCTCCTTACGGAAGACGGCGAACCGTCGGGAATTCTTGTCGTTGCCCGCGATGTAACGGACCGGAAGCTCCGGGAAGAGGAGCTGCGGGAAAGCGAAGAACGTTATCGCGCCATTTCGGAAAATTCTCACAATGCAATCTGTATCGTCGACGAACAAGGTAAGATAACCTGGGGCAACAAAGAGCTTCAGGTGATGAGCGGCTATTCATTAACCGAATTGTTCGGGGCGGAATCGTTCGCTTCTTTTATTGCCCCCGAATCGACCGAATTTGTCTTCGCCAATTACCAAAAATTTCTTGCCGACGCCCCTTATGAACATCATTATGAATTCTATTTTCTCCGCCACGATGGCGAAAAGCGGCTTTGCGAAAAGCGTATGATGGATTTCAAGGATAAACACGGGAAACGCAATCTCATCATCAACATGATGGACATCTCCAACCGCCGCAAGGCGGACGATATGATCAGGCACCAAACGGATGCCATGGAGGCCGCAATAGACGGTATGGCTCTCCTCAACACAGAAGGGAAATTTTTTTATCTGAACAAGGCCCATGTTAGTGTTTATGGCTACGATAATGCAGGGGAATTAATTGGCAAGTCATGGAAGGTTCTCTATGAAGCGGATGAAGTAAAACGATTTGAAGAAGAAATCATGCCCGTATTCGCCCGGAAGGGAGAATGGCATGGCGAAGCGATAGGCAGGAAAAAAAATGGGGACAAGTTTCCCCAAGAGGTGTCTTTAACAGGTCTCGACAGTGGCGGATTGATTTGCATTGTTCGCGATATCGCCAACCATAAGCTTCTTGAATCCCAGCTTATCCAAGCCCAGAAGATGGAGGCAATGGGAACCCTGGCAGGTGGGATCGCCCATGATTTCAATAATATCCTTGGCTCCATGATCGGCTATACTGAATTAGCGATGGAGGAAACAGATCAAAGCGAAAGGCATCAGGAACTGGAGCAGGTCCTGCGCTCCTGCGACCGGGCAAAAGATTTGGTCAAACAGATCCTCACCTTCAGCAGAAAGTCGGATGTGGAGAAGAAACCCATCGCCATCAAACCTCTTCTCAAGGAATCGATCCAACTTCTCCGCGCCGCAACGCCGACAACTATCGAGATCGTTCACAGCATCGCCTCTCCTCCGATGACAGCCCTGGTCAATCCCACTCAAATCCACCAGGTGATCATGAATATCTGCACAAACGCCATTCACGCCATGAGAGAAACAGGCGGTATTCTGGAAATCAACCTGACCACCCTTGATATTACCCCGAAATTACCCCTTCACAATCCCGATCTCCAACCCGGCCCCTATCTTAAACTGGAGATCCGGGACACGGGGCGGGGCATCGATCCGGTGATCATGAACCGGATCTTCGATCCTTTTTTTACAACCAAGGGCGCCTCGGAGGGCACGGGCTTGGGGCTGTCCGTCGTTTATGGAATTGTCAAAAGCCATAACGGCGACATCACCGTCCAGAGCAAACCCGGTTCCGGCTCAATCTTCACCGTATATCTCCCCAGGATTACAAATAAGGAGGCGACAGAGACTGAAAACCATGAGGTGATCCCCCGGGGTCATGAACACGTTCTTATCGTAGATGATGAGGAGGCACTCGTTACTCTGGGCAGGAACATGCTGCGGAAGTTCGGATACAAGGTCTCTGAAGTCACGGACAGTGTCCAGGCCCTTAAGATGTTTAAAGATAACCCTGACGCCTATGATCTGGTCATCACGGACATGACCATGCCCCATATGAATGGACTGGAACTTACTGGAGCTATCCTGGCCATCCGATCCGAAACGCCGATTATTTTGTGCACTGGACATAGCGAACTGCTCAACGAAGAAAGGGCCGTGAACACCGGCGTCAAACGCCTCCTATTCAAGCCCCTGGGCTTCAGAGAACTGGCCCGTGCCGTGCGGGAGGTTCTTGATAAAAGAAACAATGTCACCCTGCGATAGGATGAATAGTGACAGAAAAGCGGAATTTATCTTAACGAAGCAAGCTTCCGGGAGAGAGCAACCACCGACTTTATTGACGGCAGTTTGTTCAATAACGTTTGTATCATTATGTTTTCTTCTTGCCGATATTGCCCGGACCATGTACATTACAAATGAAGAACGCAGCCTTGGTTGGCAGTGTTTTTGCGGTGACAACAATTATAATGACGGAGTACATTAAGCCATGACTACCGAAGAAGAATCCCGCATATTATCAAAAGAAGAAGTGAATTGTTTGCTTGGGTCGGACTGTTCAGAGCATGGTATGGACAAGATCAAGATCCTGATTGTCGAGGATGACCATCACACCCAGCAGCTTTACGACAAGGGGCTATTCAATCAAATATTTGACAAAAAAATGGTTGCTTCGGGAAAAGAAGCGCTTTTTGTCTATGACGAATGGCATCCCGACATAATTCTGCTCGATATTTATCTTCCGGAAATGACCGGCTACCAAGTATTGAAAGCGATTCGGACAACCATCGAAGACAGCAAGACAACCATCGTGATGGCCACGGCGCTCTCCGGCACTGATGATGTCATGTCCTGCCTGAAGCTGGGTGTTGAGGGCTATATCATTAAACCCTTTCCCTTCCGGGAAATAGCCGTAAAGATCCTGGGCTATTACGCAAAGAAGGAACCTGAAAGAGCACAGAAGGTCATAGCCCTGTGTAGGGAAATTGCAAAAAAGTCTCAAGTTCGCTGGCTTTTGGATAAGGAAAAGCCAAAAACCAAAGAGAACAAAGAGGAAGTAAGCGAGGGCAATCCGGAAAGTGAAACGGAGGAAGCAGGAGGAGGGGAAAATGGATCAGAAATTCATGGCCAAACAGATGCTGCAGTACAATAAAATAAGTTTTGAAAAAGCTTTTACCACTATGGTAAATATGCAGAATAATGCGGAAAAGATGTTCCAGTTCTGGTTGAATCAGACCAAATGGTTTCCGGAAGAAGGCATAAATTTCATGTCAGAATGGATTGTTTTCTACAGAAAGCTCCGGGATGATTACAAAACCAGCGTCGATGAAGGCTATCGGAAAATGGAAAATTTACTGTCCCACAATCACGAATCATAGGAGGGAGCCCTTGCAGGCTCTGCAACTGGAAACATTGTTGGCGGCATGCCCCGAGTCGGAAGCGGACCTGCGTCGATCTTTGAGTAAGTACAAAGCCTTATTTCAAAAGAGCCCTGCCCTTATCGCCGTTACTCAGTTGCATGATGGTCGATTTGTCGATGTTAATGACGTCTTTTGTTACGAAACAGGCTATTCGCAGGAGGAAATAATCGGGCGCACGGTTTTTGAGATGGATTTGTATCCCCATCCGGATAAAAGGAAAGAATTGATTCATCTGCTCCTGCAAAACGGTTTCGTTGAAGGCATGGAACTAACCTTACGCATCAAGTCCGGAGAAGAAAGGACAGTCAAGATCACAGCCCGGTCTTTGCTCATAGATAACAAGGAACTTCTGCTCGCCGTCATCGACGATGTCCATGATCAAAAAATGAGATCGGCGGAGTTGCATCGCGTCATCGAAGAGGCGGAGGCTGCCAGCCGGATGAAAAGCGAGTTCGTGGCAAATATGAGCCACGAGATAAGAACGCCGATGAACGGCATCATTGGACTGACCAATCTACTCCTCCGCACCGGGCTTTCGGAAAAGCAGCAGGAATATGTCCTGGCCCTCCAGTCGTCGTCCCGTTCGCTTATGAAAATAGTCAATAATGTCCTTGATTTTTCAAAGATTGAAGCCGGACGGATGGACTTGGAGATATTACCTTTTGATCTGGAAAAGACATGCGAGGAAACGGTTAATTTTTTATCGTTCCAGGCTGAAAGCAAAAATATCAAGATCAATTGCGTCATTCCCGAAGATATGGCCCGGCAGGTTTACGGGGACGAGCATAAACTTAAGCAAGTCCTGATGAACATCATCGGCAACGCCGTCAAATTCACCAGCGAGGGATCTGTTTCCGTAAACCTCGAACCTGTTTCGCTATCCGGAGAGGACATGGTTATCCGCTTCACCGTCGCTGATACAGGAATAGGAATTCCGAAAGAGAAGCAAATACATATTTTTGACGCCTTTGCTCAGGTGGATAGTTCCATGACCCGGCGCTATGGGGGCACCGGTCTGGGGCTTGCGGTAACTAAAAAGCTTGTCGAACTCATGGGAGGAACGATCGCATGTAAAAGCGTGGAAGACGTCGGGTCAACCTTCTATTTTACAGTTCCTTTGTGCTTATCCGCTCAATCATTGCCACAGAAAGGAATCACTGAGGCTACAAAATCGGCAAGTAGCGTCTCGGACAGCGAGACATTGCCGGATCTCGACAGCAAACCCCTGAGAATCCTTGTTGCCGATGACGACGACATCAGCAGCATGGTGCTTGTTGAAATGCTGGAACTGAAGGGTGCTCAATACCATGTCGTCGGTACGGGCAAAGGAGCCCTGGAAGCATGGCAGCAGGAACATTTTGATCTCATCATCATGGATCTCGAGATGCCGGAGATGACCGGCCTGGAGGCAACCGCCATTATTCGGGCTGCGGAAAAAAACGACCCCGAAACTGGTAAGCATATCCCGATAATAGCGCTAACGGGACACGCCGATCCAGAAGATCATCAGCTATGTTTGGCATCAGGAATGGACGTCTATCTGTCGAAACCGTTTCTGATGGATGAATTGTTCGGCAAGATAAATGCGTTGCGTCAGGGACGCCATAATGGACCAGAGACGGTTGCCGTTACCCGGGAGTTTAAGGAATTTCCCCTTTTCCCAAAAGAGTTCTTTGACCGGGAAGCCCTGTTACGCAGGGTGGGGGGCAAGGAAACGCTGGTTTCCGAATTGATCGGTTATTTTCTCAATGACCTGCCCAAACAGATAGAGGATATTTCACAAGCCTTGGCCAATGGCGATTTCTCTTTGTTGGGGCGTCACGCCCATCGCCTCAAAGGGGCCGCGGCAACCATGTGCGCCAATCAGGCAGCCACGCTGGCCGACCGGATGCAATTAGCGGCAAAAGGGGAAGATATGTTGAAAGCCGATTCACTTCTTAAAGAGCTGCGGGGACATTACAATTATTTGAATACAAACATGAAGGAAAGGGTCAATCGATGAAAATTCTGATCGTGGAAGACGATTTTACCTGCCGAATGATTATGCAGCGACTCCTTGAACCATATGGGAAATGTGATGTTGTGATCAACGGCAAGGAAGCGGTGGAGGCGTTTATCATCGGGATTGTGGAAGGCAAGCCCTACGATCTCATTCTTCTGGATATTATGATGCCTGAAATGGATGGACAGGAAGTGGTCACCGAGGTCAGAAGAATCGAAGAAGAAGAATGGGGAATCATCTATCCCAAGGGGATAAAAATTATTATGACCACGGCCCTTGACGATCCTAAAAACGTGGTGTCGGCTTTCAAATCCTTATGTGATGCCTATCTGGTCAAACCGGTCACGGAAGAGAATTTGTTTACGGCCATTCGGGAATTCTTCCCTGATTTTGGCAGATGACATGCGAGGCGGTAACTATGGCAAGAATACTGCTCATTGACGATGACGAACAGTTCCGGATGTTATTGAGAAAGATGCTCGAAAAGGCCGGATATAATGACATCGAAGAAGCGAACGACGGGAGTATGGGCGTGAAGCTCTTCCGACAGCACCCTTTCGATCTTGTCATCACCGACCTCATCATGCCGGATAAAGAGGGGATAGAAACGATCATCGAATTGACCGGCGAGAATCCCCAGATAAAGATCATTGCCATGTCGGGAGGAGGAAGGGTCGGTCCCCAGGACTATCTTGAAACGGCCAAGCGCCTAGGTGCCAGCCGGACCTTGGCTAAACCCTTCAACTACTCGGAACTTGTTGATACGGTGCATGAGCTTTTAAGCGAATAACGATCTCTGATAAGGAAAATGGCATGTCTATCCCTGATCAACCAAACAGCGAACAGTTCCTGAGAATAATCATGGACAACATGGTTGACATGGTAAACATGCTCGACGCCAACGGCATCTTTTATTTTGTTTCTCCTTCCCATGAGCGCATCTTGGGATACAGGCCCGAAGAGATGATCGGCACGAACGCCTATGAATATCTTCATGCTGAAGACAAAGAACGGGTTGTGAGTTCTTTCATCAATTCTCTCGCCACCGGTATCGCCCATGAGATTTTCCGTTTCCGTCATAAAGACGGCCGCTATATGTGGCTGGAAGCGTCCAGTAACCTGATATACGATAGTCAGGGCATTTTTGCAGGCGTCGTTGTCGGCAGCAGGGACGTTACGAAAAGAAAGGAGGCCGAGGAGCGCCTGCGGGAAAGCGAAGAAAATTTCCGCAGCATCTATAACAACGCCATCGACGGTATATTTCAGAGTACCCCGGAGGGACGCTTTCTGAGCGTCAACCAAGCCTTTGCCCGCATCTTCGGCTACGCATCTCCGGAGGAGATGATCACCGCCATTGCTGATATTTCGGTTCATTATTATGTGAATCAGGAAGACCGAAAGCGGTATGTGAAGATTCTCGAGGAACAGGGGAGCATCGAGGGTTTTGAGTTCAAGGCGCGACGGAAAGACGGGAAGGAGATCTGGATTTCCAATAACACTTGGACTATCTATGATATAAATGACCGGATTATTCGCTTCGAAGGCAGTGTCAAGGATATAACTGAACAAAAAAGTCTTGCTTTACAGTTGCTGCAGGCCCAGAAAATGGAAGCGGTCGGGACCATGGCGGGCGGAATTGCCCATGATTTTAACAATATTCTGTCCTCAATGATCGGTTATACAGAACTGGCGATGTGCGAACCGGACGAAAAGGAGCGACTCAGCGATCTGCAGCAGGTATTGCGTTCCTGCGACCGGGCAAAGAGTCTCATCAGCCGGATCCTTGCCTTCAGTAGAATATCTGCCGTCGACAGACGTCTTGTAGATTTGAGCAACCCGGTCAGGGAAGCCGTCAAGCTGCTCCGTTCCGCCACCCCGACAACCATACAGATCAGATTAAATATCGCGTCAAATGACACTACAGCAATGGCCGATCTCACCCAGATGCACCAGGTCGTCATGAATCTCTGCACTAACGCCGTCCATGCCATGAGAGAAACGGGCGGCGTCCTGGAAGTAAACCTGACACCTCTGGATGCAGGGCAGGATAACGCCCTGACCTCCCCGGACTTCAAGCCCGGTCCGTATCTGCTGCTGGAGGTTAAGGATACGGGGCACGGCATGGATGACACGATCGTGAAACTGATCTTCGATCCCTTCTTTACTACCAAAGGGGCGTCGGAAGGCACGGGCCTCGGCCTGTCGGTCGTCTTTGGCATCGTCAAGGGCCATGACGGTCATATCACCGTCCAGAGCAAGCCTGGCCGCGGGACCACTTTTTCCGTTTATCTTCCGAGGATACAGGCGACGGCGCCGCAGGAAACCGATCCGGGACAGAAAGTTGCCGGCGGCAGTGGTGAAAGCATCCTGTTTGTGGACGACGAGGAGATGCTTGTCAAACTTGGCAGGGGAATGCTTATGAAGCTTGGCTACACGGTTTCTGACGTAACGGACAGTTCCCTGGCCCTGGAGATGTTTATGGAGGATCCGGAAACCTATGATCTGGTCGTCACGGATATGACCATGCCCTGCATGACCGGACTGGAGTTGGTCCGGGAAATACGGAAAATTCGCCCGGAAATACCGGCTATTCTGTGCACAGGATACAGTGAACTGATCAATGAAGAAAAGGCTAAGCAGGCTGGTTTCAACCGCTTTATCCTGAAGCCCGTCCACTTCCGGGAGCTAGCGGATGCGGTCCGGGATGTCCTTGCCGAGCAGAAGACCATATAAAATACCCTTTCCCTCAGGGAGAGAGTTAGGGTGGGGTTCATGTTGCCACTGCTAATGTTTAACCAATCCCCACCCTTGCCCTCCCTTCAAGAACAGTAAAAGCGGACAAGTCTATTTACCCTTGACATCGTCATATTTACACATTGCAAATCTCCCTCCGATCTATTAGGATCAATGCCCATGAGGAAGCGTAAAGAGGGGCAAAGAGGCATTGATCGTGTTTTCGTGAACTGGCTTTTTTGCGCCCTGCTGTTAGCCGTGTTGTCCGCATGCGGCAGCCAAAACTCCGATTTGGCAGCCCGATCCGCCACGGGAACGGGACCGGCATTTGGGGACATTATCGTCGAAGGGTCCATCGGTGACGCCAGCAACCTCATTCCGATCCTCTCCAGCGACTCCACCTCCCACCAGATCGCCGGTCTTGTTTACAACGGCCTTTTAAAATACGACAAGGATCTCAAGATTGTCGGCGACCTTGCCGAATCCTGGGAGATTTCGCCGGACGGCCTCGCGATCGTCTTTCATCTCCGCAAAGGAGTCAAGTGGCACGACGGTCATCCCTTTACGGCGCAGGATGTCTTGTTCACCTTCAAAACGACCATCGACCCCAAGACGCCTACCGCCTATGCCGGGGACTTTCTCAAAGTGAAAAAAGTCGACGTTCTGGATGATTACACCCTGCGTGTGTCCTATGACAAACCCTTTGCCCCCGCCCTCATGAGCTGGGGGTCCCCGATCCTGCCGAGACACCTTCTGGAGGGCAGGGGCATCACCTCGTCTCCCCTTTCCCGGCACCCCATCGGCACGGGTCCTTACCGTTTCAAAGAATGGTTGTCAGGACAAAAAATCGTCCTCGTTGCCAATAAGGACTACTTCGAAGGCCGTCCTTTTATTGACGGATACATCATGCGGATCATTCCCGATACGGCCACCATGTTTCTCGAACTGCGGGCCAACGGCATCGACCAGATGGGGCTGACGCCACTACAGTATACCCGCCAAACGGAAAATAACCTGTTTCGAAAAAATTTCAACAAATACCGCTATCTTTCCTTTTCCTATGTCTATATGGGGTATAATCTCAAGCACCCCCTTTTTTCAGACAAGCGGGTGCGGCAGGCCATCGCCCATGCCGTCAACAAGGAGGACATGATCCAGGGCGTGCTTTTGGGCTTGGGGAAGGCGGCGACAGGTCCTTACAAACCGGGAACCTGGGCATATAACCCCCGGGTTCGAAACTATTCCTACGATCCGCAGCAGGCCAAAACACTCCTGGCCGCGGCAGGATGGAAAGACACCGATGGAGACGGAGTTCTGGACAAGGATGGGCAGCCCTTCGCCTTTGAGATCATTACCAACCAGGGCAATGAAGTCCGGGCAAAATGCGCCGAGATCATCCAGAAGCAACTAGCCGACGTAGGGATCAAGGTCAAGATAAGGGTCCTGGAATGGGCGGCCTTTGTAAATGACTTTATCAACAAGCGGCGCTTTGATGCGACAATCCTCGGCTGGACAATCCCCCAAGATCCTGATATTTATGATGTTTGGCATTCCAGCAAGACAGGACCGGAGGAGCTGAATTTCATCTCCTTCAAAAACGCGGAGGTGGACCGGTTGATTGAAAAGGGTCGGGGGGTCTTTGACCAAAAAGAAAGAAAAACGTATTATGACCGTATCCAGGAGATCCTGGCCGAGGAACAGCCCTATTTGTTCCTCTATGTCCCCGATGCCCTGCCCATGATTCATGCCCGCTTCCGGGGGATAGAACCGGCGCCGCAGGGAATAACGTATAACTTTATCAAGTGGTATGTTCCTAAAGAGGAACAGAAATTTGTCATGACGAAATAAGTAAAGGGGACTCTCCACGGACACATACGGCAGAAATACCAGGATCATCATCCCGGAAAAACAGCTTCTCCAGTCTTGCCAGATTCTTTTTGGCCCGGAAGCGAACATTACGCCGCAATTTCTCGGTTACCTGCAACCTTCGGGGGTAAAGACGGCGTATCGTAAGCTCGTCATGGAAACGCACCCGGATCGGGCTTATCATATCGGCGTTAATGAAGCGGTCCTGGAAGAGCGCTTCAAAGAAGTCCATCGCGCCTACGAACAGGTCTTTTCGTACATCCAGGAACCGGATCGTTACATACTGACGATGCCGCCCGGGTCATCCTACCGTTCCGACCGCCCCGTAAACACTCCTTCGTCTCCACAACGCCAGCATTACTATAAGGGGGAAATTCCCGCCCGAAGAATATTTATCGGCCAGTTTCTTTATTATTCCGGAGTTATTTCCATGCGGCAGATGTGGGACTCCGTAGTCTGGCAGAAGATCCAGAGACCGCGCCTCGGTGATATTGCTTGCCAACTGCGCTGGCTAAGCCCTTTTGATATCCAGAGCATCCTGCGGCAGCGTCGCCGCGGGGAGCTCTTTGGCGAGTTCGCGCTACGCACGGGTTTGCTGAGTTTCTATCAAGTACTGGTACTGCTGGGCCGTCAGAAAATCCTTCAACCCCGTATCGGCAACTACTTCATCGAGCGGGGCATCCTGCTGCCCAAAAAGCTGGATACCCTGGAGGCGGCCCTTAAAGATCACAATCGCCGGCATTGGTTCAAGCGTTGACCCTCTTTTCTGTTGCCTATTCCCTGTTGCCTGTCGCCTTTAGATTCTCCCGCAGATAAGTCTTGAAAGCGTCGTCATCGGCGTCAAGAAATACCGGTTCCCCTTCCCTGGCATCGACGTCTTTCATGCTCTGGGGTAATTCCGGGTCGATGCCGAGGAGTTCGTTTATTTCCTTCGGGAATTTTGCCGGATGAGCTGTCTCGAGGGAAACGCATAAGGGGAAATCCCCCCGTTTTTCAAGGTAATCCTCCAACCCCCGCCAGCCCACGGCGCCGTGAGGCTCCAAAAGCACTCCATAGGATTCATAAATTCTTTTGATGGTCTTTTTCGTCTCCCCATCGTTAATGCTCACCGAGTAGATATGCTTTTGCATCGCCTCCCGGTCCGGGCAGCGGTGCACCATCCCGTTTCTATCCACCGTCCCCCCGAAGAGGTCGAAGAAACGGGCCAGATTGCTGGGATGGCCGACATTCATGGCATTGGAAAGGCAGGCCCGGGAGGGGGACACTTTCTCATAGTTCCCATTCGCCAAAAACATTGGAAATTCGTCGTTTTCATTGGTGGGCATCACCAGGGTTTTTACCGGCAGTCCCATGCGGCGGGCATATTCACAGCCCAGGGCATTGCCGAAATTCCCGGAAGGAACGGAAAAAACGATTTCCTCTCCCGGGACCGCCAACTGGCTGTAGGCATAGACATAGTAGATCGTCTGGGGAAGGATGCGGCCAAAATTAATGGAGTTGGCCGAGGTCAGGTTGAGATTTTCCAGGGAAGGATCGGCGAAGGCCTGCTTGACCAGGTCCTGGCAATCGTCAAACTTCCCGTCCACGGAAATCGCCCGGACATTTTGACCGATCGTATCGAGTTGCTTCTTTTGACGCCCGCTGACCTCGCCCCGGGGATATAGGATGGTGACATCTATACCCGGTACTCCCTTAAAGGCCTCGCCAACGGCGCTGCCCGTATCCCCCGAAGTGGCCACCAGGACATTGAGACGTTTCTCGGGACTGCGGACCATGCTCATCAACCGGGCCATCATCCGGGCGGCGAAATCCTTGAAAGAGGCCGTGGGCCCCTGATCGAGGCGCATGACGTATTTACGATTCAGCACCCGCTCCAGGGGCACTTCAAAGTTATAGGCGTCTTCAATAATCCAGTGTAATTTATCAAGGTCGATCTCCCCGTTCAGAAAACGACCGGCCACCAGTAAAGCAGCCTCGGTATAGGGCTTCCCTTTCAGGGCCATTATCTCATCCTTAGACAAGTGAGGAATCGTGTCGGGCATGAAAAGCCCCTCATCGGGGGCCTGCCCCATAAGCAGGGCCTCGCGAAAGGAAACGGTTCCCCGGAAGGGCGCAAAACCGGCAACAGGGGCAAGATTTCTGTTCGTGCTGTAATAGCGAATCATATCTAACATAAGCATCTCCTCTTTTCTGTAGTTTTTTGCATACCTGCCAAATCCCTGTCAAGCATATCTTCCTGATTGACAACTAAGCAAATTCGTCGGATAATTGCCTTCGTTAAGTATACGCATATACCCAATGGACAAGGAATATCCAATGACTGAAGAAAACCGGCCCCGCCTGACCCAAACCGTTCACGGCGCGGGCTGAGCCTGCAAAATAGGTCCGGGCGACCTTTACGAAGCATTGAAAGATCTTCCCTTCATGACGGATCCCAATCTCCTGACCGGCATGGAGCACTCTGAAGACGCCGGCGTCTATAAGCTCCGGGACGATCTTGCCATCATTCAGACGGTGGATTTTTTTACCCCCATTGTGGATGATCCGTACACCTTCGGTCAGATCGCCGTAACGAACGCCTTGAGCGATGTTTATGCCATGGGGGGGAAACCCCTGACGGCGATGAATATCGTATGTTTTCCCGTCAAGAAACTTGACATTTCCATCCTCCGGGATATCCTCCGCGGCGGCCTCGATAAAATGCGGGAGGCAGGGGTGCTACTGGTGGGAGGACATAGCGTCGAAGACGATGAAACCAAATACGGCCTCGCCGTGACCGGGGTCATCCATCCTGATCGGGTGCTCATGAATCGCGGCGCCCGGTCAGGAGATAAGCTTATCCTGACCAAGGCCCTGGGAACGGGCATCGTGAGCACCGCCGCCAAGGCCGACGCGGCGCCTGCCGATCTCCTCAAAAGATCCATCACGGCCATGACCACCCTTAACAAAATAGCGGCGGGAATCATCATGGAGACAACCGATGTTCATGCCTGCACCGATATCACCGGTTTCGGTCTTCTTGGCCACGCCTGCGAGATGATCGAGGACAGTGACGTGGAAATGCATATCTTTGCCTCGGCGGTCCCTTTTTTCAAAGGCCTTCAGGAACTTGCCGAAACGGGAATCCTTCCCGAAGGCCTCCACCGCAATCGGCAATTCCGCATGTCCCGCATCGACATAGGCTCTGACTGTCCGGAGTGGTTAGTGGACATCCTCTTTGATCCTCAGACGGCGGGCGGTCTGCTCCTGTCTGTCGCTCCGGAACAGGCGGCCGGGCTTCTGGATAAATTTCATCGTTCCGGCCTGAAGGACGCCGCTATTATCGGCGAAATAGCGGTTGGGAGAAAAGGGGAAATCATCGTCAGCCTATGAAACGCATTGAATCCTTCCTCGTTAAAAAAGAAGAAACCCTGTTCAACGTCTTCAAACTGAGATCCATGGCCAGGCCGGACGATACCCTGGCAGTCCTCATGTATGGCAGTCCCGATCCCGACGCCGTTGCCTCGGCCATGGCCCTACGGGAAATATTCAAACAAACGGTGGGGTTGAAAAAATTTGCCTTTGTGGCCACCGAAGGGGTGCTCCGCCAGCAGAACAAGGAATTCATCCGGGCCATGAAAGTGGAAATCCAGCTCCTCCCCAAGGTCAACCTTCAGGAGTACCGGCTCCTGGCGCTGGTCGACGCCCAACCGACCTTCTTCGGGAAGGTCTGCGAAGGCATTCATCCCCAGATCGTCCTGGATCATCATCCCGTCACCTCTGTCTGGCACGCCGAATTGGCTGACGTCCGGCCACACTATGGCGCCCTGTCCACAATCATGACGGAATATCTCCTCGCCGCAAAGGTGCGCATTCCCAAATTGCTTTATACGGCTTTACTTTACGGCATTAAAAGCGATACCAATAATTTTGAAAGGGATTCCAGTCTCGAGGATATCGGCGCCTATTATCTCAACTACGCCCGGGCCAACCGTCAGCTCATCCGTCGTATTGAGCTCAACCAGATTCCCGAACGATACCTGAAGTATTTTGAACACGCCTATTTCAACCGTCGCCGCTACCGCGACCGGGTTACCAGCTTCCTGGGAAAGGTGGAAAGCCCGGATGTCTGCGTCCAGGTCGCCGATTTCTATCTCCGCATCGCCGATATCTACTATGTCGTGATTGCGGGAGTCATCAAAGACAGGCTGATTATTGTTTTTCGGGGCGATGGATACCGCCAGGACTGCGGCAGCATTGCCGAAAAGGCCTTCGGCAAGTATGGCAGCGCCGGGGGGCACAAGAGCGCCGCCCGGGTTGAGATTCCCCTGGAAACCCTCAAAGAGGTTCTTCAGGGCGAATGGTCCCAGGAGTCGGTCGAACAATTCCTCGTCCAGCGCTTGCGCCAGAAGCGTCCGGTCAAGAACAGCAAGCGGACGGCGAACAACGAAAAAGAAGCTTCTTGATTGGTATAAAAGACGGTTACATTCAAAAAAAAGAAACCGGAGCCAGCCGTGTGTCGCTGAGCTCCGGTTTCTTTTATACTTATTTCAGATACTCTTTATTCTGCGGTCTTGGTTTCGCTGGACGATTCCGTTTTCGTTGTCTCCGTAACCGTCGTATCGGTGGCCGCCGATTCTTCATGCTTAGTCTCGCTATGGGGCGCCTTGACTCCACCGTAATCGGTGGCATACCAGCCGCTTCCCTTCAGGTGAAACGAAGACAGGGACATCAGTTTTTGAACGGGTCCCTTGCAGAACTGGCAAGATTTGATGGCAGGATCAGTAATCCTCTGAAACAACTCAAAGTCTTTTCCGCATTTCCTGCATTTGTATTCATAAATTGGCATAAGTTAACCTCCCAATCATTATTTTACGAAAACATTTCTCCAATTTGATAGCGGCTGCTAAAGCAATCCAAAACTAGTTTCAGGTCCGGATTTAGCAAGGATTGCAGCATGTCGCGGGTGATACTGTGAACCTTTTCTTCTTCCTGCTTCTTCTCGTCGACGGAAAGATCAAATGCCGTCTCCCCGTTGTCAAACCGGATGACATGAACCAGTTCATGGGCCGCGATATAAAGCATCAGCGGACTTAAGCGGATAAATGAGTGAGCCCGTTCCACGGCGTCGAGAATCCGGTCGTCCTGGAGGCAGATCCGGTAAAAATGAAATCCCCGTTCCTGCTCCGGCGCTTGCCCATCGTCTTTATGGTAATGATACTTGCAGAGATGGGCGAAAGCCCCTTCCCTGACCTCATGTTCCTCTAAGAACGCCAGGGTTTTCACATCATAGCGATGGGCCTTGATCGTCTCCGGGCTCAGACGAAAATATTCACTCGTCAGCCTCTCTGCATGCTGAAAGACCGAACCCGCCAGGGATATTTGTGCAGGATTGAAGTACCGTCCCATCGTCCCTCACCACGATTCTGTCACATCATATCGCTTATTTGTTACCCGCAATGAAAACACCCACAACAAATCTTAACTTGTTTAAGTTATGCATTTTCCATGACTTGTCAAGAGATATTTTTGCAAATGATTTCCACCAACTGGAAGACGGACCTCCCCCAAGAATCGATTTTGGCGGCAAGATGATGCAATTACAGAGGGCCCCGCTTACAGCTATGGGCCTTAATAGCCGCGTCGATGACCCGGCTGATGAAATCGGTCTGCGTAATTCCGGCGGCGGCGGCCTGATGAAATAATACCGTCGAAGGCGTCATCCCCGGCAGGGTATTCGGCTCTAGCACCGCTACCCGCCCATCGGGCCGGACAAACATATCAATGCGGGCATAACCTTTGAGGTCCAGGACTTGAAAGGTGGCAATCGCCGTCTCCTGAATTCTTCTCAGGACGTCCTCCGGAAGCCGGGCCGGAGTCTTGTTTTCCCCCTGCCCGTAAAGAAACTTGTCCTCTAAAGAAAGAATGTCGTCCGTCGGTATCGTTTCCGAGGGTGTGAGGGCCAGAGGGGGGGCGTCTCCCAGGACACCGCAGGTGACTTCCGTTCCGGTGAGAAATTCCTCCACCAGGGCCACATTGTCCCAGACAAAGGCAGAATCTATCGCCGCGGCTACTCCCTCAATGGAAACGACCTTCTTCACGGCAGTGCTGCACCCTTCCCGGGTAGGCTTGACAATACAGGGGAAACCTGTCTCTTTCTCCACCCGGGCAAGAATCTTCTCAGGCCCTTCCCCATCCCAAGTCCGCTTGAAAACCGGAATGGTCGCGGGAACGTCGATGGCGCTCATGGACAGGATACGGCGGCAGATATATTTATCCATTCCCAAGGCCGAGGCAAGGACCCCCGAACCCGTATAGGGGATATGCAGTAACTCGAGGAGTCCCTGCATGCAACCGTCTTCCCCGTACTTGCCATGGAGGCCGAGATAAACGAGATCGGTGCAGTCCTTCAGGGATTCATAGGGAATCCGCCTGGCCTCCGTTTCCAGATCATCTTCGATATCCCGGGTACTGTTTCTCATGAGAAGCTTCAGAGGGATATCCCAGAGGTGGGCCTGAGAGTCCATAAACACCGCCAAGGGATCGAACCTCTTTCGATCCATCTTGCTGAATATATTCCGGCCGCTCTCCAGGGAGACCTCCTTCTCCGAAGACACCCCTCCCATAATGACTGCCACCCTGGGTTTTGTCGATTCCATCTCACCTGTCATGATTAACCCCATCCCCACCCTGCCCTCCCCTTGAAGGGGAGAGGGAAAAATGGAAGCCCTCCCCTTATTTCAGTGCGGGGAAGTTCTTCCTTTGTTTATGTTTTGAAAGCTCTTCCTTTGCTTATATTGGTAGAAGTCCTTTCATATGTGTTTTTGCTCGGAAAATAATTGAAATTCCCTCTATTGCCTGTTGCATCTTGCCTTCTTAAAGCGGCCCCCTTTTCCCCTTGTGAATGGCAAGGGCGTTTTGAATCAATGTCGAGATCATCATCGACGGCAACATCCCGGCACTGGCCGCCTGTTCAAAAAAGAATGAAGACGGGGCCATGCCCGAGGACGAATTCGGATCGGTAATAAAAATCCTGCCGTCATGCAGATAGAATCCGTCGATACGGCCATAGGATCGAAACCCGAGCACTTCAAAGGCGCGCTTGGCTTCCGCTTTTATTAGCTCCGCCGTTTCCCGGGGAATGTTTTTCGGGGGCGTGAATTTCCGGCAACGTCCCGGCATGTACTTGTCGTCATAGGTGTAAAAGGCGCTCTGGGGGTAAATCTCCGTCAGATCCAGGGGCGCGATCTCGCCGTCCCGCTCCAGGACGATACAGGAAAACTCGATACCTTCGAGAAATTCCTCGATGAGGACCGCCCGGTCCCAGCGCAAGGCCTCTTTTATGACCCCATCCAGATCGGCCATATCCCGGATCTTGCCCACCCCGACGCTCGATCCCTCCCGGACCGGTTTGACAAAAAAAGGCAGGGGGAAATTATCCCGTAACTTTTCCTGCACCTCCTCCGGCGCCCGCAGCCATTCATCCTCATAAACAATCATACTCTTCGGGACGTCAATTCCCGCAGCCCTTAATATCTTCTGCTGGATATGCTTGTCCATCCCCAGGGCGGACGCCAGGACCCCCGGTCCCGTGTAGGGAATCCCGAGGAGCTCGAGGAGACCTTGGATGCATCCGTCATCGCCGTATTTACCATGGAGGGAAATGAAGGCAAAATCTATGTTCTCTTTCAATTCTTCATAGGGCAGCCTCCGGGATTCGCTTGCCAGACGCTCCGTAATGTCAACGGTTGTATTCTGAGACACCAGTTGCCAGGGGATCTCCCAGAGACCGCCGTCGCCGTCCATAAACAGAGGCACGCCGGCATAGTATTCCGGATCGAGATTGTCATAGACATTCCGGCCGCTGTTGAGGGACACCTCCCGCTCCGATGACATACCCCCCAGGATAATGCCCACCCGTAATTTATTCATTGACCCCAAGCTGCCTCCTTTAGCGCTGGAAATAAACTCTAAGCATCCCAGACGAAGGTCACGCCGCTGTTAGGAAAGACCCAGGTGTGATTCGGCGCCCGGAGACGGATATATTTTCCTTTTTCCCGAATGACTTCCGGATAAGGATGCTTGCCTGCGAAAAAACTCACCTCCCGGACATGCCGGAAACCCGTTTGCTCATAATTGAAGGAAATATCGAGTCCCCGGGTGGGATAAACGACATAGACGGAAAAAATGTTGTTCGTCCGGGATTTCTTCGTAAATATTTCAATGGCTACTTCCACCTGAGTATTGATCTTTTCCCGCAGCCCCTCATGACTGCACCAGACCTCATAACCACGGGAGGTCATTTCGGTGCGGATGATGGGGACATCCATGTTATCGATGCTCACTTTGGCAACACGAAAATCCCGTTCCATGACCAGATGCTCTCCCCGGGTCATCAGCCAGCGATATTCGCACCGGGGATCTTCAAAAAACGCGGCCAACTGTTCCTCGTCAAAGGCGCAGCCAATAACAAAAGCGTCGTTTTTCAATGACTTCTTATACGAAACCCTGGTGACTACGTTCAGGGCATCATCACGCCGGGCCGCTTTCCCGTCTTTCCCGGCATCGAGCTCGGCGACGCTAATATCATAACGGAAGTCTTCCCGCAATTCCAACTGTCGATCCTCTTTTCCGAAAAGGGTCTCGAACATTTCGTAATAGATGGCATCCCCTAATTCTTCGCTCCGGGCCCGGGTTTGAAAACACTGACGAATGATGCTGTCGATCCGGTCGATGGATCGCTCTTCATCAGGGATATACATGCGACGGAGGCGGGGCAGAACGGTGTCCGCCTTTCCCTTATGGATGAATATCCTGGGCGCCCGCTTTCCCAGGGCGCAAAGGATTTCATAGCTGATGCTCCCGACACGGCCGGCGATTTCATTGGCGGATATGGACTCCTGCCCCTGCCTTCCCAAGAGGACGACCTCGTCGCCAACCTGGCAATCCGGGACGCCGCTCACATCCACGGTGCACATATCCATGGAAACCCGCCCGATGACGGGGATGCGCTTTCCCCGGATAAGCACCTCTCCCTGATTGGAGAGAATGACGCCATAACCGTCGCCGTAGCCTATCGGTATCGTTGCGATCCTGGTCTGTTTATCGGTGATGTAAGTACGATTGTAGCCGATACTGTATCCCTTGGGGAAATCCTTCAGCAGCACGACCCGCGTCTTGAAAGACATCACCGGCAGCAAGTCCGCTTTATCCCTTGTCTCCGGGGAAGGATAAATACCGTAGGACATAAGCCCCGGCCGCACCATGTCGAGATTGAAATGGGGGTAGTTCAGGATGGCGCCGCTATTGGACATATGGCGGATGGGAATACGGATTCCCGCCTCTTCCAATTGCTCGAGAAGACGACTGAAAAGCTGTGCCTGTCCCTCGTTATATTCCAGAAGGGTCTCGCTCGAGGAAAGATGGGTAAAAATCCCTTCGAGGATGAGGTTCGAAAGAGCGAGGATATCCTTAATGGTCTGAAATGCCTCATAGTAAATGGTTCCCCCTCTTCCCATTCCCGTATCCACCTCGACATGAACCGATATCCGGATATGGGCCTTCTCACAGCGATCCTGGAGAGACCTGGCGAAATGAAGGTCGGAGACGGAAGGGGTGAGATTGTACTTGATGATATCGCCGATTTCTCCTTCCGGAGAGGGACTGAGGATGACAATCGGGGACATGACGCCGCTGACCCGGAGCTGGACGCCCTCATCGGCATTGGCCACGCCAAGATAGGCGGCGCCATTTTTCAGGGCCACTTCGGCAATTTCGATGGCCCCGTGACCATAGGCATCCGCCTTGACCACCTGGAGAATCTTCACGCCCGATCGGACCAGACGCTTCATCTCCTTCCAGTTCCTGGCAAAATGGTCCAGGTCAACCTCGACCCAACTCCGGTATTTATTTACTTCCTGATAAGGCATAAGTTTGTTTCTTTCCCTATTATCTTGATAAACTCATAAATAAACTCGTAAAATTGGCCATAATCGACGGCTTCGTAAAAAGATCCGCAGGCAAGGCGCGCAAAGCGTGAGGACTGAGGCGTACTTGGCGTACGCCGCAGGGACGAGTGATGCAGCGCAACGCAGCATCCGGGTCTTTTTACGAAGCCGTTATTTTTTGGTCATGGTGAACACCCCGTCCCATTCCCCTTCCGGCGGATGCTCCTTCAAGTCCCGGCAGCGCTGGATGTAAAGATTTGCCGGGGGATCATCGGGATGGACATCCAAGACACTTTGAAACGCCGCGATTCCTTCATCCCACCGGCCCTGCTTGTATTTTTCCAGACCTTCGTGAAAGCGCCCTACATATTCTTCGTGTTCCGCCGCGTCTTTCTTCTCGCAGATCAGTTCATAGATCTTGACGGGAAGCTTCTTACCCTTGACACGCACCGAATCGACCTCCCGGCAGAACATCTCTTCCTTGACAATTTCATAGGTAAATTGGCTAAGGATGATATGGGTTCCATACTCCTTATTGATCCCCTCAAGGCGGGAGCTAAGATTGACATTGTCACCCATGACGGTATAGTCGAAGCGCATATTCGAACCCATGTTGCCGACCACCATATCGCCGCTGTTGATCCCGACGCCGATATCCACATAGGGCCTCCCCTCCTGGGCCCACCGTTCCTGAAGCACCTTCAGTTCCGCCATCATCTCCAGGGCGGTTCGGCAACTGCGCAGGGCGTGATCCGGTTGCTCCAGGGGCGCGCCGAAGACGGCCATGATGGCATCGCCGATGTACTTGTCGAGAAGTCCCTCATACTTGAAGACGATGTCCGTCATGACCGTCAGGTACTCGTTCAAAAGGCGGACGAGTTCCTCGGGAGTCAACTTTTCCGAGATTGTCGTGAAACCCCGGATATCGGAAAACATGACGGTCAGATCTTTTTTATCGCCTCCCAACTTCAATTTGCTTGGGTCTTTGAGGATCTCAGTGATGACCGAGGCCGTCAGATAATACTGAAAGGCCCCGCGAATCTTTTTCTTTTCCCGCTCTTCCGTAAAATATCGGTACACGGTTATGACCAAATATATCGTCATCATGGTCAAGACCGGATAAATCATGTTTATCCACGTATTGAATTTGGCAAAAACGATCGTATTGGCCACAACGAAACCGCCGGTGAGGACAATTGCGAGGATGATGCCCTGGACCGCTTTAACCCGCGGAACCGCAATACCCATGATCATGCCGAACAGGATGATGTTGCAGATATCGATAAAGGTCGTCCACGCCGATTGTTCCAGAAAATTCCGGTGCAGAATATTGTCGACTACCGTCGCATGTAGTTCCACTCCGGGATAAACAGGACTGAAGGGGGTCACCCGCAGATCGTAGATCCCCGTGGCGGTGGCGCCGACAACGACGATCTTTCCCTTGAAGAGATCGGGAGAAAGACGACCGTTCAGGATGTCGGTGATGGAATAATGGGGAAAGGTCTTGGCCGGCCCCAGGTAATTGATCAGCAAGCGGCCGCTTTCATCAGTGGGAATCCGTAAATCCCCGAGGCTGATCCCGTCCACGCCGAAATCGGCAAGATTGAGGGCAATCATGGGAAAATCGAGATACTGCATGAGCATGGCAATGGAAAGGGGATAATAATAATTGTCCTGAAATTTAATGACCATCGGAGCCCAGCGGATTACGCCGTCGGGATCGGGAAAGGCGTTAAAATAGCCGCTGTTTTCTCCTGCTTCCGCAATCTCCTTGATGCTCGGAACCGGTGCGTAGGCCTGAATGATGTTGTATGTTCCCGCCTGGCCTTTCGCCTTCACCATGGAATACATGGAACCGCCGATCAGAGCGGAGCCGGCTTCGATATACTCTTCGCTGATAAAACCTACATCTTTCGCCGTCGTATGGAAAAAATAGCCGAGACTCACATTCTTTGCTTTTTCGATGGACTTGCCAAGGATGGCATCGCTATTAGCCGCTTTGGCCTTCCCCTCCAGAAGCCCCATAAGGCGGTCATCCTGAATACCTATCTTTTTTGCATCCTCATAGATTTCGGAAAGTGTTTGCAGGCTTGCATTCTGATCCGGCTCGGCAAAGACAATATCAAATCCCACGGCCTTGGCGCCGTAACCCTTCAGGGTGTTGACAAGCCGTGCGCTTACCGTTCTGGACCAGGGCCATCTGCCGATTTCCGTGAGACTCTTTTCATCGATGGTGGCGATGACAACTTCCCCTCCCGCCGGCAACTGCCCCCGGGATACCATACGAAGATCGAGGGATTTTAACTCCATGAAACGAAGGAAGGGCAGATCCATGAAGAACAGGACCAGGGCAAGGATCACCAGAAAAATGGAAATCTTGATGGGTGACAGGACTAGCAGTTTTTTCATCCGTTCCTTCATGGTCATCCCTCCGGGAAGAAATATTTTTTACTTCTAATGAAAACCCTATGTATTGTCAAGGTAAATGGCCTTAAGTCTTGACAAGTCATGAGGGTTGCGATAAGGGGGTCACAATTCATGCCGATGTAGCTCAGCCGGCAGAGCAGCTGATTCGTAATCAGCAGGTCGCCAGTTCGATTCTGGCCATCGGCTCCAAAAACAAGGGAACGGGTTCATTCGCCCGAATGAACCCGTTTTTTCTATCTTCAATTAGAAACAGAGATCCTTTTTATTGACCCATCCCCACCCTGACCCTCCCCTTGAAGGGGAGGGGAACTGAGGGGTAAAGGTTCTTTTATTTCGAATCCATTATCCAGGCGCCATCCCAGCCCTCCGCAGGGGGCGTTTCTTTCCAGAAGCCACAGCGGTCGATATACATTTGGCATATTTCGTCGGCCGGATTAAGTTCCTTCGCTTTGCTAAAGGACTGAATCGCCTGATCCCACCGCTGACCTCGGTATTTCTGCAGGCCATCCTGAAAATGATTGACCGCTTCCATCAGGTTGGGAAAGCTCTCGGCGCTGTGGTAATCGAGGACTTCATAAACGCCGACGGTTTCCGTCTTACCCTTGACCACCACCCGGTCGACCTCCCTGATCCGGTAGGTTCCCCGCAGGCGTTTGTATGTATTTTCACTGATCAGGATACTGGCGTGATACCTTTTACATAGGCTTTCCAGCCGCGATGCGAGATTCACGCCGTCCCCGATCAGGGTATAATCCATCCGCTTCGGCGAACCGATATTCCCTGACACGATGATATCGGTATTTAGTCCCAGCCCCATCCGCACCGGTTTTTTCCCCTGGGCGGCGCGGTCGCGGTTCCAGTGATTAAGGGCGTTGATCATGGCAATAGCGGCCCGCATGGCGCGGTCTTCGTCATCGTCATGGGCCAGGGGGATGCCAAAGGCGGCCATAATGGCATCACCGATAAATTTGTCCAGCATCCCGCCCTCGCGCTGGATACACTCCACCATGATCGTAAAATACTCATTCAACAGCGACACCGTCCCCTGCGCCCCCAGCTCTTCGGTCAGGGTTGTGAACTGGCGGATATCAGAGAAGAGTATCGTGGCAAGGGCGCTTCTTCCGCCCAGGATATCCTCTCCTCCTTCCAGGAGCTGATCCGCAAGACCCGGGTCCATGTATCTCGACATAGTTGATTTTACACGTTTTTCAGAGCTGATATCGTCCATGATGATCATGACGCCCAGATTTTTTTTGTCCACGCTGGTCAAGGGAAGAATGGCGATGTTCGCGGAAACCTTGTTCGCTCCGAACTCCAGCTCGGCGTCCATGGTCATTTCGGATTTCCTCGTTTCATCGACACGGCAGACCTTGTCCACAAGCCAGGCGTTCTTCCCCGTAAAGAAATCCCGCACCGCATGGTCGATGATGGCCTCAGACTCAATCTGCATAATCTTGAGCCCGGCGGCGTTGCAGGTGATGATTTTCCCCTCCTCATCGAGAGTCATGACGCCATTGGACATACTTTCCAACATGCTCTCGCTGTAATTCTTCATATTCTGGATATCATCAAAGAGTTTGGCGTTCTCGAGGGCGATGGATACCTGGGCAGTGAAGGCCCGGAGACGGGATTCGTCGCCCTTGGTAAAAGGTCCGCCCCGCTTGTTGAGAACCTGGGTCACGCCGATGGTCTTTCCCGTCTTGTTCACAACGGGAACGCAGAGGATCGACCTGGTAAAAAAACCTGTTTTCCTGTCAAAAGCAGGATTGAAACGCAGATCCGCATAAGCGTATGGGATATTGATCGTTTCTCCAGACTGAAAAACAGCCCCGGCGATGCCCATGTGGTTGGGAAGGCGGATGACCATAGCTCCCAGCCCCTCCCCGACCATAGAAAACAATTCCTGCCGTTTTTCGTCATTAAGAAAGAGGGTCGAACGCTCGGAGTTGAGCATCCTGGTCGCCTCCGACATCACCTTGTTCAGAAGGCTCCCCAGGTCGATTTCCGCTGTGACATTGGAGACGAGATCGAAAAATTCCATCTCCTTGGCCCGGAATTTTTTCATCTTTTCGACGATGCCGATGCTCTGCAGGGTAATGGCCGCCTGGGTCGTCATCGATTCGAGCAGGTTCATGTCTTCCTTGTTGAATCTCCCCTTTTTCTTGTTGAGCATCTGGGCGGCGCCGATGATCTCGCCCTTCATGGTGCGAATGGGCACGCAGAGGATGCTTTTCGTTGTATATCCGGTTTTCTCATCCACGGAACGGTTGAACCGTTCATCATTGTATGCGTCGTGGACAAGCAGACTCTCCCCGGTAGTGAAAACATGACCGGCGATGCCCGTGTTGTTGATGATCCTGATTTCTCTCTGGAAGGTACCTTGGGCAACCCGTGAGTATAATTCCCCCGTTTCGGCGTCGTTCAGGAATATCGTCCCCCGATCCGCACGGATTTCCCTGGTGGTAATTTCCACCAGCACGTTCAGCATGTCATCGAGGGTCTCATAGGTCGCCATAGTCTGAGCAACGTTGAGAAGCAGTTCCGCCTGGTGCAGGCGGACATCCGTATCGAGGGACTTATCTTTTTTCATAACTCTCCAGTTTCTGACGCAAGGTGCAAATCGCTTCCTGCAATTGCTGCATTTCATCCCGATCAGAGCGGCGAATGGTTGCTATTTCGTCTTCATATTGGATTTTTCTTCTTTCCATTTCATACCTCATGGCATCAATCATACCCCGCAATTGATTCGTCTCATCATGACTGTCAGCGATAATCTTCTGTTTATCCCTGTCATGTTCGATAGCCATTCTTTCCATTGCCAGGCGGAGGGAATTCACCGTTTCCTTTAGTTGCTTGATATTATCGTGGGCGTCCGCCAAGGCCTTCTGGACATCGTCATCACGGCATATCCTTTCCTTCTCGAGTTCTTCCCTGAGGGCGGCGATCGTTTCCTTCAGAAAACGGTTCTCCATCTGGGCCTGGTATAATTCATCAGCTGTCATAAAGTATGTCCCGTATTCTTCTCAGGATAACCGTCGGGATTGCAGGATTGCCAGCGCCAGGTATCGGCGCACATGGCAGCGATTCCCCGGGAGGCTGACCAGTTTATACCTGTTCTGGCCAGGCTGGCATCGGCATAGCAGACGGCGATATCACCGGGGCGGCGGCCGACAATGTCATAGGGAATGGGCCGGCCGGATGCCTTTTCGAAGGCGTTGATCATCTCCAGAACGCTGTACCCCCTGCCTGTGCCAAGATTATAAGTAGCTAAGGCAGTGTTCTCAATCATTTCCAATGCTTTCAAATGCCCTAGTGCGAGATCGACGACATGGATATAGTCCCGGACCCCTGTACCGTCGGGGGTGTCGTAGTCGTTCCCGAAGACCCTGAGCCGGGAAAGTTTGCCGACGGCGACCTGGCTGATGTAGGGCATAAGATTGTTGGGGATGCCGGCGGGGTCTTCGCCCATGAGGCCGCTTTCGTGGGCTCCCACCGGATTGAAATAACGCAGGAGGATGATCTGCCAGGCGGGATCGGCAATCCGGAGATCACGGAGGATATCCTCGATCATCAGCTTGGTGCGGCCATAGGGGTTGGCGGGGGCAAGGGGGAATTCCTCCCCGATGGGGACCGTGGGGGGATCGCCGTAAACGGTCGCGGAAGAACTGAAGACAATTCGCTTGATCCCGCAGGCAGCCATCGCCTCGCAGAGGGCGATGGTCGCGCCGATGTTGTTGTCATAGTAATACAGAGGCCGGGCAACGGATTCCCCCACCGCCTTGAGACCGGCAAAATGAATTACGGCGTCGCAGTGATGGGCGGTGAAAATGGCCTTCAGGGCCTCGCGGTCCCGGCAGTCGGCATGATAAAAGGTGGGGCGACGGCCGGCAATGGCTTCAATGCGGTCGAGGACACTGAGTTTGCTGTTGCATAGGTTATCAGCGATGACGACATCGTATCCCGCCTGTAGAAGCTCCACGCAGGTGTGACTGCCGATGTAGCCGGCGCCGCCGGTGACAAAAATTGTTTTCATGAAGATCGCTTTCAATAAATACAGTTCCCCTCCTTCGGTCACAGAAGCATCCGGAGCAGAAGGGACTGGCATGGCTATAAAAAATCTTTAACACAAAAATAACGAGGTCAATACATACGGTAAATATGGAGACAGTGCAATACCTTTTTGATAGGGAGGCAACCATGTTTACACACCGTTACATGATTATTTAGGCGTTATTCCAGTTGCTTCTTGACAAGCCGACACAGATGCATATGATGAAATAATGATAAACACGAAAGGGGATCGAGACGGAGATGGGCTACATCAAGATTAAATTCAGGAACGATAGCGGCAAGTTCGAGCAGGAAATCAAGGATGTATTGGATGACATGTTTCATATCGCCAGCCCCGCGTTTACCCTTTGCGAACATATCTGGCGACCCCACACGGACATCTATGAAACGCCGGAGCTTATTATCGTCCTCCTTGATCTGGCCGGGGTAGCAAGGGAGGATATTCGTCTCGAGGTAAGCCGCAAGAGTATTAAAATCTCCGGAAAGCGAGATCAACACTATCTTCCCGGAACGACGCGCTATCATCTCGCGGAAATCCCTTACGGCTATTTCGAAAGGCATCTGGCCCTGCATGCGCCCGTGGATGGAGAAACGGTCCAGGCGATTTACGCAAATGGGCTTCTCGAAGTTCGCCTGGTAAAAATACCCGCGGAGCGGGAAAGGCGCATTCCCGTCATGGGACCGAGAGGAGGAAGCAACCCATGACGGATCAAAAGGCGCCGAACGACTTGAAGATCATTCACATCCCGGAAACCTTGCCGATTCTTCCCCTCTTCAATATGATCGTCTTTCCGAAGATGATGATGCCGATGGAGGTTTTTGGAGATCAATCCCTGCAACTCGTTGATGAAGCCATGGCGAAGGACCGGATCATCGGCCTGGTTCTGGCCAGAAAATCGCCGCCGGAGACAACCTATAAAGCCGAGGACTTCCACACCATCGGGACCAGCGCCGTTATCCTGAAGATGGCCAAAACCACGGAGAACAAGGCACAACTCCTCGTCCAGGGCATCGAACGCTTCCACGTCAGGGAAATCGTAACCGGCAAACCATATCTTCAGGCCCGTATTGAATCTATTCAGGATCAGGATAGTAAGGATATCGAGATCGAGGCCCTCATGGCGAACCTCGTGGGACTCTTCGAACGGATCGTAAAACTGACCCCCTTCCTCCCCCAGGAATTCGGTTCCATGGCCAAGACCATCGTCGATCCAGGGGTGCTGGCCGATCTTGTCGCCTCCATCATCAATGTCTCGACCGAAGAAAAACAGGCGATCCTGGAGTTGCTCGATGTCAAAGAGCGGCTCCGAGAGGTCACGCGCTTCGTAAATCATCAAGTGGAAATCCTCGAACTGGGAAACAAGATCCAGTCTCAGGTCAAGGACGATATGGACAAGAGCCAGCGCGATTACTATCTGCGTCAACAACTCGGGGCCATAAAGAAGGAACTTGGCGAAGAGGATGAGACAAAGGTGGAGGTGGATGAATACCGAGAAAAACTGGCGAAGAAGGACCTCCCCGAGGAAGCGAAAAAGGAGGCGGATCGGGAATTGCAGCGCCTGGACCGGATGCATCCGTCATCGGCTGAATACACCGTCGCCTCAACCTATCTGGATTGGATTCTTACCCTGCCCTGGCGGGAGGGGACGGAAGATAATCTGGATATCAGGAAGGCGAGGAAGGTCCTGGAGGAAGATCACTATGGGCTGGAGAAACCGAAAAAAAGGATCATCGAGTACCTTGCCGTCCGGAAACTGAAAGCCGACGCGAAAGGGCCGATCCTCTGTTTTGTCGGACCGCCCGGGACGGGGAAGACATCCCTGGGGCAGTCCATTGCCCGGGCACTGGGAAGAAAGTTCGTCCGCATTGCCCTAGGCGGAGTCCGGGACGAGGCGGAGATTCGGGGGCACCGGCGAACCTATATCGGCGCCCTGCCGGGCCGGATCATTCAGAGCATCCGCCGGGCGGAATCCAATAATCCCGTTTTCATGCTTGACGAGATCGACAAGGTGGGCAGCGACTTCCGTGGCGATCCCTCATCGGCCCTCCTGGAGGTCCTCGATCCGGCCCAGAACTTCTCCTTTATGGACCATTACCTGGACATCCCTTTTGATCTGTCCCACGTCATGTTCATTACTACGGCGAACATTCTGGATACCATTCCGCCGGCGCTGCGGGACCGTCTGGAAATCATCGAACTGGTGAGTTACACCGTCGATGAAAAGCTCCACATCGCCGAAAAGTATCTCCTTCCGAGGCAGATCACGGAAAACGGCCTACGGCCGGACCAGATTTCCTTTACCAAGGGAGCCATCCGCCTGATCATCAGCAGTTATACCCGGGAGGCCGGGGTAAGAAACCTGGAACGTGAGATTGCCTCCGTATGCCGGGGCGTGGCAAGCCAGGTCGCGGAAGGGGTGCTGGAAAGGGCGACGATCCGCCACAAGGACATTCACCGGTATCTGGGACCGGAACGAATCACCTCGGAAATTACCGCCCGGACATCGAAGCCCGGCGTCGTCATGGGCCTGGCCTGGACGCCTGTGGGCGGAGATTTGCTGTTCATCGAGGCGACTTCCATGAAAGGCAAAAAGGGACTGACCCTGACGGGGCAATTGGGGGACGTCATGAAGGAGTCGGCGACGGCGGCCCTGAGTTTCATCCGGACCAACGCCGAAGCCCTGGGCATAGCAAAGGATTTCTTTGAAGATGTGGATATTCATATCCATGTTCCTTCCGGGGCGATACCAAAAGACGGTCCCTCGGCAGGGGTAACGATCATGACGGCCCTGACGTCGCTTCTGACCAACAAACCGGTGAAAAAGGATCTGGCCATGACCGGCGAGATCACCCTGCGGGGACTGGTGCTCCCCGTCGGGGGGATAAAAGAAAAGGTCCTCGCCGCCCACCGTGCCGGTGTCAAGACCATCATCCTGCCCAAGTGGAACAAGAAGGACCTTGCCGATATCCCTCCCAAGATTCGCAAGGACATCGAGTTTCATCTCGTCGAAGACATGATGGATGTCCTGAAAATCGCTCTAGAAAAGTGATCGGAGGAAACCCCGTCCTTGCCCCTTGAAGGGGAGGGAACTATATGTAAAATTAAATGACCGTACCCATTCCAATCCGGCCCTCCCCTCCCCTCGAAAGGAAGGTAATCATTTAGATTCCTCCCCCTTCAAGGGGGAGGTTAAGAGGGGGATGGGGTGAGAAGTTGAAACAATCCCATAAAACATTCCCTATCTTGAACTCTTCCCCTGGACGGAGGAATTTTTTTCTATTGACAAATTCCCCCAATAAATATACTAACCGTTTAGTTAAACTAAATGGATGGTATCAACATGAAAGATAATCAACATCCCACGGTCCAGCGAATTCTCGAGGCGGCAATGGACATCTTCTCCGAAGTGGGGTTCAACGGCGCCCGCATGGACGTAATCGCCAAGCGGGCCGGCGTGAACAAGGCCATGATCTATTACCATATCGGCGATAAAGAGGTCCTCTATGCGGAAGTTCTCCATAACGCCATCGGCCACTTGGCCGATTCGATCTCCGGCCGGATCGAGGCAGCTTCGACGCCGGAGGAAAAATTACTGGCCTATATTCGCGGTTTTGCCGGCGCCGTGGAAGGCAATCCCCGTATGGGTCCTATTCTGCTCAGGGAAGTCGCCTCGGGAGGACAGAATCTACCGGAATTGGTAGTCAAAGATTTTGCCCGCCTCATCGCGATTGTGACTTCCATCATTGAAGAAGGCAAAAACAAGGGGGCTTTTGTCGATGTGACCCCCTTTATCCTCCACATGATGGTCGCAGGCGCCATCGTTCTGTACAAAGCCAGCGGTCCCATCAGGGCAAAGAAGGCGAACATCCCGGATTTTATAAGAATGCTGGATGTGAACGTCTCACAGCGGGTTGTCGATGAAATATCAAATTTGCTATTGCAGGGGATCAAGAAAGAGCCCGATTACGTCTTGAAAAAGACAACAAAGCGAGGTGCCGTAAGATGAGGATGCCAAAACCAGATGACGGTGCAATTGCCTTAAGCTCTCCCATAACTACCTTCTGGCTGGCCATCATGATCATGATCTCCCTTGGACTGGCGACAACACCGTCAACGGCGCAGACCGGACCGCCGGGGAAATCACCGGATATATTCACCCTGTCAAGGAGCATCGATCTGGCCCTGAACCAGAGCATGGTCATCCAGGCAGCCAGGGAAGGGGTCAAGGGGGCAGAGGCCCAGAAGAAAGAGGCTTTCACGGGATTCCTTCCCAAGCTGAGCACCTCCTACAGCTACACGCGCCTCAATGACGCGCCCTGGGTCAATATGCCGCCGACGTCGATAAACTCCCCCCTTGGTCCTCTTTCGACAACGGGCGGTCAGGTCATCATGGGCACCCAGGACAACTACAGCTGGGCCATGGAGGTCCGGCAACCGATCTTCGCCGGCGGGTCCATTGCGGCCAACTACCAGGCCAACAAGAAAGGCGAGGACATCGCCAGGGTTGACGAATCCACAACGACCCAGAACATCGTCGAAGAGGTCAAGGCCTCTTACTTCCATATTCTCAAGGCCGAGAAAATCCTGGAAGTCGCCCGGCAGGCCGTGGAACAATTGAAGTCCCATCGTAACGAGGCGCAGAACTTCTTTGACGTCGGCCTGATCCCGAAAAACGACCTCCTCCAGTCGGAGGTCCAACTGGCAAACGGCGAACACAATCTGGTCAAGGCGGAAAACAATCTTGAAATAGCCAAGGCCCGGTTCAACACCCTCCTGCGGCGCAACATCAACGCCCCCGTCGAGGTGGAAGACATCCTTACTTACCGGCCCTTCGAGAAAACCGTCGAGACCTGCTTTCAGACCGCCTTCGACAAGCGTCCTGAAATCAAGGCTTACTCCCTCAAGGTGGAGCAGGCCAAAGAATACGTCAAGGCCGCCAGGGGGGACTTCTTCCCCACCGTCAGCGCCGTGGGACATTATGAGCGTTTCGGCGATTCGGGAAATCTTCAGGGCAGCGCCTACAAGAGCATGGAGAACTGGTACCTCATGGCCAGGGCCGATTGGACCTTCTGGGAATGGGGAAAGACGAAAAACCAGGTGGACTCCCGGCAAGCAAGGCAAAATCAGGCCGCCAGCCTGTTAGAGCACGAAAAGGACAAGGTCGCCTTTGAGGTAAAAGCCGCCTATGTCCTCGTCCGGGAATCGGAAAAACAGGTCTTTGTCGCCCAGAAGTCGATTGATCAGGCGGAGGAAAATTTCCGTATCAATAACGAGCGCTATAAGGAGCAGGTCGCCACCTCGACGGATGTGTTGGACGCCCAGACCCTGCTCACCAAGGCGAAATCGGATTATTTCACGGCCCTGGGCGATTATTTCATCAACCAGGCCCGTCTCGAGAGGGCAATGGGGGAAATCAAATGAAAAAAAGGATAATTCTGATCGTCTTCATCGTCCTCCTCCTCGGCGTGGGGGGATACGTCTATTATGGACAATGGAAGAACAAGAACAGTGAACTCTATTATTCCGGCGTCATCGAGGCCAAGGATGCGAAAATCGCCTTCCAGGCAAACGGCAGAGTGACCGTTGTTCATGTCAAGGAAGGACAGGCCGTCACGAAGGATCAGGTCCTGGCCGAACTGGACGCCTCGGAATTACAGACCCGCCATGATCAGGCCGAGGCATCCCTCGATCGTGCCATTAAAGGGCAGCAACAGTTTGAGACGCTCCTCAATGTTTATAAGAGCACCCTTCCTGACGATGTCGTGCGGGCGGAGGCGAACGTAGCCGGCGCCCGGAAGATCATGGAAGATGCGAGGAAGAACAAGGAGCGGTATGACGCCCTGTATCAGCGGCGGGTCATTGCGCAAAAGGAATGGGACACCATGCGGCTTAATTATGAAACGGCGTCTTCCCGGCTGAGGGAAGGGGAGGCCATTCTCCACCAGGCCAAGAGCAATCTGCAAAAAATCGAGATCACCAGGAAGGACATCGAGGCTGCCAGGGCCCAGGTCCAGTTTGCCAGCGCAGTCCGCGAGCAGGCAACCATCCAGACGGCGTACACGAAATTGCACGCCCCTTTTGACGGCGTCATCACCAGCCGGAATATCGAACCCGGCGAGGTCGTCTCTCCCAACCGGGAGGTCTTTAACCTGGCAAACCTGTCCAATGTGGATCTGAAAATCTTCGTGGAAGAGACGGCCATCGGCAAGGTCAAACCCGGACAGGCGGTGGATGTGAGGATCGACACCTTTCCGAATCGCATCTTCAAGGGGACGGTCGCCTTCGTGTCCCCGGAGGGCGAATTCACCCCCAAGATCATCCAGACGAAAAAGGAGCGGGTAAAGCTCGTTTATCTTGTCAAAGTCTCAATACCGAATCCGGGTTACGAGCTGAAAACCGGCATGCCTGCCGACGCCTGGCTGAAATAGCCCCTATGAAATCGGAACCGGCTGTTTCTTCTTTTGTAACTATCGATCACGTCTCCATGCGCTTCGGAGCAGTCGAGGCCGTCCGGGACGTATCCATGCAGATCGCCAGGGGAGAGACCTTCGGCCTCGTCGGCTCCGATGGGGCCGGTAAATCAACCCTCCTCAGGATGGTCGCCACGATGATCAAGCCCACGGCGGGCAAGATCCTCATTGCCGGCACGGACGTCGTATCCGAGAAGAGAAATGTAAAGAATCTCATCGGCTACATGCCCCAGCGTTTCGGACTTTATCCGGATCTGACGGTGGATGAGAATCTCCAATTTTTCATGGACATCTTCGGCATTCCCAGGGAAGAACGAACAAAGAGGCGGGAAAAGTATCTGGGGTTCTCCAATCTGTTGCCCTTTACCGACCGGCCAGCCGGGGCCCTCTCCGGGGGAATGAAGCAGAAACTGGGGCTCGCCTGCGTGCTCATCCATGAGCCAAGCCTCCTCATCCTCGACGAGCCCACCAATGGCGTCGATCCCGTCTCCCGCCAGGAATTCTGGGATATTCTGGGTGAAATGCGCCGGGTGGGGATGACAATTATCGTCTCCACAGCTTATCTTGATGAAGGAGAAAAGTGCCATAATATTGCAATGATGCACAAGGCCAGGGTAATTGATATCGCGACGCCGGCGGCAATCCGGTCCTCCTTCCCTACCCTGGAGGCAGCCATGATCAGTCGTCTACAGGAGGCGGAGGGCGACATCGGGAAAGACAACTTTACATTTAATAAGAATCAAAATGATAATTCTTAACCCCACCCCCACCCTGGCCCTCCCCCTGAGGGGGAGGGAAATATTGGGACTAATCCCTTCAGGGGGTGAGTTTATACGCTCTGAAGGGAGGCCGCTACGCCCCCGTAAAGACGGCAAGCTCATGCACCCTGTGGAGACGGCTCGTTATCTCCTCCCCCTTCAAGGGGGAGGTTGGGAGGGGGATGGGGTCATGGGATGTAAAAAATATGAATAAACCTGAAGTCCGTCCATCGGGAAACGGCGATGCTATTCAGGTCAAAGACCTGGAGAAACGCTTCGGCAAGTTTGTGGCCGTAAACAAGGTGACATTCAGCGTCCGGCGGGGAGAAATTTTCGGATTCTTAGGTTCCAACGGCTCCGGCAAATCAACGACGATCCGCATGCTCTGCGGCATTCTCACCCCTACGGCCGGTCAGGGAAATGTGGCCGGCTATGATATCTTCAGGCAACCGGAAGATATCAAGCAGTCCATCGGTTACATGTCACAAAAATTCTCCCTTTACGAGGATCTGAGTCCCTTTGAAAATATCCGCTTCTATCTCGGCGTATATAACGTCTCGCCAACCCTCTGGGCGGAGCGGATCTCCTGGGTTCTGGATATGGCCCAATTGGGCGATGTCCGGGACCGCCTGACCCGGGAACTGCCCCAGGGATGGCGCCAGCGCCTCGCCCTTGGCTGTGCCCTGCTTCACAAACCGGACATTCTTTTCCTGGACGAGCCGACGTCCGGCGTCGATCCTCTGACAAGGCAGCATTTCTGGGACTTTATCCGCCAGTTGGCCTCCCAGGGCATTACTATTTTCGTGACTACCCATTACATGGATGAAGCCCGACACTGTGAGCGGATTGTCATGATCAACCAGGGATCCATCGTCGCGGCGGGAAGTCCGGACGAGATAATCAAAAAGGCATGTCCGGATAAACAGAACGCAGACCTGAATGACGCGTTTATTACCTTGATGAAAAACTGAAAATGAATTTACGGAAGATTATCGCCATTACCCGCAAGGAATTTTATCATCTGATCAGGGATTACCGGAGCCTTTACCTGGCCTTCGCCATCCCCCTGATCCTGATCCTGCTCTTCGGCTACGCCCTGAGCCTGGACGTGGAAGACGTCCAAACGGTAATCGTAGACTACGACGGGACCACACAAAGCCGGGACCTTGTCCGCCGCCTGGACGCCTCTCCCTATTTCCAAGTCGTCGCCCACCTGAAGAACTCCGATGAGGCGGCGGATTGGCTCGATCATGGCCGGACGACCCTGGCCCTCGTCATTCCCCCGGACTGGACGAGGAACATCCAGGCCGACCGGGAGGCGCCGCTACAGATCCTCCTCGACGGCAGCGATCCTAATTTTGCCAATATTTCTGCAGGTTACATAACAGCATTTCTGGAGAGGGAAAATACCAAATATCTCCACAATTTTCTCAATCGCCAGGGACAAGAGCAGATGAACCCACCCCTTGAGGGCCGTATCCGCATCTGGTTCAACGAGGACCTGGAGAGCAGAAATTTTATTATCCCCGGTATCATTGCCGTCATCATCATGATTGTCGGGGCCATGCTGACGTCGCTGGTCATCGCCCGGGAGTATGAAAACGGGACCATGGAAACGATCAAGTCCCTGCCCGTAAACGCCGGGGAATTCATCATCGGCAAGGCCATCCCCTATTTTTTTATCACCCTGGCCGATGTCCTCATTGCCGTCCTCATGGGACAGGTCCTCTTCGGGATCGTCATGAAAGCAAATTTCTGGCTCATGATCACCGCCTCGTCCCTGTATCTGGCGGTCGCTATCACCTTGGGGCTCCTCATCTCCTCAGTTGCAAAATCCCAGCTCGTTGCCAATCAGGTGGCGCCGCTGGTTACCTTTCTTCCTTCCATGCTCCTTTCCGATTTCGTTTTTCCCGTCCAGAACATGCCCCCCGTAATCCAGACCATTACCTACATCGTTCCGGCCAGGTATTTTATCGACATCTTGAAGGGCATTTACATGAAGAACCTTGATATCACCTATCTCTGGCCGAGTTTCGCCATCCTTTTCGTTATGGCGGCAATCCTCGCCGTTCTCAATATCATCGTTCTGAAGCGGGAGGGGATGTAGCATGAACCTACTGCGGATACGGGAGCTCGTCCGTAAAGAATTCATTCAACTCTTCCGGGACAAGCGGAACCGGCCCATCCTGATCATGGCCCCCCTTATTCAGATCCTGATTTTCGGCTATGTGGTAAATTTTGACATCACCAGCATCCGCGTCGCCCTTCTCGATCACTCCCGCACCGTGGAAAGCCGGACGATTGTTGACGCCTTCAGTGCCAACGGCCTGTTTCAGATCACTAATGTCGTTGATGATCCCAAGGAAATGGAAGACCTGCTACTGCAAGGGAAAGTGGACATCGGCATCAAGATCGGTCCCGACCTCGCCCGGAAGATCCGCCGGGGGGAAACGGCGGAAATCCAGATCCTCGCCGATGGGACGGTAAGCAACATGACAGCGATCCGGGTTTCCTACGTCATGACAATCATGGAACGCCTGAATCGCCAGTTCCTCAAGGACCTCTACCCTGTACAGATGACGTATGGGCGCATCGATGGACGCCTGCGGACCTGGTACAATCCCAATCTCTACAGCCGCCATTTCTTCGTCCCCGGGATCGTCGCCTTCGTAGTCATGCTGATCTCGCTCATCTTAACCTCCATGGCCGTCATCAAGGAAAAGGAGGGGGGGACGATGGAGCAGCTTATTGTAACGCCCATGAAACCCTATGAGCTGATCATGGGGAAAACCATCCCTTATATCATTATCTCCCTGATCCAGATGATTATCGTGACCATCTTTGCCGTTTACTGGTTCGAGCTGCCCATCAGGGGGAGCCTGCCCCTGTTTTTCCTCGCCATTTGCCTCTTTTTAATCAGCACGATGGGGATCGGCCTCTTCATTTCAACCATTTCCGCCACCCAGCAGCAGGCCATGATGACGACCTTTTTCTTCATTCAGCCGTCGTTTCTCCTTTCCGGTTTCGTCTTTCCCATCGCCAATATGCCCGTCATCGTCCAGTGGCTGACCTACCTGAATCCCTTTCGCTACATCCTGGTGATCATTCGGGGCATCTTTCTCAAAGGCGTGGGCATGCACGTCCTCTGGCCCCAGTATGTCGCCCTGACCATCCTGGGTTTGGCAGTCTTCACCGCCGCCGTTCTCCGCTTCCACAAGCGACTTGATTGATACTTGGCCGACGGACTATTTCTGGCATTATTCTCATAAATGATGTAACATTTTTGTAGAAAAATGAGGGCTTACCATGGAAGACGAAAAGAAGACTAAGAGACAACTGATTGAAGACCTCAATGAAATGCGTCAATGTGTAAATGAGTTGAAAGGCTTCAAGGAGGAAATCGAGCAAACAAGAATAAATCAAGAGAAGTTCACAAAAGCTTTCCTCCAGAATTCAATTCCCATGGGCATCACGACATTGAAGGAGGGACGTTTTGTTGATGTCAGCGATGCTTTCCTTAGAATGGTGGGACGTAAGCGGGATGAAGTCGTCGGACACACATCGATGGAAATTGGATTTATAACAGAACATCAAAGAAGAATTTTTTTCGATGCATTGCATAAAAAGGGGCGCGTTGAAAATCTCGAAATGAAAGTAAGAACAAAAAATGGCGAGATGAGATATGGATTATTCAATGCTGTCATGATGAGCCTCAATAACGAAAAATATCTACTGACTGTCATGACGGACATAACCGAGCGCAAGGTGGCGGAAGAAAAATCTCAGAATATATTAAATTTCCTGCAAACGCTAATCAACACTATCCCCAGTCCGATTTTTTGCAAAGATATCAATGGCCTATACCAAGACTGCAATAAGGAATTCGAGGACTATACCGGTTTTAAGAGGGAAGAGATCATTGGGAAGGGCGTCTATAACATGTATCCGAAAGATGTGGCCGAAAAATACCATGAGAAAGATTTAGCATTGTTTCGTCAACCGGGGAGGCAGATATATGAACATCCGATAATATACGCAGATGGAAATAAGCATGATGTCGTTGTGAACAAGGCGACTTACGTGCATGCCGATGGTACACTGGCTGGACTGGTCGGTGTTATGGTAGACATCACCGAGCGGAAGCGAGCGGAGGAAAATCTTAAGATTTCGGAAAAGAAATATCGGGAAGGGCTTGAGCAATTGGTGAAGGAAAGGACACAGGAGTTGAAAAACAAAACTATAACTCTTGAGGAAACCAATATAGCCCTGAAAGTTCTTTTACAGCATCAGGATACAGACAGGAAAGAACTGGAAGAGCGGTTTGTAATGAACATAAGAAAGCTGATTCTGCCATTTACGGAAAAGATGAGAAACACCAACCTCAGCGAGCGCCAGTTGGCTTATCTGAGCATCATAGAGACGCATCTCTCCGACATCACATCGTCGATGATAAAAAAGTTTAATCAATTTAACTTAACTCCCACGGAAGTTGAAGTTGCCTCTTTGATAAAGGAAGGCAGGGCAACTAAGGAAATTGCCAGGATCATCGGCATAGCGACGAGTTCAGTTAATACCCACAGGAACAATATCAGGAAGAAGCTTGACATCAGCAAGAAAAATGTGAATCTCCGCTCTCATCTCCAGTCCTTCGATTAATATTGAATTAATCTCCACATTATTTCCATTACAATCCAATATTGCCATTCTGGTAATTTATGTCTATGTGTGTGCACCGATCAATAGACAGAAAAAAAATAGCTCCAACCAGAGCCCATTTTCAAGAGGTGTTATCATGTCCCCAGCCGGCGTCATATGCCCTTTATGTTCTAGCTCCGTCAATATCAAAAAATTTGGCGATGGTTGGGTAGGCATATGTTGTCACGAAATCATTTACAATTCTGACCTGCCACCTTTTAATATTCCCACCGATCCCGGCATGAATATCGTTTCAGATCAGCGGTTTTTTCGATCCATAATGAAGAGGGGGGAATGAAGATTAGTAACGATTGAAGTCCAGCCGTGTCTGTAAGCAGACTCAATACTTGTTCACCCCCAAAACCCTTTTCAAGCTGACGATGACGCATAAAATACCATACCTTCCAGATGGTGTAATCTTCGCTTCACGAATCGTCTATTTAATTTTTTGCCAACATAACTCATCATTGCCGGGAGCCATCAAATGCCAGCTTCATCCCGAACAACTTCCGAACTGATCGAAGAGAATGCCATATTAAAACGGAGAATCCGGGAGCTGGAATACTCGGAATCAGACAGCAAGCGTACAGAGGAGGCATTGCGAGAGAGTGAGGACCTCTTCCGTTCACTTGTCGATTATATGCACGACGCGATGATAATTATCACCTGGGAGGGATCTATCCTTTTTGCCAACCGGGCAGCGGCAAGAATCATCGAATATGACCGGGCTGAAGAGTTTGTCGGTCACAATATTGTCGAATACATTCACCCCGATTCCCTCCAAAAAGCAGCAGTGGACCTCGACGCGGTCAAGGCTGACAAAATGGGGTTTCTTTCAGAATACCAATTGAGATCAGTAACCGGTCGGCACATCTGGGTAGAAAGCATTGGGGGAAAGATCATCTTCCGTCGCGCCACTGCGAATCTTGTCTGCATCAGAGATATCACTGACCGCAAGCGAATGGAAGAGGAACTGCTCCGGGCTCACAAGTTGGAGTCGCTGGGAGTTTTAGCTGGTGGGATTGCCCATGACTTCAACAATCTGATGGCAATCGTGCAGGGGTATATTGATTTGGCCCTCATGGAGTTGCCCCCTGAGCATGTTTCCTGCCAACGGTTGCTGAATGCCATACAGAGTGTTGAACAGACAAAGGATTTGACCAGCCGGCTGATCACCTTTTCCCGGGGCGGGAGTCCCCACAGGGAAATATTTGATATCATGGAGATAATCCGTGATGCCATCCATAGAACTGTAAAGGGAACCGATATCAAGGTGAAGTTCGACTTCGAGAAAGACCTCTGGCCCGCGGAAGCAGACGAACTCCAGATGAAGCAATGCTTTTATAATTTGACGACAAATGCCGTGGAGGCCATGCCGGAGGGAGGAAATCTGACAATTCATGCAGAGAATGTGCTGATATCCGATCGACAAGTTTCTGACCTGAAAGAAGGACCATATATCAAAATCACGTTCGCCGATGAGGGTATTGGCATCCCGGAGGTGCATCTATCGAAGATATTTGATCCCTATTTTACGACGAAGAAAATGGCTGCCCAAAAGGGATTGGGGTTGGGGCTATCGGTCTGTTATTCTGTTTTAAAGAATCATCACGGCCATATCACGGTAAATTCGCAATCGGGAAAAGGCGCTTCCTTTGTTCTTTATCTGACGGCGCGTCCGGATCTGGCGAAAGAAAAAGGGGTTAAACAAACATCATCGACCGGCACCGTGCGGGTGTTAGTGATGGACGATGAACCTCGTCTTCGTGAAATCGAGCGGGCATATCTGGAGCGGATGGGTTATGAGGTGACGGATGTGAAGGATGGACAGGAGGCGATTGATGCTTACAGAAAAGCGCTCTATTCCAGGACGCCCTTTGATCTGGTAATGCTTGATCTGACGGTTTGTGAGGGGATGGGGGGACAGAAGGCAATGGAGCAGCTGTTAAAGATTGATCCATCCATCCGGGCCATCATTGCTTCCGGATTCGTGGATGATCCCCTCATTGAGAACTACAGTGACTATGGCTTCCAGGGGGCGATCAAGAAACCTTTCAAAAGAGAAGAAATGGAAAATTTAGTGGGGATGATACTTCAGGGGAGAAATAACATTTAATGGCAGTATGAAACCTCTTGACGAAAAGGTAATCAACAGGTAAACTTCCCCACCTGGATTGTGCACAGAGAAGTGAAAATGTTTAGTGTTTGGAAAAAGAAAGGAGGAAAAGCGTAATGAAAAAAATATGTAGCGTTATCGGTTGCCTGCTTTTTACCCTCTTCTTAGCCAGCGTCTGCCTTGCCGAAGGAGGCGGGGGAGGAGATCCGGCGCCGAAAGATCCAAGTTGCCAATCAATTGTCATTGAAAAGTAAAAGTCTCTACTATTAAGCAAGAAGGGGGTTCTGATGCGTTGGAACCCCCTTCTCTTTTTTGTTCCGATGCGTCCCTAAAAAAACATCCTCCTGTTCTGCCGTACCTGTGATGAACATGCTTTTTGTTGTTTGTGGAATAAAAAAGTGCAAGTTTATGCATGCCCTAATGGCGCTGGTTTCCATAGCCATGCTGTTGATCGTACTTCCGGTTCAGGGAACGGACCTTGGTCATAACCATGACCATCATCTCGCGGAGCATGGACAGACATATTTACGGGAGGGAGATAATTTTTTCAAATCGGGAGATAACTACAAAGCCCTAGATAGATACGAAAAAGCCCTCATCATGTATGGAAGAATCAATTCTACGGAAGGTGAGGGCAGAGCTTATATCGCCATCGGCAACGTCCATTTGCGCAGGGGAGACAATGCCAAGGCAATGGATATGTTTGATAAGGCCCAAGGCCTTTTCATAAAGGCCCATTCCCGGCAAGGGGAAGGACTGTTTTATCTGGGGAGGGGAAATCTCCACTTACGGAAACGTTCTTATGCGCAAGCATTGGAGATGTATGGAAAGGCCTTGCCCATTTTTGTGCAGACGAACGACCTTGCCGGTCAGGGTAATCTGTTCCGCAACCTGGGCGAAATTGCCATGCGCACAGGCAAGAACCCTATGGCAATGGATGAATATGAGAAGTCCCTCGCGTGTTTTTCACAGGCCGGGGATGAGATTGGTCAGGGCAACGCCTTACGGAGCATGGGCGAGGCCCATTACTATATGGGCAACAACTCGCAGGCAACGGCATTCTATGACCGTGCCTTGTCCCTGTTTCAAAAATCAGGCTATCCTGCCGGTGAGGCCGATGTCTTGCGAAGAAAAGGGCAGATCTACTTGCGCCTTGGTGATCACGACCGGGCACTCATGCTCCTGCAGAACGATGCCCTGCCGCGTTATCGGATGGTGGAAGACCCCATCGGGCAGGCGGATGTCTATAAAGATATCGGGGATATTTACTATTATTTTCGGGACTATGCGAAGGCACTGGAACTGTACGACAAGGCCCGTCCCCTCTATATGAAGGTCGACGATCCCATCGGCCTGGGCAATGTCTGCCGCAGCATGGGTGATATTTTCATGCGGACCGGCGACGATAAACAGGCAACGATATTTTACATGCAGGCGCAGGGGTTTTATCAACGGGCGGACTCACCCATCGGACAGGGAAACGTCTACCATAGTTTGGGGGATATTCATCTTCAGGCCAAGGATCTTAAAAAGGCCGAAGCAATGTACTATCTGGCCCTGCCTTATTATGAAAAGGCTAACGCCTGGCAGGGCCAGGGAAATGTTTATCGCGGGTTGGGAGACGTGTCATTCGGCAGGAAATACTATCAGGAGGCCCTGGAAAGGTATCGTCAGGCCCTGTCTTTTTATCGCAGGTCAAATTCCGCCTACGGGCAGGGAAGGACGTATCAGGGTATGGGTGATGTCCAGGTTCATCTGGGGCAGCCGCAAGGAGCCCTGGACATGTATGATCTGGCCACAGAGATTTACCGTAAAATGGAAGATATCGAACTGGAAGCTTATGCCCTCTTCAAGAAGGCCACCATTTTTAATACGCTTGGCAGTAAGGACAAAGCCCTTTCCTTATACGAAACAGGCTTGGCAAAGCTTGAAAAAGTGCGAAAGCAGACCCTATTTGCGGAAATGAAAAAAGGCTACCTGGAAAAAGTTTACGATTTCTATGAAGATGCCGCTGTTTTCATGCTGGACAACCATTATGACGGCAAGGCTTTCAAAACCATCGAAGCCATGAAGGCGAGGACCTTTCTTGATCAGCTCTTCGAAGGACAAGCCGATTTGGAAAAGGGCATCGATCCGGCCTTACGAAAAAGAAGGGATGATGTCGAGATTGCCATCAGCCTCCTGCTGAAGAAGATACGCGAGGAAATTCAGAAAACACCGCCCGACGAAGGAAAAATCTCCACGCTGAGAAATGATCTAGCCAAAGAGGAAGAAAGATTGGAGGCCCTCAAGCGGGAGATTCGGTTTCAAAACCCCCTGTATGCTTCCGTCCAGTATCCTGAGCCCATCACCTTGTCCGATCTTCAGGGGAAAATCCTGCAAAGGGATGAAGCGCTGATCGAGTACTTCCTGACTAAACAAGATGTTTACTGCTTTGTCATTGGCAAGGATAGCTATCAGGTAGTGAAATTGCCCGTGACCGCGGAAGGCCTGGGAAAAAACATAGAATCCTTCCTGGCGAACATCCAGGACGCCGCACAGGGATCGGTGTTCGATAAATCCAGGGCGGCCATCCTTTATGAACAGCTTATAAGGCCCCTTGAAGACCATCTGGGAAAGAACAAACTGATTATCGTACCCCACGGAAAGATTGCCTTCCTTCCCTTCGAATCCCTCATGAGCGGTGCGGTGGGAGAAGAAAAATATCTCATCGAAAGATACCGCATAAAATACGTCCAGTCCGCTTCAGTGCTGGGAATGCTCAGGACATTTCATAAGCAGGAAGGAACGGGCAGCAAATCCTTCCTTGGTTTCGGCGATCCTGTGTATGATTATGAAAACTACCGTCAAGGGAAATTGGAGGGGGGGAAAGAGGAACATAAAGCGCAAGGCATCTCCGGACAATTGACAAAAAGAGGATATTCCCGTGCCGGAGGCCGTCTAAGCAGACTCATCGGCAGTGGTACGGAAGTGACGGAAATAGGAAATATTTTTCGGCAAAATATGATCCCCGCGAAAACCCTGTTGAGAACCGACGCCAGAGAGGAACTGGCTAAAGCCCGGGAAACCCAGAGCTATGGCTACATCCATTTCTCTACCCATGGGATACTGGGCCCGAAGTTCCAGGCCGTTGCCCTTGCGCAGATGCCCCAAAGTGACGAAGACGGGTTTCTGACCCTGGGAGAGATCATGAACAGCCGCTACAATGCAGATTTGATCGTGCTGTCCGCCTGCGAAACGGGTTTGGGTCATGTGGACCGAGGAGAGGGGGTTACGGGATTGACAAGGGCGGTCATGTATGCGGGCACTCCGGCGGCAATTGTAAGTCTCTGGAGCGTCAGCGACGACGGAACCACGGAACTTATGATTCTTTTTTACCATAACCTGATTCAAAAAGGTATGGGGAAAGAAGAATCCCTGCGCATGGCAAAGATTGCCATGGTCAAGGGAAAGGCGGGAAAAAGAGAGTTCATGGATGCAGCATCGCTGCGCTCGGCAAGGATATTGGAGAGGAGACAAAGCAGGAACTTCCAACATCCCTTTTTCTGGGCGGCCTTTGTCATGTATGGTGAATGAATGGATGCCATGACCCAGAATGTTCATTTGATCCAGACAGCATCCGGACAGATCCTGGATGTAGTTGAGGAGGTCTGTGATACCATTTTTCAAAGACACCCTGAAGCGGGAACTGAAACAGGAATTCCCCATCTTTCTCTATTCGACCCGGGAGAACATGGAGAAGTTCAAGCACCGAATGGAGATGGAGCTTTTCTATAAACTATCGACAAACAGGGATGCGGAATTCGGGCGGATTCTTCAGTATAAGGTTTTATCGCTGGCAAAGAGCTGCCGGAGCTATTTGGAAATCGCCCTGAAGACTTCCCGGCAGGCCGATACGGACCGGGAAGCACTGAAGGAGCAGATCCTTGGAGAAAAGGGAAACTCCACGCAGATCCATGAAGACTTGATCGTTATGACCCGCTCCCATTCCATTCACACCCGCACCAATATTGAAAAGTATCTCGACCGCTTCAAACGGCCGCTTCACGATAAGCTCGTGTCTGCTTTACAGCATGAAATGCCCCAATGGCGGGGGAATCTGTGGAAGCTTACCCGCCGCTATGAGGGATGGCTGCGGGAGAATCCGATCGTTGAGCTCGATGAGATTTCCGCAAAGGAACATAAACACTTCTTCGGCACCCTGATGAAGGCCCACGCCGGGCTGGACCGCTATCTGGAGTGCCGCCCAATGGGAAGAACGGATCAACAGGGCCATCGAAGAGATGGGGAAACAGGCGGCCAATTATATCTGCGATGAAATGACCACCATCGATTCCCTCCTCTCGCAGACTCCGGGGCGCACGGAAGATATTTGGCGGTTGATGGCTGATCTGGAGACGGCAGGACGCCGTCTCACTGGCAGTTAGCGGTTAAAAGAAGACCTTCTTCAGAATTTGGCAAGTGGATTGCCGGAAGTCTTCTTGACATGGAAAGCTATGTATAGGATAAAAAGCCTTATTCAAGAAGATGCGAGAATTGCCCCTGAAAGTGTTCCGGCCGCAAGGGTCCCCGATGACCCAAGAAACCTGTATCTTTTGAGAGGAGAGAATCATGAAACCTATTGGACCATTGATGTGGGAACACCGCCTGATCGAGAAGATGCTGCAGGTGGTGGTAAAAGAGGCCGAAGAGATGGAAAAGAGCCGGCGGGTGAATCCCGTCTTTATCGACACCGCCGTCGATTTCATCCGTATTTACGCCGACCGGACCCACCACGGCAAGGAGGAGGACATCCTGTTCCGGGAACTGGTGAAGAAAAAGCTGACGCCGGAGCATGCCCGGATCATGGACGAACTCATCCAAGAGCATGTCTATTCCCGTAAGACCGTGGGAAAGCTCGTCGCTGCCAAGGAACGGTATGTCGCGGGAGATCAGGGGGCCGTCACGGAGGTAGTCGCCCTGCTGAAAGAACTGGCGTCTTTCTATCCCCGCCATATAGCCAAGGAGGACAAACCCTTCTTCCACGAGTGCCAACGCTATTTCAGCGACGAGGAATTAGAGCAGATGCTCCGGGAATTCTGGGACTTTGACCGGAAGATGATCCATGAGAAATATGAACGGCTGGTCGAATCGTTCACCGGAGAAAAGGCCTTCAAAGCCGGACGAGCGCTGTAGGATGGATATTACCTATGAAATCCGAGCTAATGCTTGAAGATGTAAAAAGCGGACACTGGTTTTTCGACCTGCTGATGAAGTTTGCCCCCAAGCCGGAGGAGGTCGTCGTCACGGGAACGCCCGCGGAAATGATTCGGGAGGCCGCGCAGAAGGCCTTCTGGGTCAGCACCACCCTGAGCGCCGTCCCCGGCCCTTTTGGCCTGGCGACCATTCTGCCCGAAATTGGCGCCGTGACCAAGGTGCAGATAAATCTCGTCTATAAAATCGCCAAATATTACAAAAATCTGGAAACCCTTAACCAGTCCATCGTCCTCCTCATCTTTGCCAACGCCCTGGGCCTCGCCGTCGGCAACCAACTGGTGCGCCGGGTCGGGGTGCGGCTCGTCATCAAGGCCCTGAGCGCCCCGGTCGTCGAGAGAATCGCCCAGCGGATCGGTCTCCGGATCGCCGCCAAGATCACCCAACGGATAGCGGGCAGATGGATGGTCTTCATCGCCGCCCCGATTTTCGGCCTCTTCTCAAAGAAAATGACCCAAAAGATCGGTGTCGAGGCCACGGCGCTGCTTGCCGAGGCGATCAAGTTTGAAGATAAAAACGAATGTGAAGAAGATCATGAGGCGCCGTCAGGCTCATAATTATGCCCGTAAGCACAAAATGGTTGACATTATCCTTGTTCCGGAGATAAATGGCAGCGCAGATTGGTTTTAAGCATACCGGAACACGGTGCAAATCCGTGGCGGACCCGCCGCTGTAATCGGCGAGGCTCTTCGCAATAGATAACGACTGGTCACTGCCGGGGTCAACTTCGGTGGGAAGACTGCGAAGAGCTGACGACCCGAGAGCCAGAAGACCTGCGAAAACCGAAATAATCTGGAATCTGATGGTAAAGGGTTCCGACTGGCGCCGTGCGTCCGTCGGAACCCTTTTTTTATTTAACAACATAACAAGAAAAGAGGAAGTTTTATATGAAGCTACTTGAATCAACCATCCAAAAGATTACGCCCCAGGATGGCGCCGCCCGCAAGCTCGCCAGGATGAGGCTGGAACAGCTCACCATGCCCTACTGGGCACTCGGCAGGCTGATGGATCTGGCGGAAGATCTGGTCGGCATGACGGGTTTGCTGAAGCCTCCTGTCGCCCGGAAAACAGTTGTAACCATGGCGGGCGATCACGGGATTACCCGGGAAGGGGTGAGCAAATATCCTCAAGAGGTCACTCCGCAGATGGTTCACAACTTTGTCAACGGAGGAGCCGGCATCAACAGCCTGGCCAGGCTTGTCGGCGCCCGGGTTGTCGTTGTGGATATGGGCGTTGCCGGCGATCTTGGCGACCTCGCCCGGGATGGCAAGATTATCTCAAAACGCATTGCGGCGGGAACCGGGAACTTCGCACACGGCCCGGCCATGACCAGGGATGAGGCAGTCCGATCCCTTGAGGCGGGAATCGAGATAGCCCTTTCCCTTGAATCCTCAACCGACCTCTTCGGCACGGGTGATATGGGAATCGGCAATACCACGTCATCAAGCGCGATAGTTTCCGTTTTTAGCGGCGCTCCCGTTGCCGACGTCACAGGCAGAGGGACGGGCATTGATGATGGGCAGCGCTTTCATAAAATTGAAACGATAGAAAAGGCAATCGCCCTGAACCGGCCGGACCCGCAAGATCCCCTGGATGTCCTGGCAAAAGTGGGAGGGTTTGAGATCGGTGGCATTGCCGGGCTTATTCTCGGCTGTGCGTCAATAAGAAAGCCCGTGCTCATGGACGGCTTTATATCCACGGCCGGGGCGCTGATTGCCGCCCGCCTTTCACCTCCGGCGGGCGACTATATGATTGCTTCTCATCGCAGCAAGGAGCAGGGACACCGCCTTGCCCTTGACTGCCTTGGCAAGAATCCCCTCCTCGATCTCGACATGCGGCTCGGAGAGGGAACGGGCGCCGCCCTGGCGATGAACCTTGTGGAAGCGGCCGTTCGGATTCTGACCGAGGTTGCCACCTTTGAGGAGGCCGCGGTTTCCAAAGCGGACAGATGAAATCCTCATCAAAGCATGCCGCAGTTATTGGAACCTGTTGGCATCACTGCTACCCTGCCGATATCGGTAACGGTAATACCGTCTTCCCCGTATGGAGATCGGCTCGGCTATTCCAGGAACTCCACTTGTGCCATTCCCGATTCTTTTTATCGGGAATCCGGTTTTTAAGTCATATCACCGATAAAAGAGTTCGGGGACGACAGATAGGGAAAATAAAGATGGGAAAGGGGGAAATGTTTTCCCTTTTCTTTTTCAACATACCCTCCCATAAAAGTAAGTAGGGATTAATGAAAGCATTTCTACTGTGGCGTATACCTTGCAGTAGAACAAAACAAATAAATGAGACGGAGAGGATATGCCGGCAATAGAAATCAGAGCTATGATGAAAGATCAAAATCCGGCAGTGGGAAATTTCTGCTGGAACATCAAAAAGCGATTCTCAAAATTATTTTGTCGTGGTGATGAAGATGACCATGTCTGAATATAAGAATCAGATCAAGAATTAGACTAAAGAAAAACTTGCCCCTTGATTAGATTATAACCTGATATCCTGAATAAAATTGAAGAAACAACGAGAATATTCAGGCTGGTTGTGATCAGACACTGTAGAACGAGCATTTAAGTAATAAGGAGAAAATAGACATGTCGAGCGCACTTTGGATCGGGACGACAGGATTAGCAGCATCAACCAAACAGATGGATGTGATTGGAAACAACCTGGCGAACTCCAATACGATCGGTTTCAAGGCGGGAAATACAGCCTTTGCCAGCATGCTGAGCCAGAGTCTCTCCGGCGGCGGCGGCAACCAGCAAGTGGGACAGGGGGTCGGCGTCGCCGCCATCTCCACTTCCTTTGCCCAGGGATCTTACGAGACAACGGGCAGCTCCACGGACCTCGCCATTGACGGCGCTGGTTTCTTTATCGTCAAGAATGCCAAGGACGACCTCACCTATTACACCCGGGCCGGAAGCTTCTATCTCAACGAAGACGGCTATCTGGTCGATAACAGCACTTATGAGGTCCAAGGAAGGATGTTCGATGATCTGGGGGTGGAATCGACGATCCTGGGATCGGTCAACCTCATGGGCAGGAAATCGGCGCCGAACGAGACCACGACGTTCAAACTCGGCCTGAACCTCGATTCGGAACTGCAAGC
>Ga0265297_10001298_pt1 | contig 60230 bp, 43 predicted proteins | sample Munlanlwell13791_FD_192502 | JGI IMG/M metagenome (GOLD analysis project Ga0265297, IMG submission 192502) | Leachate microbial communities from a municipal landfill in Southern Ontario, Canada - Leachate well 137-91 | ecosystem: Engineered > Solid waste > Landfill > Unclassified | place... | reverse complement strand
TTAAAGCATCAATATAGAAACCATCGTGGTCTTTCTGAAAATCATAAAATTAGTTACTTAAAATGGTTTTGCTACTTCAAAACTATCAAAAATAGCAACACTTTTTGAGTATTATGCCCATTGCGAGCGAAGCGTGGCAATCTGGTGTCATTAGTGACGAAGCAATCTAAAATCATTGTGAGGGCTTTAGCCCGTGGCAATCTAACAGTTAAGATGAGATTGCTTCATCCCTTCGGATTTCCCGCTTTTGGCGAGGTCTAGCCTCTTGGGCTGACGAAAAGACGACTATAAGGAAAAATAAATTTTGTGGTTATTATAGTTTCATTGCTGGTTGGTGTAAGCGTAGCGCTAATTGTTTATAGTGCTGCGCTTTTTATTATGGAATTAAAGGTTAGAAAAGCCGTATCGCACCGTTTAAAGCAAACACATAGTGCTCAAAATAAAGCGTACAGCCAAGGAATTATTGGTTTTGTGTATTTCTTCTCAGAAAAGCTTGGGCAGTATTTGCTTAAAAACAAACACCCATGGGTTAAAATATACATCAAAAAAGTGCAGGCAAACCTTACGCTTATGGGTGGCAAATTTAATGATATGGATTTAAATACACTAAGCGGTTTTATGATATTGATTTTTTTAAGTGTTTCTTTTCTTATGGTGCTTTTATTTGGATTTTCTAACCCGGTATATTTTTTAGGGGTGGGGTTGCTTTTTGGCGCGGCGCCATACGCAATGCTTGCGGAGCAGTCGCGTTTAAGAAAAGAAAAAATTATAACCGCTATGCCAGACACAATTGGTTTAATAGCTTTGCTTATGGGTGCCGGATTAGATTTTAACAGTGCTTTTTCAAAGGTAATTTCTTGCTTTCAAAACCCGCTACATTATGAACTCGCCATGACGCAAAAAGAGATAAATTTGGGAAAAAATCGTGAGGAAGCGTTTAAAAGTTTGTCGGGGAAATTAAATATCGCGCAAATTGGTTTGTTTGTAAACACTTTGTTGGTTTCTCTTAAAACCGGCTCAGCAATTGCTGATAATTTTAAAACACTTGCCGCGCAATTGCGCGAAGAGCAGCTTAGAATGGCAGAAAAGAGTGCGTCTGAGGCGCCTCTTAAGTTAATGTTCCCTCTTGCTTTACTAATATTTCCAACCATATTTATAATATTATTTGGGCCAATATTTTTATCTTTTATGGGTGGAAATTTATTTTAATTATTGCAAGACCTGTTTTGCGTATTTAACGCCAAACTATGTTATAATGCCGCACAGTCGTACATATAAAAATAAAGGAGTGTTAAGTGGAAAATTTTGGCGCTAAAGAAAATAAAATGGTTTTTATGGCAGTAGTTGGTTTGATAGCTTTGATAATTGCGGTGCCATTGCTTTCAAGCTGGTTTTTTGTTGTTGGTGCAGGGCAAGTAGGTGTTACATTTAACAGCATATCTGGGGCAACGCAGTCATATCAGCAGGGTTTTCACACAAAGTTCCCGTTTGTTGTATCCGTAACAAAGTTTGATGTAAAAACGCAGAGGATAGATGTTTCAGCCGAATCCGCGTCAAAAGATCTTCAAAAAGTTCAAGTAGATATCGCGCTAAATTATCATTTAGATTACACAAAGGTTAATGAGTTGTTTGTAAAAGTCGGGAAAGATTACAGGGAAAAAGTTATAGACCCCGCGGTAAACGAAGCGGTTAAATCTGCGACAGCGCAGTTTCCTGTTGAGCAGATTATAGTGCAGCGCGAAGATTTAAAAAATAAAATTGAAGGGGCATTGAAAACGAAACTTGCCACCTATAATATAATAGTTGAGAATGTAAGTTTGGTGAACATAAGGTTTGATACTGAGTTTGAAAAAGTTGTAGAACAAAAACAAATAGAAGAGCAAAAAATAAAAACAGCCGAGTATGTTAAGCAACAGGCCGAACAAAATAAAGCCGCAACTATTTTAAAAGCAGAGGGCGAGGCTAAAGCGCAACAGCTCCTGCGCGAGTCGGTTAACGAAAAAACAATAGCTTATAAGTGGATTGACAAATGGGATGGCAAGTTGCCAAGTACTATGCTTGGTGATAAATCAAATATATTGTTCACTCCAAAAACAAGTAAAGATGAGCAATAGAATATAAGAAGCAGTAAAAAACTTTTGCGCTAAAACAAAAAGCGCTGCGGGTTAGATACTAACCTGCAGCGCTTTTTTACCAACAGCTTAATGTTTGTGGTTACTTGCAGGGTGTTTGTGTTTCTATGGCTAAGCCAATAAAGGTGTGCTCGTCAAAAAATGCTGTGGTTTTTATGTTTAAATTATTTTGAGCGTCAAATAGAGATATTGGTTTTTTTGTTTTAATTGCACTTTCAATTTGCGATAGTGTTTGTGTATTTTTTATTGCATCAAGCAGGTGGATGCTGCATTGTTCCTTTATTCCAAATGTCTTCATTGCGTTTTGGTTTGCAAAAATCAGGGTGTTATCTATGTCAAAAATAATCAGCCCGTTTGCTTTGTTGCAAATATGTTCCATACAAGATGCAAAAAATTTACTTTGATTTGTTTTTGCTTTTGTATCTTGAGCAATTGGGTTTAGGCGAAGTTTAATTTCACCGAGCATTCTTGATAGGTCTTTTGGCAGTTGTTGCGAAGAGTTAGTAAGAGCTTTAAGCAATTTGTTTCTTGCATTTGTTACGCTCAACTTTGAGATGTAGTAAAATACAAAAGAAAGTACAATTATCAGTATAACGCATAAAAGTAGGGTCGTTCTTAAAAAGGTGTCTAATGCCGCAGCTTGCTCTTTGGTAGATGCGCGCAAAAAAAGCAAATGTTCATTTGAAAGTGAGAAAGCGTAATAAGGGTTTTGAGCAATTTTGGTTTTAACATACGCTTGCGCCTTTAACTTTTCAAATATATCGCTTGTTACAATTGGGTATTTTTTGCCCCATTCTTGAGTGTTTGTGTGCGCAATTACGAGAGATTCTTTATCTAATACAAAAATGCTCTCAATACTTTCTTGTTTTGAAAGTTTTTCAAGTGCAATAAGCAAGGCTATATCATCTTTTGCATTAAGTGCTTGTTGGATTTCCGGGGTAGAAATTTTTGCTATGGCATTAATTCTTTGCTCCAATGCGCTCTGCATAGTTTTTTGCGTGAAAGGCAATGTTTGAAAATAAATTATTGCCCCTGCGAAAAGTGATATAAGAACAATAAATAAGATAGTTGAAGTTTTTGTGGTAGATAATTGCATAACATATTTATTATATAATAGCTTAAAGGTTTATTGCAAAATGCAATGAAGTTTTTTATTTTTATTTTTTTACTTATTAATTGCAATAATATGTTACTTTTTAAAATCAAAATTATTGTGGGGTGAGCGTGAATAAATTAATTTGCCCAAATGGTACACTTGAAATTTGTGTTGCGAAAACTTTTTTTAGTAAATTTTTAGGCCTTATGTTTATGCCGCAAGAATTTTTCTGTGGTGCGTTGCTGATACTAAAGTGTTCTTCAATACACACTTTTTTTATGCGTTTTTACATAGATGTGGTTTTTTTAGATAAAACATATAAAGTCTTAAGGGTTGTTAAAAACCTAAAGTCATGGCATGTAGTTATGCCGGTAAGTAGTGCCAGCTCGGTGCTTGAGTTAAAAGCTGGTCTTGTAGACATATATGGAATAAAAGAGGGTATAACATTGTTGTTTGAATTTTCGGATTGTAATGAAAAATGAGCTGATATAGCTTAGAAACTCTTTGCAGTACTTATTTTTATATTTTCAAGAGATTGCGCATTTAGTGAGAAAAGTTGTAAAATCCACATAACTTAATAGCAAACCAACAGGGTTCGAAAGCTTTAATGCTTTCGGAGGATTTGGATGGTCGGGCCGCCATCTGGTTTATAACCAGTGGGCGGTTTTTTATTGCCACTTACTGGATAAAAATTCAGGGGTGGCTTTTAATTTTAACAGGGAGGTATATAACACATGAATTTTGCGCAAGATTGGCCGGTGATTGTTGTTATGATAATATTTGCCGGGTTTATTGTTTATGTTTATCAAAACAGCAGAAAAAACTCTATGAAGGATAAAGATAAAAATAAAAAGTAAAAGAATCATAACACAAAAACATTTGAAATATTATTGTGAAAATTAGCGGCTGGATAATTATGCTGATGTTTTGGTCGGCTATTATAAGCTTGGCGATATTCTGTTGTAGCAGAATATTAAAAGACAATAGCAAGTCAATAGAAATGAAAAAGCTGGACAAGGAAAATTTATAGTGATAGAAATAGGGTTGATCAGTGCCATTATTCTTGTATTAATTTTACCTCTTACATTGCATGTTATAGAAAAAAATTTGGAAATATTTCTTTTTATCATGGGTGTGTTAGTGGTAAGTATTTCGCATTTTTGGGGAATAGAACCGGCGTGGTCAATGCACCTTATTAGGGAATCATTAGTTGAACCAATAATGATAACTTTGGCTGTTATTACGATAGGGTTTTTAGTTTATTTTTTCAGAAATAAAATAACAAATACCGTCGTTAATATAGAGCGTAAAATCGGTTCAAAATTATTCTGTTTTGTGTTGATTATGGTTTTAGGATTGCTTTCAAGTATTATTACGGCTATTATGGCAGCTATAATACTTGTTGAAATTATTAGTGCATTAAAATTGGACAAGAAATATGAAATAAAGCTTACGGTACTCTCTTGCTTTTCTATTGGGCTGGGCGCAGTGCTTACCCCTATAGGAGAACCGCTATCAACCATTACTATAGCAAAGCTAAAAGGAGAGCCATTCAATGCCGATTTCTTTTTCTTATTCAGGGAGCTTGGCCTATATGTCTTGCCGGGCATTTTGCTTTTAGCAATAATAGGCAGTATAATAAACCCTTCTGTTAAAAAAGGAGAAAACATAAAAGGATTAGTAGAAGAAAAAAGCAGTAATATTAAAGAAATTTTTGTTTATGCTGGGAAAGTTTATATCTTTATCATGGCTTTGATACTTCTTGGTTCCGGCTTCAAACCTATTGTTGATATGTACATAATAAAATTTCCGACTACGCTACTTTACTGGATAAATTCTCTTTCGGCTGTTTTAGACAATGCAACTTTGGCTGCTGCAGAAATAAGCCCTAAAATGAATTTGCCTCAAATTAAGTATATACTTATAGGGTTTTTGATATCAGGTGGAATGCTTATTCCCGGGAATATTCCAAATATAATTTCTGCAGGAAGGCTTAAGATAACAAGTTGGGAATGGGCGAAAATAGGGTTGCCGATTGGTTTTGTTTTTATGGTTGTCTATTTTATTGTTTTTTCCCTGATATTTTCATAAGTACTTGGCATTTATTCGCATATCAACATTCAATAAATTATAATTAAACATATAGCAAACCAATGGGTTCTAGAGCTTTTAAGCATTCTGAGGACTTAGATGGTCGGGTTGCTGTTTGACAAAAGCCATAAAGTGGCATTTATATTAAAAGGGGATGTAATGAAAAAAATTCTGATATTCTTATTACCCATACTGATAGTCATTACTGCCGGCTTTATTATTGCCGGGTTTTTCCAGATTGAGTTTCAAAAAGAAAAACTCATTGACGATATAAAAAGAAAAACCAAAAATGTGGCTGAAAGTATTGAGGTTTCAGCGGGCAGTGTGTTGGAATCTAAAGACAAAAAGACTGCCCAGAAGCTGGTCGGTACATTTCAGAAGAGAGAGCGGTTTCAGGGTGGGATTTTTTATACAAAGGATGGAAATATATTTGCTTTTACCGAAAGATTATCTAATTGGATAAAAGAAGAAAAATCTTATGTTAAAAAAATATTTTCTGAAAAGAAAGTATATGAAGGTTTTAATAATTACGGCAAATATAATCTATATACTTATGCATTGCCGGTTACTGATGAAAGTGGCCAGTTTTTGGGAGTTGTTGAGGTTGTGTATGATGTTTCTTATGTAAATGAGCTTCTTGTTGTTTTTTGGAAAAAGATGAGTATAGGGCTTATTTTTTTAATAAGTTTAATCTCTATAATTATAATTGTGCTTCAAAGGCAGATATTTCTATTGCCGGTTAGAAGAATTACCTTTTGGCTGCAAAAATTTTATAAAGGTGAAACCGACGAGAATCTTAATTATAAATATACCGATGAACTGGGTAAATTTGCCAGTGAAATAGAACAGGTTGCATTAAACTTACGAATTGCGCGAAAATCTGTGTCAGAAAGCGCGAAAGAACGAATTAAAGATGAAAAAAAGTGGACGCCGTCAAAACTTAAAGATTTAGTTAATGCGAAACTTGGCGAAGATTCTCTCTTTGTTGTTTCAAACAGGGAACCTTATATGCATGTTTCCGATGAACACAAAGGTAAAGCAAAGTGTGTAAGCCCTGCAAGCGGTGTTGTTACGGCGCTTGACCCTGTTATGCGCTCTTGCGGCGGTATGTGGATAGCTCATGGAAGCGGCAATGCCGACAAACAATTTGTAAATTCCAGAGATAAACTTGGTGTCCCGCCAAACGATATCCATTACATTCTCAAAAGAATCTGGCTATCAAAAGAAGAAGAGAAGGGGTATTATTTTGGTTTCTCTAATGAAGGTTTGTGGCCGTTATGCCATATAACGCACAATCGCCCTACTTTCCGTGAATCTGACTGGCAGATGTATAAGAAAGTAAATCAAAAGTTTGCGGACTCTATTATTGAAGAACTGCCAAAAAGCGCGCCTTTTATTTTTATTCAGGACTATCACTTTACGTTGCTTGCCAGAATGATTAAAAAGAAAAGACCGGATGCTAAAATTGCAATGTTTTGGCACATACCATGGCCAAACCCCGAAGTATTCGCAATTTGCCCTTATCAAAAAGAAATTTTAGATGGTATGCTTGGTTGCGACCTTATAGGGTTTCATATACAGTACCATTGCAACAATTTCTTAGATACCGCAAACCGCTTTCTTGAAAGCAGGGTAGATGCCGAAAGATTCTCGGTAGTGCGTTCGGGCAAGGAAACATTTATTAAGCAGTACCCAATTAGCGTTGATAATTTTGCCGACCCAAAATTGGCAGGCGCAATTACCAGTCAAAAAGAAAAAATAATAAGTGAGTTAAACCTGGAAGGTAAAATTGTTGCCCTTGGTGTTGAAAGAATAGATTACACAAAAGGCCTTGCTGAGCGAATGCTTGCCATAGACAGATTTCTTGAAAAATATCCTCAATATAAAGGCAAGTTTGTTTTAGTTCAGTTGGCGGCTCCAAGCAGAACTCAAATAAAAAAATATCACGATTTGATAGCCGAAATAGATGAATTGGTTGAAAAAATAAACTGGAAACACTCCGAAAACTCGTGGAAGCCGATAATTTACTTTAAACAGCATTTTTCAAGTGAAGAAATTAAACCATATTATCAGCTTGCCGATATTTGTGTTGTAAGTTCGTTGCACGATGGTATGAACCTTGTTGCCAAAGAATATGTTGCCGCAAAAAATGATTTAAATGGAACGCTTATACTTTCAGAGTTTGCCGGCGCGTCAAGGGAACTTACTGATGCAATTCTTATAAACCCATATTCAATTGAAGAGTTTGCCGAAGCATTCAAACTTGCGGTAGAAATGCCTCAAGAAGAAAAAGAAAAACGCATGAAAGCAATGCGTTCTATAATTGAAAACAATAATGTATATAAATGGGCAGGAACAATTATTTCTGACCTGATTTCATTAAAAAAGGAATAAAATGCGCCAAATTACGCCAGAGTATCTTGTTGAAAAACTTTCCGATAATATTATTTTATTGATGCTTGATTATGATGGAACAATAGTTCCAATATATCCAAAGCCTGAACTTGCTATATTGCCCGAGTCAACAAAAAAAATTCTGTCTTCTGTAGCCAAATCTCAGAGAGTAATTTTCTCTGTAATAAGCGGAAGAGCCCGTGAGCAAATAAGTAAAGTAATAAATATTAAAAAAGCAATTTATGTGGGTAACCACGGTTTAGAAATTACGACACCGCATTTTAAATTTAACTCTATGCTAAATGCGCCAATGCAAAAAAAAATACAAGATATCGCGCAGGAAATGGAAACTGCGGTTATTGGTAAAAAGGGTGTAATTTTTGAAAACAAAGGTTTTACATTGAGTGTTCACTACCGTTTGGTAGATAAAAAAAATGTTTCTGCAATAAAAAAAATAATAAAAGACATTGTTTCAAAGGCAGTGCAAAAACAGTTAATTAAAATTCATTATGGGAAAAAGGTTATTGAAATAAGGCCAAATGTAGCATGGGATAAGGGGAAAGCCGCGCTGTGGTTAGTGAAAAAATACAAAATTATGTATTCCGGTAAAAAAATAATTCCTGTTTATATTGGCGACGATCGCACCGATGAATCGGCCTTTAGTGCTCTTAAAAAAAATGGTTTAACGGTGCGGGTTGGATACAAAAAAAATTCTTCTGCCAAATACGCGCTAAAAAATGTCAGTCAAGTTTTAGAGTTTCTAAAAATGGTTGCAATAAGGAGTAAATGAAATGGGCAAAAAAGCAAAAAATTCATTTCAATTCTATACCCGATTGCATTTATCTGAGGCAACTGGCCTAAAAGCTGAGACACTAAATGAGTTGCTTGAGATGCTAAAAATTGTTCCGGGCTCAAGCATTTATCATCATACTCACCGTTTTTTACAGCAGCACCAATTTTATTCTCCGGAACCTCCAAATGATTTTGCTTATTGGGTGCGTGATGCCCTTGGCGAAGATGAACTTGCGGAAAGTGTTGCTTCTATTGATATTGTTCAATTTAGCACTATACGGGAATTGAGAGAAGAAATAATTTCAAGAGTTGAAAAATATATTAACCAAAACACAACAACAGCGAACAGAGTAGTTAAAAGCAATAAAATATTTTACTTTGTCAAATCTACTAGTTTTATTATTCGCACTCCCTATGTTGTAAATAACCTAAATGAGTTTTGTGAAGCATTAAAAAAAATCTCAATAAATTCTTTATACTTTCATATATTTGAATCGCGTCTGCGGCTTGAAAATGAAAGCAACGATTTTTCTAGGTGGGTTGAAATGTCGTTAGGAAACAAAGAACTTGCCAGCGCAATTTCAAATATTGATCCTTACACCTTTGCCATGGAAGATTTAAGAAAAATTGTAATTAAATTAGTTGAAAAGGCGGTGTAAAATGCCGAAAATAAATGATTATATACCAATTGTCGGCCAGGTCAACATTGATGACTTGCATTTGCTCGCCCAAAAACTTAAAGGGAAGCTTATACAGCACTTTAATTCTGCTGCGGTTGGTGGAGGTGTTGCCGAGATACTTAACCGAATGGTACCTTTGTTATTGGATTTAGGAGTAAATTCTCGCTGGGATGTAATAAAGGGAGGGGAACAGTTTTTTGAAGTAACAAAGAAATTTCATAATGCACTGCACGGAAAAGATGCTAAATTAAAGGAAAGAGATTTTGAGATATTTGCTGAAACTAATGAAAAAAATGCGCGGGAATTTGAAATCATAGGTGATATAGTATTTGTCCATGATCCTCAACCGATAGGCCTTATCAAAAAAAAGAAAGGAAATAAGTGGATATGGCGATGCCATGTAGATGTTTCTCAACCTGATATGAAAGTATGGGATTTTCTTTTGGACTATATTCAAAAATATGATGCCTCGGTTTTTTCTTCGCCAAAATATTCGCATAAACTTCCGATTAGGCAATTTCTTATTGCTCCTTCAATAGATCCGTTAAGTGACAAGAATAAAGAGCTTGAGCAGCATGAAATTAATGCCGTTCTTCAAAAATATGATGTTCCCCAAGATAAGCCGATTATAGCCCAACTTTCCCGGTTTGACCGGCTCAAAGATCCAATAGGGGTAATTGAAGTTTACAAACTCGTCAAAAAATATGTGGATTGCCGATTAATTTTGGCTGGTGGGCTTGCCGCGGATGACCCTGAAGGGGTACAAGTTTTTGAAGAAGTAAAAGAAAAAGCAGGAAATGACCCGGACATACATCTGTTGCTTCTTCCCCAGGATGATATTGCGGTTAATGCTATACAAAGAGCGTCATCGGTAATTCTTCAAAAGTCGGTCAGGGAAGGGTTTGGGCTGACTGTTACAGAAGCTCTTTGGAAGGGGAAACCTGTTGTTGCGTCAAATGTCGGCGGGATACCGCTTCAAATAACTCACAAGTTTTCCGGTCTTTTAAGTTATTCAACGGAAGGTATGGCATTTGCCGTAAAACAGTTTTTGAATAATCCTGAATATGCCAAAAAACTTGGGCAGAATGGCAAAGAACATATAAGAAATAATTTTCTTATAACACGGCATCTGAAGGAATACTTGCTATTATTTCTCTCGCTTTATCATAATGAAAATATAGTTTATCTTTGATTGTCTGTATGAAACTTTGTTGGCATTAGATTTTATTGACTATACACCTAAGCGTTTGATAGAATACATAACCCCAAACAATATTTACTAATGCGCTGCTAGCTCAATTGGTAGAGCAGGCGACTCTTAATCGTCAGGTTATAGGTTCAAATCCTATGCGGCGCACTCTTCTTTACAAAGACCTTTGGGTATACTCAAAGGTTTGGTGTTTTTATAGTCAAATTTTGCGGACGTGGCGGAACTGGCAGACGCGCTAGACTTAGGATCTAGTGCCGCAAGGCTTGTGGGTTCAACTCCCTCCGTCCGCATAATTGTTATGTTAATTAAATTAATTGGAGCCAATTGTAATGGAAAACCTGAAAGTTAGCGTTGTTGAAAGTAAGCCATGTTCAGTAACTTTAAAAGTAGAGGTGCCGGAAGGGGAAGTTGTTAATACCGTTGAAAAAGTATTCACCCAAATACAAAATGAGGCAAGGGTTCCCGGTTTTAGGGTAGGCAAGGCACCAAAAGAGTTTGTAAGAAAAAACTTTGAAGGGCTTGCAAAAGAACGCGCGTCTGAAAAAGTTATTCAGGCGGCTGTTTTCTCCGCTTTTAAAGAGAAAAATATTGACCCTATAACATATCCGCAAATTGGCGAGTTTAGTTTTGAATTTAATAAACCATGTGTTTTTAATATTACGGCGCAGGTTCATCCAAAAGTTACTATAAATGACTATACAGGCATAAAAATAAAAAAAGAAGATAAGCCAGTCACCGACGAAATGGTTGAAAAGTTGTTGCAAGAACAGTGCGAAAGAAATGCGCGCTTAAAAGATGCATCACAGGACACTGTGATTGGCACAAACAGTTTTGCTTTATTAGATTACGATTCGTTTGTTGATAATGAACCCCTTAAAGAATTATCCGCCAAAAATCAGTTAATAGATCTTTCTTCAAAACAGCTTATAGAGGGTTTGCAAGAAGGCCTGCTTGGGGCAAAAAAAGGCGATGAGCGCCAAGTTGAAGTAAGCTTTCCTGCAGATTCACCGATTAAGAAAGCGGCTGGCAAAAAAGTACTTATTAAGGCAAAGGTAAACCAGATAAAAGATAAGATACTGCCAAATATTGATGACGAATTTGCCAAAGACCTTGGTTTAAAAGATATCTCTGAGCTTAAAGAAAAACTAAAACAATCGCTCGAAGCGCAAGAAAAGAGCCGTGTTGAATCTGACTTGGAAAAACAAATAGTGGACGAGCTTCTTGCAGCCAACAGCTTTGAAGTTCCAGCTGTGCTTATAGAGGAGCAAATGAGCTTTATCTCATCAAAGGCCGATGAGTATATGCGTTCTTATGGAATGCCGGAACCTGAACGCAAAAAAAAGATAGAGGCAGAAAAAGAAAATTATAAAAAAGAAGCCGAAAAAACAGTAAGGCTTTCTTACATACTCAATATAATATCAGAGAAAGAAAAGCTTGAAGTTACTTCGAATGATATGAACGCGGAAAAAGAACGCCTCTTAGCCGCAAACCACTCAAGTAAAGAACAGACAATTAAATATTTTTCGGAAAATTCAGACAAAATAACAGCACACTTAAAAGAAGAAAAAATATTTAAGTTCCTTATAGAAAAAGCAAAAATAAAATAAACACAGAAATATTTTCTTAATAAGTTCTTTTTACGTCCTCGCTTGTTATTCCCCATTGGCTGATAATGAACGAGTATTTTTTTGGAGGTTTCGGCGAGGACTGTCTGAGTCCGACACGCAGTGGCGAGGCGAGTTCCACAGCCGCCAAAAAAAACGAGTGAATAGCCATCAGGGGGTGCATTTCTTTTGGTTACTTTTCTTTGGGCATACAAAGAAAAGTATCACAGGGGTGCAGGGGCAGAATAGCCCCGCGACTTAAAAATGTTTTAGTAAAAAACAGATGGCAAATGTAACATAGGAGTTCTTATGAGCATTATTCCAACAATTATAGAAAGATGGAACCAGGGTTCGGCCGTTGGCTATGATATATATTCCAGGTTATTAAAAGACCGCATTATTTTTGTTGGTGGTGTTGGCGGCGCGGTAAGCACCGATTCAGCAAATCTAATAATTGCCCAATTGCTTTACCTTGAAGCCGAAGACCCCGAAAAAGATATAAACCTATACATCAACTCACCTGGTGGTTTAGTTAGCGCGGGCCTTGCCGTTTACGATACAATGCAATACATAAAATGCCCCATTACAACTATATGTATGGGTATGGCAATGTCTTTTGGTGCGCTTTTATTGGCCGCCGGCACTAAAGGTAAACGCTATGCTCTGCCGCGTAGCCGGATTATGATACACCAGCCGCTAATTTATGGCGAGGGACTTTCTGGTCAGGTTACAGATATAGATATTGAGGCAAAAGAACTTTTTAAAACCAAAGAAAAACTTATAGAAATTATGTCAAAGCACACAGGTCAAAGTGTGGACAGGATAAAGCAAGACACCGAGCGTAATTATTATATGTCTGCGCAGGAAGCACTAAGTTACGGCATAATTGATGAAGTAATAGAAAGCAGGAAAAAATAATATGGACAACATAAAAAAAACAAGCTGTATTTTTTGCGGTTCCGTGGAAAATGGCAATGGCAAAATGATAGGTGGTAACGGGGCGTATGTGTGCGAAGAGTGCCTAAGGAGCTCTATAGAACTTCTTAATAAGCTTGAAAGTGAAGAAGAAAAAAAGAACATCACCACCTTGCCAAGCCCAAGCGGCATAAAAAAATTCTTAGATGAATTTGTTATAGGCCAGGAGCACGCAAAGAAAGTTCTCAGTGTGGCTGTGTACAATCATTATAAACGCCTTGATTGCGCCAAAGACAAAAAATCAGATGTTGAAATTCAAAAATCAAACATACTTTTAATTGGGCCGACAGGCACAGGAAAAACACTGCTTGCCCAAACGCTTGCAAAGCTTTTACATTTGCCATTTGCCATAGCGGACGCAACCACGCTTACCGAGGCCGGTTATGTTGGGGAAGATGTAGAAAACATAATTCTTCGTTTATTGCAAAATGCGAATTTTGATGTAAAACGCGCCGAAAAAGGCATTATCTACATAGATGAAATTGATAAAATTTCAAGAAAATCCGATAATCCGTCAATAACCCGCGATGTATCGGGCGAAGGTGTTCAGCAGGCACTTTTAAAAATACTTGAAGGCACTATTGCCAATGTGCCACCGCAAGGAGGCAGAAAACACCCTCAACAGGAATACATAAAGGTAGATACCACCAATATACTATTCATTTGCGGCGGCGCGTTTGAGGGTTTAGATAAAGTGGTGCAGGCGCGTTTAACAACAAAAAATATGGGCTTTAATTCGGAAATAAAAACAAGAAAAGATTATGCTTACAGCCAGCTTATGACTTCATTGCAAAGCGAGGACTTAATAAAATACGGGCTTATACCTGAGTTTGTCGGCAGGTTGCACAGTGTTGCGGTGCTTGAGCAGTTAAAAGAGGCGGACCTTGTGCGTGTGCTTAAAGAGCCAAAAAACGCGCTTATTAAACAGTATAAAAAAATGTTTTCAATAGAAGGTGTTGAATTAGATTTTACCGACGGTGCATTAGTTGAAATTGCCAAAGCCACATTAGTGCGTGGCTCAGGAGCTAGAGGGCTTCGTTCAATAATGGAGAAGCTTTTAATAGATGTTATGTATGAATTACCCGATAAAAAAGATCTTAAAAGCGCTATAGTTGATGAAGACGTTGTGCGCGGCAGTTCGGCAGTAAAATTAACTTATAAAAAAAATATAAACGATAATGTTAAACTTAATAAGGCTGTTTAACCCAGCTGTTGCAAAAGCCGGGTTTAGAGTGGAGTGAAAATATGAGCGAAGTAGATAGACAAACCAAAACAAGCAAATTAGAAGATATACCAAATAAGCTTCCATTATTACCGGTGCGTGATTTGATTGTTTTCCCTGCCATGGTTGTGCCACTTGCCGTTGGCCGCGATAAATCTATAAAAGCGCTTGAAGAGGCAATGTCGGGTAATCGCTTAATATTTCTTGCAACGCAAAAACAACTGCAAATAGAAGACCCTTCTCCTGATGATATTTACCAAATAGGTACTGTTGCCGATGTGTTGCAGTTACTAAAAATGCCCGATGGCACTTTGAAAGTTTTGGTAGAGGGTTTGTTGCGCGCTCGTTGGACCGACTTTCATATGCACGAAAGGGGCTATGTGGAAGTTGGGTTGAACCTGCTTAGCGAAGTTTCGGTGCTAACTCCTGAAACGCAAGCGCTTATGCGCCGTTCGGTTTCACTTTTTGAACAGTATGTTAAATTAAACGCAAGAATCCCGCTTGAAATAGGTGTTGCCGTTGCAAACATAAACGACGCGGGCCGCCTGGCAGATACAATTGCTTCTCACATGTCCGTAAAAGTTTTTGAAAAACAATCTATTCTTGAACTTGCAAACCCAAGTGAACGCCTTGAAAAGCTTGTGCAAATTTTAAGTTCTGAAATTGAAATTTTAAATATTGATAGGCGCATACAAAGCCGCGTGCGTACTCAAATAGAGAAAAGCCAAAAAGAGTACTACCTTACAGAACAGATGAAGGCCATACAAAAAGAACTGCGACAAAAAGATGATTATGCCAAGGAGTTAGAAGAATTAAAAGCAAAAATTAAAGCCGCAAAAATGTCTAAAGAGGCACAGGAAGCGGCCGATAAAGAAATTGCCAGATTAGAAAAAATGATGCCTTTTTCACCTGAGGCAACGGTAATAAGAACATATATTGACTGGCTTATAGCACTTCCGTGGCACGAAAGTACAAAAGATAACTACGACCTTAGGCAAGCACAAACTATATTAGACCAAGACCACTTTGGTTTAGAAAAAGTAAAAGAACGAGTTACTGAATACCTGGCTGTACTTAAACGCGTTCAAAAAATAAAAGGCCCTATTCTTTGTTTTGTCGGGCCTCCGGGTGTCGGCAAAACATCTATAGCTAAATCAATTGCCAGAAGTTTAGGCAGAAATTTTGTACGCATATCTATGGGTGGTGTGCGAGATGAGGCCGAAATAAGAGGACATAGAAGAACTTACATTGGCGCATTGCCCGGCAGAATAATACAATCTATGCGCAAAGCAAAATCAAACAACCCTGTATTTATTTTAGATGAAATTGACAAAATGGGCAGCGATTTTAGGGGCGACCCTTCTTCGGCATTGCTTGAAGTGCTTGACCCAGAGCAGAACTATGCTTTTGTAGACCACTACCTTGACCTTGACTACGACCTTTCAAAGGTAATGTTTATTACAACCGCAAACACGCTTTACAACATTCCAAGCACTCTATTAGACCGTTTGGAGGTTATAAGGTTCCCGGGTTATACATTAGAAGAAAAGTTAAAAATAGCAGAAAAATTTCTACTGCCAAAGCAAATGAAAGAACACGGTTTAAAAGATGGAGAGCTTGTTATTACACCTAAAACCATGGAACTGCTAATTAAAAACTATACGCACGAGGCAGGTGTAAGAAATCTGGAGAGAGAAAGCGCGAACCTCTGCCGAAAAGCTACAAAAGCAATGGACTTGGAGAAAAAAACTTCTATTAAAATAACCCCTGAAAACTTAGAAAAGTTTTTGGGTATACCAAAGTTTTCAAAAGACAGTGTAGCTGCAAACAACATTGGTGTGGCAACTGGCCTTGCCTGGACGGAAGCCGGAGGGGAAACCCTTACAATTGAAGTAAATAAAATGAAAGGTAAAGGCATATTAAGCTTAACCGGCAAACTTGGAGATGTTATGAAGGAGTCGGCTCAGGCAGCGTTATCTTATGTGCGTTCTTCCGCAAAAAAATTAAAAATTGACGAAGACAGCTTTAAGGACTTAGATTTTCATATTCATGTGCCCGAAGGTGCTGTTCCTAAAGACGGGCCAAGTGCCGGTATAGCGCTGGCAACCGCTCTTGCATCGGTAAGCACCGGCAGGGCGGTAAAAAAAGATCTTGCAATGACAGGTGAAATTACTTTGCGTGGCAGGGTGCTTGCCATAGGCGGACTAAGAGAAAAAACACTTGCCGCTTACCGTGATGGCATAACAACAATTCTTTTTCCGGAGGGCAACAAAAAAGACCTTATTGAAATTCCAAAAGATATTTTAAAAAAAATAAAAATGATACCTGTAGCGCATATGGACGAAGTGTTATCGCTTGGGCTTGAAAAGGCAACAAAGTAAGCTATTTTTTTCTTGGTGTGTCATCTCGGGTGAGCGAAGCGAATCAGCCCGAGGCAATGTTTCTTTCAATGTGTTTTGTCATTGCGAGAAGCATAGCGACGAAGCAATCTAACAGTTAATAAAAGATTGCTTCACCCATTCGGGATTTCCGCCTTTGGCGAGATCTAGCCCCTTGTCAGCCTGAGTCTTGTCTAGACCTCGCCAAAGGCGGGGGCTGACGCAATGACAGCTAAAAAAGAAACCATGTCTCAAATTTTAATTTGACAGAACAAATTTTTTTTAATAGTATTTCATTGTGAAATATTTCACAATGTTTTTATTGAGTGTAAAATAATTTTTGTATTGGAGGCAGAATGAAAAAACATTATCTTTTAACACCTGGACCAACACCCATTCCAACAGAGGTTGCTTTAGCAGGAGCAAAACCAATTATTCACCATCGCACAGCAGAATTTGCGGCAATATTTGGTAAAGTTATAGAAGGCCTTAAATATGTTTTTTGTACTCAAAACGATGTGCTGATAATGGCATCTTCCGGTACGGGTGCAATGGAGTCGTCAGTTGTAAATCTGCTTAGCCCGGGCGATGATGTAATAGTTGCCCAAAGTGGAAATTTTGGAGAACGTTGGGTAAAACTTTTAAGTGCTTACGGAATAAATCCGATAATTGTTGACACAGAGTGGGGCAAAGCTGTCAATCCAAATGAAATTGAAAAAGCGCTCAAGGCAAACCCGGGTGTTAAGGTTGTTTATACCACTCATGTTGAAACCTCAACAGGTGTTGTAAACGACATAGAAACAATAGGTAAAATTGTTCATTCATCGCAGGCAGTGCTTGTGGTAGATGCAATATCTGGTTTGGTCGGCCAAGAGCTTAAAACCGATGCTTGGCATATTGATGTTGTTGTAACCGGTTCTCAAAAGGGCCTTATGCTCGCACCCGGCCTTGCGTTTGTTTCAATAAGTAAGAAAGCGTGGCTTTTGGCAGAAAATGCAAAGCTCCCAAGGTTTTACTGGGACTGGCGCAAAATGAAAAAATCGCTTGCTGATAACGAAACTCCATTTACGCCGGCAATTACTCTTATAGTTTCACTTGCAGAGGCAATAAAAATGATTGAGGCCACGGGGCTTGAAAATATGCAAAAAGAGTATAAGGTAATGGCGGCCGCCACAAGAGCAGGTATGCAAGCTATTGGAATGGAACTTTTTGCGCAAAGACCTTGTGAAGTTGTTACAAGTGCCCGTGTTCCAGATGGTATTGAAGGCGGCAAAATTGTAAAGTTGTTAAGAGAAGAATTTGGTATATCAATAGCAGGTGGGCAGGGCATACTTAAAGGAAAAATAATTCGTTTTGCTCATATGGGTTACATCACAAAAGCAGATTTGCTTGTTGGTTTTGCCTGTCTTGAAATGGTGCTTACAAAACTTGGGTACAATGTGCAAAAAGGCAAAGCTGTTGCGGCAGCGGAAGAAGTGCTTTTGAAAAATAATATCTGACAATTTAGATTACTATAAAAGACATATTTGGAGAGTATAAAATGTTTAAAATACTTATGACATACGACAGTACCGAAGGGCTTGAGAAAGTTCTTGAGAATAAGAACTTCGCTATAGAAATACACGCAAAACCGACTCCAGAGCAATTCAAAGAATTAATTGCCAACTATGATGGCTTGCTTATTCGTTCAGAAGTAAAGGTAACAGCCGAAATAATTGGGGCAGCAAAAAAGTTAAAATTTATCGGAAGGGCAGGCACAGGTGTTGATAATATAGACATTATGGCTGCCACACAAAAAGGCATTGTAGTGGCAAATGTTCCCGGAGGAAATACAATTTCGGCCGCAGAACATACAATTGGTTTAATAATGGCAATGGCACGGAACATTCCTCAGGCACATGCTTTGCTAAAAAATAAAGAGTGGAAACGCGAAAAGTTTATGGGTACTGAGTTATATGGCAAAACGCTTGGGCTTATTGGACTTGGCAGGATTGGCAGAGAGGTCTCTCATAGAATGCGTTCGTTTGGTATGAGAATTGTGGCGTATGACCCTTTTGTAACTGAAGAATTTGGCAAAAGTTTAGGTATAGAAATAAAAACACCCGAAGAAATTTACGCCGAGGCCGATTATATTTCAATTCATTCTCCGCTTAATGACAGCACAAGAAATATGATCAACGCTGAAGCACTTAAAAAAATGAAAAAAGGCGTTAGAATTGTAAATTGTGCCAGAGGTGGAATTATAGATGAAAAAGCTCTCGCCCAGTCCATAAAAGATGGTCATGTAAGAGGTGCCGCCATAGATGTATTTGCAAAAGAACCGCCGGTTGACTGGACTATAATTGAATGCGAGAACACAGTTGTAACGCCGCATCTTGCCGCGTCAACTGAAGAGGCACAGGTAAAAATTGCGCAAGAACTTGGCGAAGTGCTTGTTGATTTTTTTACAAAAGGCCTTATTAGAAATGCCGTAAATGTGCCAACTGTCAACTGGGAAGAATATAAACAGATTGAACCATACATAGCGCTTTGCGAAAAGCTTGGTTCATTTCAAAGCCAGCTTGTTAGCGGCGGGGTTGTAGAAGTTGAGCTTGAATACGCAGGAACCATAAGCAAATTAAATACGAACCCGCTGCTTGTAGCTTATTTAAAAGGCCTGCTATCTCCAATGTTAGACATAGAAGTTAACTTTGTAAATGCTCCTTTGCTTGCAAAAGAAAGGGGTATAAAAATAAAAGAACTTAAAACAGATGTTTCGGATGATTACACAGAGCTTGTAAGCGCAAGCGTGTCAACACAAAAAGGTACACTTAAAGCATCTGGCACTATATTTGGCAGCAAAATGGCGCGCCTTGTTATTGTTGACGGCGTAAGCGTAGATATACCACTTTCTGGTTGCTTGCTTTTGGTAAAAAATGTAGATAAACCAGGTATTATAGGTCAAATTGGTACATTTTTGGGTAAGAGTAACATCAATATAGCAGGTATGCAGGTTGGCAGAACGCAGTCGGGCGGGGAAGCAACAACCATAATTAGCATAGACAGCTGTGTAGAGGCAGATGTTATAAAACAAATTGCAACACTCCCGGGTATAACAAGTGTTAAGCATGTTGCGCTTTAATAGGTAGTTTATAAGGCACTGTCTCAAGAAACCTGAGGCGGTGCTTTTTTATTTTAACTGGAGAAAATATGTCTATTTTTACAGTGGTGATTATAAGTTCAATAGTTTTATCTTTGATTGTGCGCTTACTTGTTGAAGCGCTAAACATCTCTGCGCTAAAAAAAGAAGTGCCCGATGAATTTATTGGTGTTTATGATAATGAGCGCTACGCGAAAGCTCAAGGTTACCTTAAAGACAACACAAAGTTTACAGTATTTAACACAGTTTTTATGGGAGTTATTACTGTTTTAGCGTTAATGTTTGGTTTTTTTGAAAAAATAGATATTATGGCAAGAGGTTTTGCCTTAAATCCAATATTAACCGGTTTAATTTTCTTTGGGATAATTTTTTTAATTTCAGAGTTGTTAAGTTTGCCATTTTCACTATACAAGGTTTTTGTCTTAGAGGAAAAGTATGGTTTTAATAAAATGAACGCACGAACTTTTATTGGAGATTTCATTAAGAGCTTTATTCTTCAAACAGTTTTAGGAGCTATATTGCTTTTTGGTGTACTTTATATTTTTCAAAAATTTGGTTTTTCCGGCTGGATTTTATGCTGGGTATTTATGCTTATTTTTGAGGTTCTGCTTATATATATCTGGCCTGCGTTAATTATGCCGTTATTTAATAAATTTATTCCATTAGAAGAGGGAGAGTTAAAAAACGCAGTGTTAAATTTTGCAAAATCAGAAAACTTTAAAATGCAGGGAATTTACAAAATGGACGGCTCGCGCCGGTCGGCTAAAACAAACGCTTTTTTTACAGGTTTTGGCAGATTTAGAAAAATTGCTCTTTTTGACACTCTAATTGCAAAACACACAACAACTGAAATTGTTTCCATACTTGCACATGAGATTGGGCATTACAAAAAACGACATATTATAAAACAGTTTGCCCTATCACTTATATTTTCCGCTATTGGTCTTTTTTTAGCAGGGTATTTCGCAACAAATGAAAATTTCTCATACGCATTGAATGTTAAAACCTATTCTATTTATGCGGGGTTATTTGCATTTATGATCCTTTATCCTGTTATTAATTTGTTTTTTTCTGCGATTAGTAATTACTTTTCAAGAAAACATGAGTACGAAGCCGATGCCTTTGCTGCAAGTAGTGTTGGAAACAGTAGTGATATGCTAAACGCCTTAAAAAAACTTAGCGTGGATAACCTTTCAAACCTCACACCCCACAGTGTTAAAGTATTATTTGACTACACCCACCCTCCTGTGCTTATGCGAATACAAGCACTTATAGATAGAAAATAATGGCGGGGCTATCCTGCCTCACTTCACTCGTCGAGGTGACAAATTTTTTGCCTTACTAACTTTATCCCCACTTTGGCTGATAATGAACGAGCATTTTTGTGGAGTTTTCGGTGAGGACTGCCTGAGCCCGCCACAAAGTGGCGAGGCGAGTTCCGCAGCCGCCAAAAAAATGTGAGTGAATAGCCACCGTGGGTGCATTTCTTTTGGTTACTTCAACCCAGATTTTGCAATAGGTGTGTGGACCGAGACGAGCGAGGCCGAGGGTTTTTCAACTCAAAAAGAGAGAGCGATGTGTGAACATCGGTCGAGCTTTTTTGAGGAAGAAAAAGTCCGGCATCGTTTGTCGAATCCCGCATCCTATTGTAAACTCTGGGTGTAACTTTGGGCATGCAAAGAAAAGTATTACGGGGGCGTCAGCCCGAGGCTGACAGGATAGCCCCGCGACTTTGATTTTCAGTAGTCAAAATTAATTTGGGCAGTTGTGGCAAAAAAACAAAAATCTCCGACTTAAAGAACAAATTACCCATAAAACAATAATCTTGCCTTTTGATGGCGAATTTTGTACCATCAATTAGCATTTTTTATCACAATAATTTCTTATAGACATTCTGTAAGATTCAGGATGTCTTGACTACACGGATGGAACAAATAGATCCGTTAACTGAAAAAATATATCAAAATGCAATTTTGGAAACAAAAGGTATAATGAATATTATACCAGGAGAAAGTTATGCAAGCCGTAATTATGGCCGGTGGTTTTGGAACACGGTTAAGACCTTTAAGCTGTAATCTCCCAAAGCCCATGGTACCTGTAGCAAACAGGCCAATCCTTTATCACATTATAAACCTTCTAAAAAAACACCAAATTACAGACATTGTAATGATGCTTTACTATCAGCCAGATGTTATTACTGACTACTTTGGCGATGGTTCTGAGTTTGGGGTAAAACTAAAATACATAACCCCAAAAGCAGATTTGGGAACTGCCGGCAGTGTGCGTTGCGCGAAAGACCACTTAAAAGACACATTTATTGTTATTTCAGGCGATGTTTTAACGGACATAGATATCACCGAGGCGCTTGATTATCATAAGAAAAAAAATGCTGTTGCCACCATGGTGCTTACCCGTGTTGCAAACCCTTTGCAGTACGGTGTTGTAATAACGCAGCCAGATGGCAAAATTGAAAGATTTTTAGAAAAACCCTCTTGGGGTGAAGTTTTTTCTGACACAATAAATACTGGCATTTACATTTTAGAGCCGAAAGTATTAGAAGAGATACCGGATGAGAAACCATTTGATTTCTCAAAAGATTTATACCCATCGCTTCTTTTGCAAGGTAAAGGGCTTTATGGTCATACCGCAGGCGGTTACTGGAAAGATATTGGCAATTTAGACGAATACCGTACCGGCCATTACGATATTTTAGAAGGTAAAATAAACCTTAGCATAAGCGGCAGAAAGGTTATATCGGGCGCCAAAAGTTTTATAGTTGGAGAAGGTACTACCATAGAAGAAGGTGCCGAAATAAATGAACGGGTTATAATAGGCAGTAATTGCTTTATTGCCAAAGGCGTTGTTGTAGGCAACTGTGTAATTGGCAACAGTGTAAAAGTTGGTGAAGGCGCGAACCTTTACGGTTCAATACTTTGGGATGGTGTTAGCGTTGGGCGCGAGGCACGCTTAAAAGAAAGTGTTGTTGCAAAAAATACCTCAATAGGCGACAGGGCTGTTTTACAAGTTGGTACAGTGGTTGCCGATAATTGCAAAATAGGCAACGAGGCCGTAATCAGGGCATACATAAAAATCTGGCCCGATAAAACAGTAGAAGAAGGCGCGACACTTGCCACAAGTTTGGTGTGGGGAGAAAAATGGAATAAAGAGCTTTTTGGCGCCTATGGCATTACAGGCCTTGGCAACATAGAAATAACACCTGAGTTTGCCACCAAAGTTGGTGCGGCATACGGGGCATTTATTGGTGCCGGCGCTTATGTGGTAACTTCAAGAGATGCCCATGGTTCGTCGCGAATGATAAAGCGCACAATGATATCGGGGCTGCTTAGCGCTGGCGTAAAAGTTGGCGATTTGCAAACCGCGCCAATTCCGGTTGTGCGTTACGAAATTGGAAAGGAAGGCGAAGTTGGCGGAATACATGTGCGCTTATCTCCGTTTGACAAACGGCTTATGGATATAAAAATTTTTGACTCTGATGGCGGCGACCTGCCAATTTCTAAAGAAAAATCCATAGAACAACTTTTTCTAAGAGAGGATTTTAAACGAGCCAGTTTGGACGATGTTGGTGATATAACTGTGCCATCAAGAGCTCAGGAGTATTATAAAACAGGTTTTTTTAAGGCTATAAATAAAGATGAGATAAAAAAAGCCAACTTTAAAATTGTTTTTGACTATTCGTATTCCTCCGCGTCAATGATTTTCCCTGCAATTTTAGGGCCGCTTGAGGCAGAGGTTGTTGCCTTAAACGCCTATGTTAACCCATACAAAATAACAAAAACAGAACACGAGTTTAAGCACTCTCTTGAACAACTTTCCGACATAGTTACAACTCTCAAGGCCGATGCCGGATTTTTAATTGACAATGGCGCGGAAAAGATTTTTTTAATTGATGAGCGCGGCAGAATAGTGCCAAACAATCTCGCACTCATTTTGGTGGCAGATTTGGTTATGAGAAGTACTCCAAATGCCACAATTGCAGTGCCGGTTACAGTATCATCAGTAATTGATGAGCTGGCGCGAAAGTATAATGCCACGGTTATAAGAACTGCAACAAGCCCAAGGCAGATAATTTCCGCGTCGCGCATCAAAGGTGTTTGCTTTGTTGGTGATTGCTCCGGCGGTTTTATTTTCCCGGAGTTCCAGCCTGCTTTTGACGCAATGTACGCAACCGCAAAAATTCTTGAGCTAATGGCAAAAGAAAAAAACCGGCTAAACCGTCTTAGCCGCGAGATACCTGCTTTTGAGGTATTGCACAAAAAAATTCCTTGCGCATGGGATAAAAAAGGCCAGACGATGCGCTATGCTATGCAAGAAGCATCAAAAGCAAAAGCTGAACTTATAGACGGTGTTAAGATTTTCTTAAAAGGCGGTTGGGTGTTGTTATTGCCAGACCCCGATGAAGCATTCTTTCATGTCTGGGTAGAGTCGGATAAGGAAAAAGTAGCAAAAGATTATTTGGAGCAATATAGCGAAAAAGTAAAAAAGTGGCAGTTATAGAATGTTCTTTTAACTTGATAATTCCGCCCAGCTTGCTGGGCGGTTACCAAATAATTCCTTCTCCCCTTTGCGGGAGAAGGTTAGGATGAGGGGTCAAATGAGACCTGTTATCGAATGTCCACCCTCACCTCAATCCTCTCCCATCGAGGGAGAGGAAGAAGAATTAGCACCATTGATACCGCCCAGCTTGCTGGGCGGGGGATCTTGGTTTTACTGTCATTGCGTCAGCCCAAGGGGCTAGATCTCGCCAAAGGCGAAAACCCATCAGGGGTGAAGCAATCTCGTCCTGATTATTAGATTGCCACGCTTCGCTCGCAATGACACCAAGATTGTTTCGTCGCTTCGCTCATCGAGATGACAATGAAAAAGAAGTGCCGGTCCAAACAAAAGAGCATGTCATTCCCGTCCCGCCGATGGCGGGATTAGCGGGAATCTAAAATGGCGGATATAAGTATTGTGTCCCCGAAATACCCAAAGGGTGGGCAATATTGGAGAAGAAAGAATATGATTAAATTTGGAACATCTGGTTGGAGAGGCGTTATAGCAGAGGACTTTACATTTGATGGAGTGCGGCGTGTAACGCATGCCATAAGCCAGTACATAAAAAAACAAAACAACCCAAACAATGAAGTTATAGTTGGTTATGACACAAGGTTTTTGTCAGATGAGTTCGCAAAGACCGCATCTTGTATACTTGCATCAAACGGCATAAAAGCATTATTTTGCAGCAGAAATACACCCACTCCGGTAATATCTTATGAAATAATACGCAGGAAGATAGCAGGTGGCATAAATTTTACAGCAAGCCACAATCCATCAAACTACAACGGTATAAAATTTTCACCCACTTGGGGTGGCCCGGCTTTACCTGAGACAACTAAGGTTATTGAAACACTTGCCAACGCTCCGATGCAATCCGGGTCAAAAGAAATCAGCTTTGAAAGTGCCCAAAAGTCAGGGCTTATTGAGATAATAAACCCAAGGCCGCAATACTTAAAAAGAATAAAACAATTGATAGATTTTAAGGCAATAAAAAAAGCCAACTTAAAAATTGCTACCGATGTGCTTTATGGCACTGGGGCCGGGTATTTAGACGATTTATTAGACACTGCCGGAACCATGCAGAAGGTGATAAACAAACAAAGAGATGTACTTTTTGGCGGCCACGCGCCGGAACCATCGGAAGAAAACTTAAGCGAGCTTTGCGCTCTTGTAAAAAAAGAGTCGTGCCATCTGGGGCTTGCAACTGATGGCGATGCAGACCGCTTCGGAATTTTAGATACAGACGGATCTTTTATTAACCCAAATGAAACAATCGCTCTTTTGCTTTATCACATGATAAAATCGCGTGGTTTAAAGAGCGGTGTTGTCGCAAGAAGTGTTATGACAACTCATCTTGTAGATAAAGTCGCGCAAAAGTTTGGCATTGAGGTAAAAGAAACCCCGGTCGGCTTTAAATACATTGGCGAGATAATGGTGAAAGAAGGCAAGAACTTTATAATAGGCGGAGAAGAGTCGGGCGGGCTTACAATTACAGACCATGTGCCGGAAAAAGACGGAATTGCCGCCTGCCTGTTAATGGCCGAAATGTATGCGCATACAAGAAAACCTCTTAGAAAAACCCTTGAGGAAATTTTTGCTTTAGTGGGTAGAGTTGTTTCGGGCAGAAAAAACTTTCATCTGACACAAAGCCGCATTGAGCAACTTGAGTGTGAACTTGGGTGCGGTCTTAAAAGTTTTGCGGGGCTATCTGTGGTAAGCACAATTACCATTGATGGCTTTAAATTTATTCTTTCAGACGGTTCATGGGTAGGCATCAGACCTTCAGGTACAGAGCCGGTGGTGCGCTTTTACGCGGAAGCAGAAAGCAATGAAAAGTTAAAGAAACTTTTTATTTATGGTTCCAAACTTATGTTGGATAAAACTACAAAACAATAATGCAATTCTTTCAGCTTCCAATGGAAATATTTTAGTAAAAGATATAAATAAACTTAAATTGATTATTAAACAGGGGTATTAATGAAATTTAACGCGCCGCGCGGCACACATGATCTTTACGGTGATAATGCTGCAAAAATTACAAAGTTAGAAAGCATAGCCCGGGCAGTATTTAAAAAATATAACTACTCTGAAATCCGTGTGCCTACATTTGAAGATGCCGGGCTTTTTACGCGCTCAATAGGCGAAACCAGCGACATAGTTGAAAAAGAAATGTATGTATTTAGTGACCGCAAGGGCCGAAAACTTGCGCTAAGGCCTGAGGGCACGGCATCGGTTGTAAGGTCCCTCATAGAAAATAATTTAGACAGAACGCTTGCCAGCGCGAAACTTTTTTATATGGGTTCAATGTTTCGTTACGAACGCCCGCAAGCAGGCAGGTATAGAGAGTTTTTTCAGATAGGCGCGGAGTATTTTGGTGTTAGTGGGCCAAGCGCCGATGCCGAGATAATATTACTTGCCATGCAGCTTTTAGAAAGCGCGGGTGTGAAAGATGCAACGGTTTTAATTAACTCATTAGGATGCCCAGCATGCAGGCCTGCTTTTCGCCAAGCGTTACTTGATTGCCTAAAAGCAAAAGAGGGCGAGCTTTGTGATGATTGCGCAAAAAGAATTGAAAGAAACCCCCTGCGTGTATTAGATTGTAAAATTGACTCTCCAAAAATTACCACGCTTCCTATAATGGAGGAGTTTTTGTGTGCTGAGTGTAAAGATCACTTTGAAATGGTCAAAGCATTGCTTAACGCGGCTGGTTGTAAGTTTAGCGTAGATAGTAAACTTGTGAGAGGGTTAGATTATTATAATCGTACAGTTTTTGAGGTGCGCTCATCAAAGCTTGGGGCGCAAGATGCCGTTGCCGCTGGCGGCAGGTATGATAAGTTAGTTAATGAAATAGGCGGCCCAAACATTGCCGCTGTTGGTTTTGCTCTTGGCAGCGAGAGGGTTATTATGGTCTCAGATATGTTGCAGGCATTTAAGGCAAATAAGGATGTTAAAACTATTTTTGTCGCAACTGCAGGGGATACCATATTAAAGGCATTTAACTTTGCAGCTCTGCTTAGGGCAAGCGCAAACACTAAACTAATTGTAGAAGGCCCTCTTGCAGGAGTTCAATTAAAGGCACAGTTGCGTTTGGCCGATAAAGTGCAAGCCGCTTATGCGGTTATTTTTGGCGAAGAAGAGTTAAAAGAAGATAAAGTGCTTTTAAGGGATATGAAAACAGGCAAACAAGAAGTGCTTTCAATTGATGATACACAAAAAAAGTGCCTAGAATAAAATTAGAAAATTGATTAATACTTAATCTTACCGGCATTAGCCCAAATTTTATCTAAAGCGTAAAGCTCTCTTAACCTTGCGGGCATTATGTGAACTAACACACCGCCAAAATCCAACACCGACCACGATGAAGTTGCGCTCATTTCAAAATGCAATGGCAAAATAGCGAAATCTTTTTTAAAAATTCCTTTAATTTCCTGGTAAATCGCGCTTGTTTGCGGGGCCGATTCGGTTGTAGCAATTACCACATAATCGGTTTCAGTAGTAAGCTTCGTTACGCTTAATACGGTTACCTCTGATGCTTTTTTATCATCCGCAATTCTTGCCGCAGCTCTTGCTAACTTGAGAAATCTTCCTTTTTTATTTTCCATTTGCACTCCATGCCTATCAATTTATTAGTCTTGCTCTTTGTACTCAAATTGGCAATCAGTCCCTAAAATTACCTTTATTTCAACTAAGCCGTTTGCCAAGTCGTATTTTGAAATTATATCTCCGCATTTTATAAGCCCTTGTAGTTTCTGTGCAGCTTTAATGTTGCCGCTAAAATCTGTTATGGTGGTATTTTCCTGAATTATTTTTAAAGTACCCCAGTCAATAACATCAAACCCGTTTTTGCGCAGCATCCACATAACGCGTTCTGCCAGAGCTTTCCTGCCCGATGCATTCCAAACTTCAACTGTAGTTAATTTTTCAGCTGTAGTTGCAGTTTGCGAAGATGAAAAAATTTTCTCAAAAAGCCCGATCGTATTTTGCGTATTTGGCTGCCAGTAAGCACCTTTTGTGCTGCCAGGCACCTGTGTGGTGCGTATATTGCTTTTTTGAAGTTTGCGTAATTCTAATGCCGCGCTAAAAATATCAAAGCTATTAAGATTTGTTTTAACATCTCTTAGAACCAAAGAGCTAATTTGCGGTAAGCGCCAAATTACCGCCGGATTTTTCAATTTATCTAAAAATGCCTTGATAAATTTTTGCTGACGGGTTATTCTGCCAAGGTCGCCTTCTTTGGAGCGAAATCGCACATACTCAAGTGCCTTTTGTCCATTAAGAATTTGAGTACCAGTACTTAAATGAATATTTAAGTCGCCCGTTTTATCTTGATAGTCCATATTTAACTCTACATCTAACGGGACACCGCCGATAATATCTAATATATCTTTAAAGTTTTTATAATCAATTTGAAAATAGTAAGGAATTTTTACTTTGTTTTGAAATAGCTCTTCAACCCCATCTCGTACCTGACCTGCCGCAAAGTCAGAGTTTTGTGTTTTAGCGTAGTTATAGGCAAAAATTTCATTAATTTTTTTAAAGCCGTACCCAGTTGGGCTAAAGTGTGTGTCACGCGGTATAGATATCATGTCTAAGAAGCCAGTTGATGGGGCATAGCTTATAAAAACAAGCGTGTCGGTATGTCTGGAGCGGTCAACAAGGTCAGTACCTATGATAAGGGCGTTAATGCGTTCGCCTGTGCTTAGGGCTTTTGCAATAGGGCTTCGCCACGAAAAATATAATATTACTACGATAACTAATACGAAAAGTAATAATAGAACTTTGAAAATTAAGCTTTTCATTTTTGGTTTTCTGAACAAGTGAGTACAAAAGCATTCCAACTCTCAAGGGCTTTTGGGTGCAGCCACGCTTTTTTTTCTAAAACATGCGCAATCTTTGTGCCTTGAGCCATCATCAAGGCGCTATCTAGGTTTGTTAAAGCAGTTTGTCTTATATCATTTACACCTTTATAAGAGCGGTCAGGCGAGGCGGCATCTGCCAGATAAATAATTTTTGCAAGTGTGTCCATGTTTGGGTCACCCAATGTGTGAAATGCAATGGCATTTAGCACAGATGTGTTTTTTATGCCGAAAACATTTTTTGCAATATGCGCGCTTATAAAACTGTGCAGTAATGCCGGGCTGTTTTTTATTGTTTGCTTTAAGTTTGGTACGCTAACTTTGTGACTAATCGCGTAAGCTTTCATAGCAGCTTTATCAAACTGTTTTCCTGTGTCGTGCAACAGTGCGGCAATGAATGTATTTGTTAAATTGGTTTTATGTTTTTTTGCAAGCACTTGCGCAAGTTTGAGTGTGGCAAGTGTGTGGCTAAAACGCCCAGGCGAAAGGCGGGTTTTAAGATAGTATTTAATGGTTTTAGAAGTTATTTTCATTGATATATTTTATTTTTTTTAATGTATGACGCAACTTTAGGTGGCACAAGTGTTTTAATAGATTTATTTTCTTTTACTTTATCGCGTATTTGTGTTGATGAAATGTTTGGCATTGTTCTGCTTAAAAAAGACACGGAGTCCTTAGCAAAAGCTGGTATATTAAAGTTTAAATTCCCGCGCTTTGCAGCCAAAATGTGGCATTGCGAGACAATCTCCTCTGGGTTTTTCCAGGTAACAAGTTCGCTTAACGAGTCAACCCCGAGTAAAAAGAAAAGTTCTTTACTTGCAAATAGTTTTTTAAAATGTGCTACGGTTTGGTATGTGTAAGTTGTGCTTTTTTGATTCAATTCAAAAGAACTTATTTTTAAATTTTTATATGGTTTTAATGCAAGTTTTAACATTGCAAGGCGGTCTTTTACTGCGGCAAAACTTTCCTGTTTGTGTGGTGCAAGCTTTGCAGGTACAAATATAACGTCATTTAAGTTAAATTGCTTTTGAGCTAAAAGGGCAAGTTTTATGTGTCCGTTGTGTGCAGGGTCAAAAGAACCGCCAAAAATACCAATTTTTTTTACATTCATAACTAAGCACAGTTTACCAAAACCACCCGGTAAAATCAAAGAGTTTTTCGTTTTATTTTTTTTATATTTTTTCAATATACTGGCTTTGAACCCAGCCTTTGTACCCTTCAGCTTTTAGGCCAATGGCCACCCATTGCCCGCTTTTGCCAAGCAGTAAAACTTTTCTGCCTTCAGGCAAACTAAAGCCAACAGAGTTTCCCTCGCTTGGGCCATTGCGTACCTCTGCCGGACCTTTTACTACAATGGCAAAGTTTGAAAACTTTTCGGCATTTAGTTTAATTCCAAAAAATAGTGAAAATAAAAGCAATGCGCAAAATATAGCCAAAACCATAAAAAACAGTTTTTTGTAGTTTGTAATAAAGTAGATAATGAGCACCGCCGATAAAAGAACAAATAGTGTGGAACAAAGTAAGGCAAGCTGGTTTAATGTAAACTGATTTGGCAGGAACATTAGTGCGCTTTCAATAAAACTTGGCTCAGGCTCGCCGCACAACTTTCTTGCAAATTCAAGGTTAAACCTAATGTCGGTATCCCGGGGAGCCATTCTTAGCGCGCGTTCAAAGTTTAAAAGGGCAATGCCCACTTTTTGCATTTTTAAATTGGCGTTACCTAAGTTGTAGTATAGTTCAGGGGTCTTTTCACCGTTTTCTAGAAGTTGATTGTATAAATCCGCGGCTTTTTGCCAGTCGCCTTTCGCATACTGTTTGTTTGCATCATTAAAAACTTCTTTTGGCGTTTGCGCAAAAGCAATGCAAGACAAACTAAAAAGTATACAAAGCGTTATGGGTAGAATTTTCATAAAAACTTCTCCAAAGAATTTATAATTAACTGGGCCGATTTTAAAGCATCTTGCATTTGAGTTTTTTGCGGGGTGTAGGGTGCAAAGCAGGCAAAGTCACACTCAGCAATTAGTTCAAAAGTTTTATTGGCAAGTTCAATCGGAACTTTATGTTTTTTGAAAGTCGCTGATATCTCTTTTGTTGTAAGGCCCTCTGCCGATATATTAAGCTTATCCGCAATAAAGTTACGCAAAGCACGGCTGAGTGCGGAATAAAAGCCCGAGTGATTATGTTTAATCTGGGTTTTACAATAGGATGCGGGATTTGACAAACGATGCCGGACTTTTTCTTCCTCAAAAAGTTTGCCCGATGTTAACACATCGCTCTCATTTTTTGAGTTGAAAAATCCTCGGCCTCGCTCGTCTCGGTCCACACACTTATTGTAAAACTCAGATTCGAATAGTTTTGAGGCCTCTTTTAAATATTTTTTTGCTTTTGAGCTTGCGCCAAGCTTTCTTGAAAGGTGAACATTTTCTTGAAGCGTGCGTGCGCGCGTAGCAAATATTAAAGATAGAATTAGCAGTATAAGAGCAGATAAATTAATTATAAGCAGAATATTTTTTAGTGGGTAATTTTTTACCCGGGTGAAAGTATCTTTAATGTAGCGGATGTCTGAATTTAACAGTTTTACTTCACTGGAGGCAAAAGAAAAATTAGTTGTCGTGTTTGCGGTTGTGCCCTGCGTAACATTTATAGAAATAGGTTTTGAATAAATCTTTTTATAACTTTTTGATTGTGGGTCAAAATAAGAAAACTCTATTGCCGGTATGATTTTTGTTCCACTGCTTTGCGGTGAAAGGAGTGTTTTAAATGTTTTTGACCCCGTAAATTTTCCAGCTGATTTATTAATGTCGTAAGTGCTTGCGGTGTCAAATTTTCTAAACTCCATAAGTTGCGGCATTTGTGGCTCGGGCAGTGTTTTAATGTTACCAGAACCAGAAACAATAATGCTGAATGTTACAGGGTCGTTTGTTTTTGTGTTTGATTTATCGCTTTGGGCTTGTATTTCGTATTGACCAACAGCGCCCGAAAAATTAGCCGGTTTATCTTTATTAGGTAGAGGGTAAACATTTATTGTTATTGAGTTTGTGCGCAGTGTAATAGGTTTGCCCATGGTAAAAAAACCATCAAAGAAGTCATCCGGGTTGTTTGATGCAATTTGGCATTGAAGTGTTGATGGGTCAATTGTTATTTTGCCAGGCGATGTTGGAAAAAGTACAAATTTTAATTCGCTTAGCATATATTGCCGGCCGTTTATTTCGGTCATATTGTTTGTGGGTGGGTATGACTCACTCCAAAAACCACTGAAGCCGGGTGGCGCAAACTGCGGCTGGTTTAAAAAATCTACCCTTCTATATAAGTGAAAATAGTAAGTTAATTGTTCATTTACATAGACGCTTGATTTATCCGTTATGGCTTTAACAAATATCGCTTTATCGCTCAAAGTTGCATCTTGTGTTGTTACTTTAGTTACGTTTTGGTTCGCTGATGTAACACTCGCTTTTTGCGATGCGCTTACTGATATTTCTATATTTTGTGTAGAGTATGTTTTGCCGTCATACTTTAAGTTTAAAGCCGGGATTGTAAATTTCCCCTGAGCATTTGGAATTATAACATACCTAAAAGAAATAGAGTTTGAAACCTGTCCATTTACAAAAGACATGCTTTGCGAGCGGCCTGAGGAGTATATTGAAAAGTTTGCTATTGCGGGAACTTCTATACTGGGTATGTTTACCGACTGCCCGGATATATCTATGGTTAGCAAAATTTCTTCACCAACAGCAACGCTTGTTTTATCTACCGCGGCAGAAACTTTAAGCTCTGCTGTGGCATAAGATACGCAAGAAATTAGAATAAATGATAATACGATTATGGTTTTTTTCATTGGCTTATTAATTTATTGTTGCAGTTAAATATTATTTGAAATATAAGTGTTGCATCTTTTTTATTTAAAGTCCCGCTTGGCTAACCTGCCTTTAGCGAGAGCTAAACTTTGGATTAGTAACTATAAAACCTTTCAAAGTCGCGGGGCTATTCTGCCTCACCGCCTTTGGCGGGACCTTCGGCCTGCGCCCCGTGATACTTTTCTTTGCTGTCCAAAGAAAAGTAACCAAAAGAAATACACCCGCGCGGCTATTCTCTCGTGTTTTTTTGCGTCTGCGGAAACTCGTCTCACCACTTTGTGGTGGTCTCAAACATCCGCAGACGAAGACCCCAAAAAACACTCGCTCATAAGCAGCCAAGTGGGATTTTAAGATGACAAACTATTTTTATCTCCATGTCTCATTCAACATTTTCCCATCACCTTAATCCTCTTCTTCACTCGCGGGCTCGGCCCAAAAACTTACCCGCACGGGGAGAGGGAAACCACTTCTCTACAGAAACTCCTCTCCCTTGATGGGAGAGGTAAGGGTGAGGGTGAAAAATAACATTTTTTTAACCAGACAGCTGTGAAAGTTTATATTTATTGTTTAATTAATACATTATACAGTGTTTTATAGTTACCAGTCCATTTCAACTTTTGGCAAATTTGGTGTTTGCATCTTGCGTTTTTTTGCCGCATTTTTATCTGCTTCGTCAAAATAGCTTAAAATCCTTTCGGCATCTTCTTTAGACATTTTATCTTTATCCTGTTTTAAGTCATTTTGGTTTTGTTGTGGGTCTTTACCGGTCTCGTCTTTGTTTTGTTGCTGATTTTGTTTATTTTTATCATCTTTGTTTTCATCACCTTTATTTTTTTGCTCTTGTTTATTTTGCTGGTCTTTTTTATTTTTGTCTTGTTTTTTATTTTCCTGTTTTACTTTAAGTAAATACTCAAGGTTATATTTTGTATCTTTATCAGTATGATCTAAACGCAAAGCATTTTTATAGCATTCAATTGCTTTGTCGTTGTCTTGCAGTTTATACGCTGTGTTGCCAAGGTTATAATAAGAACGCGCCATAAGTTTTTTATTTTTTGAAGAAATAGCTCTTTCATACTCGCTTGCGGCACCCTGATAATCCTGTGTTTTATAAAGCGCGTCAGCAATATTATAGTTAATTGTAGGGTTTGCGGGGCTATCAATTTGGGCACTGCGGTATTTGTTAAGCGCATCCTGGTATTTATTGTTTTTATAAAGGCGGTTGCCTGAGTTTACATTTGATGCCGCTGAGGCATAAATATTTTGTATGCCAAAAATAGATAAGAGAAGTAATAAAATAAATATTTTTTTCATATTTGTTTCTTTTTTCTTTGTGGAAGTATAAACTCAATAAGAAAACAAAGCAGTGCCAACGCAAGAAAATATTGAAACCTATCAACTAACTGCCGATTCATTTTTGAAGATAGTTTTTGCTTGTCTAAGCCGTTTACTGCCCGAGCTATGGCATCGGTGTCAACATACCCATCAACAGACCTGATATAAGCACCGCCTGTTATTGATGCAATTTGAGAAAGTAGTTCTTCGTTTAGCTTTGACATAACCACTTGTCCGCTGCTATCTTTCTTATAGCCTGTAAAGTTGCCGTTTTCGTCTTCAACTGGAATTGGTTCGCCGTTTGCCTTGCCAAAACCGATGACAAAAATCTTAACACCGCTTGCCGCGGCTGACTTTGCCGCATCAATCGGGCCGCTGTTGTGGTCTTCTCCATCGGTCAAAAGAACTATTGCTTTTGCCTTTGGCGCAGTTTTTTCAAGCCCGGATAAGCTAAGCGATATAGCCTTGCCTATGGAGGTGCCTGCAAGTGGAATTAGGTTTGTATCTAAAATTTGTAAAAACATAGCTGCGCCGGAGCGGTCCAGCGTAAGAGGGCATTGCCAAAAAGAGGCTCCCGCAAATGCCACAATGCCTATGCGATCGCCTTCAAGGCGGTTTATAAGTTCCGATAACACATTTTTTGCGCGTTCAAAACGACTTGGTTTTATGTCTTGCGCCAGCATACTTTTTGAAACATCCAGCGCGATAACAACATCCGAACCGGTTCTTTCTAACTCAATAAGTTTTGTGCCAAACTGCGGCCGCGCGAGCGCAAGTATTAAAAAAAATATTCCGCAAATAAATAATGAAGCTTTAAGGACAGTTGTTCTTTCGTTGGCGTTAGAAAGTTTATTAAAAAGCTCATCCTGGGCAAAAACCTTGGCAATCTTGCGTTTTGATATTTGTGCCGCAACAAACCCAAGCGCAAGTATGGGGATAAGTAAAAGCAAGTAGAGTGCTGATGGATTAGCAAATTGAAACATTTTTACCTTTTACGGCAATTTTCTTAAATATGTTTTATTTAAAAACTTGGAGCCAAGCAGCAGTAGTAGCGTCGGCCATAAAAAATAAGCGAATAATTCTTTGTAATCGGTGTATTTAAGTGCCTTAATTTTGGTTTTTTCCATGTTGTCAATTTGCTTAAAAATTGCAGATAGAGAATTTGTGTCGGTTGCCCTAAAGTAACGGCCATTTGTTGTACCTGCAATGTTTGCAAGGGTGGCTTCATCTAAATCCTGATTTTCAATTTTTACCAAACGCCTGCCAAAAACAGGGTCATCTATCGGATAAAGTGATTCACCAGGTTTGGCAGCTCCTATGGTATAAATCTTTATACCCATTGCCAAAGCGGCCTTACTTGCGCTTATTGGGTCAATTTCACCCATATTATTTCTGCCGTCAGTTACAAGTATTATAACCTTGCTCTTTGCGTTGCTTGCTTTTAGCCGGCTTGCGGCAGTTGCGATAGCCGAACCAATTGCTGTGCCGTCAACTCCGGTCATATTTGTTTCAATTTTATCCAAAAAATTCAAAACAGCGTCATGGTCAATGGTTAGAGGGCATTGCGTAAAAGCAAGCCCGGAAAAAACCACAATGCCAATACGGTCATAAGTGCGGCCTTTTACAAACTCTTTTGCAACTTTTTTTGCTGCCTGCAGCCGGTCATCGGGCTGAAAGTCAAGTGCCTGCATACTGCTAGATGTATCCATTACAAGCATTATATCTATGCCTTGATTATAAACCTCTTCTTTGTTTTGTCCGGCCTGCGGGCGTGCTAAGGCAACTATTATAAGCGCGATAGCTAAAACTTTTATCCATACAAGCATTTTTGAAAGTTTAGCCCTAAGTGTTGAGCCAGCACTTTTAAATATCTCTGCCTGCGGTAAATAAATGGTTGCGGTTTTATTAAGTTTGAACTTTCTTTCTATAAATATATAAATCCCAAGAGCAATTAGCAGAAGTAGAAAATAAGGGTGCGCGAATATCATAAATTACCTTCAGCAGAACCGGTATTTTCTATAGGGTTTTCTTTCGGCATTCGTTCAAGCACAATTGTTTTTGCTAGTTCAATATCGTAAGTGCACTGGTTTTCTTTAGGGGTAAATTTTGCGAACTTTACCAAATCACAGTTTTCAAAGAGTTCTTTTATTTTTAATGTTATTTTTTTATCTACCGATCTGCCTTTTAAATCCTGGTAGAGTTCATGCGTGGTTTTTTCAAATGTTTCTATGCCAAATGAGTTTGAGATATAGTTGCGCATTATCTCTGCAAGGCGAATATAATACTCTTTAATAAGGCCTCTTGATAATAAGTCGGATGCCGCAAGATCATTAAGTGCGAGCAAGGCAACTTCATAAGGTGGTAATTTGGGTTTAGAGGCCAGTATTGTTTGTGCTAAAGTTTTCCTGCGATAGTAAATATATGCCCCAATTAATAGCAATATAATCGTGACAAGAATGTATACTAACATCCCATTGCCAATGCTTAAGGGTTCTTTTATGTCTTTTATGTCTCCAAGATCTCCAATTTTCGCAAGTGTGCTTTCAATATTAACGCTTTTACTTGAAGAGTAAACAGTGTATGCCTCAGTTGAGCTGTTTACAAGGGTAAATGGAATTGGCGGAATAATAGCCATTCCTGTAGAAAAACGGACTACTTCAAATACAGCCAACGAGCTAAGAGTATCTTTTGTTTTTTTAGTTGAGGTTGAAAGGTTTGTACAAACCCATGTGCCTATTTCGCTTGGCATTGTAACGCTTGATAGCTTAAGTTCATTTGGGTAAGAGATTTCTACGCTAACTTTTAGCGGGTCGCCAATAGTTATGTTTGTTTTATTTATGGTTGTATTTACGGTTACTTCGCTTGCGTAAACCGCTATGCTAAGTAAGCTTAAAAATAGTGTTATAAAAAGCTTTTTCATTTTTAATTAATCCAACCTGTATTTTGCAAAATCCGGGTTCAACAGGTCATTCGTTTTTCGCGTCGCTTAAAAAACGCAATTAATTCAGCTGTGTATGGCTTGTCAGTTGAAACAGAAATTGTATCAACTCCAGATGAAGAGAAAAGTTTCTTAAGAGCTATATTTTTGGTTTCTTTTACTAATATAGAAGCATTTATAACAGATCTTGCAGATGTGTCTGAGAGCAGGCACAAGCCGCTTTCAGGGTCTTCAAACTCAATTAGGCCAATGTCTGCCATATTATTTTCGCGCGGGTCTGAAATTTTTACCGCAATAAGGTCGTGCTTGCGAGATGTAACTTTAAGTGCTGCTTCAAAATTATTATCTTGAAAATCAGATAATAAAAAAACAACCGCCTTTCTTTTCCATATATCATTTAGGTGTTTTAAAGCGTCAGATATGTTTGTTTTATGCCCTTGAGGTTTGAAAAAAAGAATGTCACGAATAAGGCGCAAGATATGGTTTTTGCCTTTTTTAGGGCGTATAACTTTTTCTACCCTGTCTGTAAAAATAAGCATGCCAACACGGTCATTATTTTTAATGGCAGAAAATGCAAGTGTTGCCGCAAACTCGGCGGCAATTTCGTTTTTAAACTTTTCCTTTGTACCAAAACCTAATGAAGCGGAAGCGTCAACAAGCAGTATTACGGTCATCTCGCGTTCTTCGGTGAATTTTTTAACAAATGGTTTGCCGTAGCGCGCGGTAACATTCCAGTCAATAGTGCGCACATCGTCGCCGGGCATATATTCGCGCACTTCAGAAAACTCCATACCGCGGCCTTTAAAAACGCTGCTATACTGGCCGGCAAAAACTTCATTGGCAAGTTTTCTGGAGCGAATTTCAATTTTTTTGATTTTTTTAATGATGTCGGATGAAAGCATAACTCAATAAGATACTTAAGAGGTTTTTAGTAATGATTTAGTTTTTTAAATACGCACAGGATGTATTTTTACGGAACTTCAACGCCGTCAAATATTTGTTTAACTATATCTTCCGTTGTAACTTCCTCGGCTTCTGCTTCGTAGGTAAGTATTATTCTATGGCGTAAAACATCAAGGCCAATAGTTTTTACATCTTCAGGGGTAACATAGCCGCGCCCTTGTATAAACGCGTATGCTTTTGAGGCAAGCGTTAAGTTTATTGTAGCACGCGGCGAGGCACCAAAAGCAATAAGTGGTTTTAAAGAATTTAGTTTGTATTCAGTTGGGTTTCTAGTGGCATGAACTAAATCAACTATGTAGTTTTTAATTTTTTCATCAACATAAATTTGGCTAACGGTGTGTTTCGCGGTTTTTATTTCTTCTGGTGTGGTAATCGGGTTTATTTTAATTTCATCACCCGATGTCATGCGTTCTAAAATTTGCCTTTCTTCTTCTTTGCTTGGATATGTAATCTTTAATTTGAGCATAAAGCGGTCTACCTGTGCCTCGGGCAGGGGGTAAGTACCTTCTTGCTCAATTGGGTTTTGGGTCGCGAGTACTAAAAATGGGTCTGGCAGTTGAAAAGTTGTATCACCAATAGTAACCTGCCTTTCTTGCATTGCCTCAAGCAAGGCGCTTTGCACTTTTGCCGGCGCGCGGTTAATTTCGTCGGCAAGTATGAAGTTTGCAAACAACGGGCCTTTTTTTACGGTAAATTTTCCATCATGTTGAGAGTAAATTGTTGTGCCGGTCAGGTCGGCCGGTAGTAAATCGGGGGTAAATTGCAGGCGTTGAAATTTCGTTTTAATGGCGCCGGCCAATGTTTTAACAGCCAATGTTTTTGCAAGGCCCGGTACACCTTCAAGCAAAATGTGGCCATCGCTAAGCAGTCCAATTATTAATTTTTCTAATATGTAATTTTGGCCAACAATAACTTTGCCAAGTTCTGCCATTAGCGCTACAACAAAAACGCTTTCTTTTTTTACCTTCTCATTGATTTCACGAATCTCTTGTGCGCCGGACATATTAACCCTCCAACAAATTTATTATTGAATTGCCTGTCACGAAACTCATTTTCCGTTGAGAATTTCAGAGGTCAAAATATTTTTGTCTTCTTGCCACTTCTAACGACACTTTTACATCACCCTCACCTGCCCTTCGGGCTTCCTCTCCCCTCGAGGGAGAGGATTGAGGTGAGGGGCATTTTGTGACCGGCTATTTATTATTGAATTTTATCGTACTTGCCCTGAGCCGTAAACAATATATTTTGTAGTTGTAATTTCCTTAATGCCCATTGCGCCTCTGGCATGTAGCTTTTGGGTAGATATTCCTAACTCTGAGCCAAACCCAAACACCCAGCCGTCGTGCAGCCGTGTTGACGCGTTATGAAACACCGCCGCTGCATCTACCTCTTTTAAGAATTTTTGCGCCGCCTCTTTATCATCTGTAACAATTGCTTCAGAGTGCCCTGAGCCATATTTGTTTATATGGTGTATCGCTTCATCAATAGATTCTACAACCTTTATTGAAATTATATTGTCCAAATACTCACTTGACCAGTCCTCTTCGGTTGCCTCAACAACCTGTGGAACTATTTTTTTTGTTATTTCACAGCCGCGAACCTGCGTGCCGGCTTTTGTGTAAAGGCCGCAAACAATTGGAAGAAACTTTTGCGCAATATCTTTATGCACAAGCAATGTTTCCATAGCATTGCACACGCCAGGCCTTTGGCACTTTGCGTTAATTGAAATTTTAGTTGCCATATCAATTTGAGCTGACTTATCAATATAGGTGTGGCATAGCCCTTTACCGTGGGCAAGCACTGGCACAATGGAGTTTTGCCTTATAAAGCGCACCATCTCTTCGCCGCCTCTTGCAATAACAAGGTCTATAAGGGTGTCAAGTTTGATAAGGTCAAGCACAGCTTCTCTGTCGGTTGTGCCGATAAATTGTATCGCGCCATCGGGCAAGCCCGCCTCTTTTGCTGCAGGAAGTATTGCATGCACAAGCGCGCGGTTTGTATTAATTGCTTCAGAACCGCCTTTTAGTATTACCGCATTGCCAGATTTAAGGCAAAGCGCTGTGGCGTCTATGGTAACATTCGGGCGTGATTCGTAAATCATACATATTGCGCCAAGCGGTACGCGCACTTTTTGAATTTGCATTCCGGCTGGCACGGTCCAATCAGCAATTATGGTACCTATCGGGTCTTCTAATGAGGCAACTTCCATAACGCCTCTAATCATTTCTTCAATGCGAGTTTCATTTAGTGTTAAACGGTCAATAAGCGCAGAGGAAAGTTTTGCTTCTTTTGCGGCCTCAACATCAATTTCATTTTGAAAAAGAATTTCACAGGATTGTTTTTTAAGTGCCGACGCGATTGCGGCCAAAATCTTATTTTTCTGGTCATTAGCCAAAAGCGCAAGTTTTCTGCTGGCGAGTTTTGCACCTGCGGCCTGATTTGCCGTTAGCTGTTTTATTTCATTTTTTTCCATAAACCTTCCTTAAAAACTTAAATTTTAAGTTTTACCTAAACACGCAAAAGCAAATTGACAAGTATTTAATAAACAGCACAATTTAAGTGCAGAGATTACTTTTTATTTTTGATTAAGTTTAAAAGACCGCCGCAACGCACTATTTCAAATTGTCTTTCGCTAAGCAGATGATTAAGATGAATTTTGCTTTCTTTGCCCTGAGAAATTAACTTTGCTTCAATTTTTTGGTTTGTGGCAGAAACATTTTCTATAATAATTTTATCGTTAAGAGAAATTTTATTATACTCAGCGGCATCTTCAAAAACAAGCGGTAAAATTCCAAAGTTAATTAAATTTGCAAGATGAATGCGCGCAAATGACTTTGCAATTACGGCCTTTACTCCTAAAAACCTTGGGGCAAGCGCAGCATGCTCGCGCGATGAGCCCTGCCCGTAGTTTTCACCGGCAACTATAACACATGAGCCGGAACTTTTTGCTCGCGCGACAAAATCTTTATCAACCGCTCCAAAAGTGTATTGCGAAATGGCCGGTAAATTTGAGCGAAGCGGCAATATCTTTGCACCAGCCGGCAATATGTGGTCAGTTGTTATATTATCTTGCACCTTTAGACAAACATCAAGTACAAAAAGTTTGTCCATTGGCTTAAAGTTTGGCAGGGGCTTTATATTTGGTCCTCTAATGATTTCTATTTTAAATGCTTTTTTTTCTGGTGCGATTATTAGTTTTTCATCAATCAAAAAATTACTCGGCAGTTTTATTTTAGGCGCAAGCCCAAGTTTTAATGGGTTAGTTATTTTGCCGGTTATCGCGGCAGCAACCGCAACATGAGGCGAGCAAAGGTAAACGCTTGCGTCTTTTGTGCCGCTTCTGCCTTCAAAATTTCTGTTAAAAGTTCTTAAAGAAACAGCACCGCTTTGAGGAGCTTGCCCCATACCTATACATGGCCCGCAGGCATTTTCAATAATTCTCGCACCCGACGAAATTAAGTCATTTAAAGCGCCGCTTCGCGCAAGCATTGCTACAACTTGCCGTGAGCCGGGGGATATAACTAAACTTACATTTGGGTGAACTTTTTTGTTTTTAAGAACTTTTGCCACAAGCAGCATATCGGCAAGCGAAGAGTTTGTGCAAGAGCCGATAGCTACCTGGTTAACTATTATACCTTCAACATCTCTTACTTTTTTTACATTGTCGGGGCTATGAGGCAGTGCGATGAGTGGTTCTATTTTTGAAAGGTTAATTTCAATTGTTTCGTCGTATTGTGTGTTTTCATCTGCAACGAGTTTTTTCCAGTTTTTTTGACGCTTTTGCTGTTTCATAAAAGCAAGTGTAATTTCATCTGATGGGAAAAGCGATGTTGTGGCGCCAAGTTCCGCGCCCATATTTGTTATTGTTGCGCGTTCCGGCACACTTAGAGTTTTAACTCCTGGGCCGCTAAACTCAAATATCTTTCCTCTGCCACCTTTAACGCTAAGAATTCTTAGAAGTTCAAGAATTATATCTTTCGCGCTTGCCCATCCTAAAAGTTTTCCTGTAAGTTTTACATTAACAATTTTTGGCATTGCAAAATAAAAGGGTTGTGCCGCCATGGCGCATGCCACATCAAGCCCGCCGACACCAAAGGCAAGCATACCAATTCCACCGGCAGTGGGTGTGTGCGAATCAGAACCTGCAAGTGTTTTAGCAGGCACTCCAAAGCGCTCTAAGTGCACCTGGTGGCATATACCGTTTCCGGCAGGGGAAAAATAAATTCCGTATTTTGCCGCAACGCTTTGCAAGTAGGCATGGTCGTCGGCATTTTCAAAACCTGTCTGCAGTGTGTTGTGGTCAACATAGCTAACTGAAAGCTCTGCTTTTGTTTTTTCTACACCCATCGCTTCAAATTGCAAGTATGCCATAGTGCCCGTTGCATCTTGCGTGAGGGTTTGGTCAATTTTTAGCGCTATTTCCTGGCCTGGCTCCATTTTGCCGCTTATAAGATGTGCCGAAATTATTTTTTTTGCAACTGACATAGGTGTATTTTTAGGTGTCATAAATTATCCTCTATTAGCAGCAGACTTTTAAAAAAATTTATTTAATGAAGTGTACATGTCTATTCAAATTCTTTTTCCAACTCTTTTTTCTTGTCTTGGAAAGATTGGTTGGATTGTTGTGGTAGGCCTTTCGCTGCTTCAAGTTTTACAATTCTATTTTCAAGTTTATCTTGTTCTTTTAAAACAAATTGTATTGCATCTGCTATTGGGTCTGGCAGTTTGCTGTGTTCAAGTTCCGCAAGTTCTTTATCAGAAAAGCCAAGCCCTATTCTTGCAGGTACACCAACGGCAGTAGAGTGTGGCGGCACATCGTGAAAAACAACCGAACCAGCACCTACCCGCGAATGATCTCCAAGTGTTATAGCGCCAAGCACAATAGCGCCTGCGCCAATTACAACATTGTTGCCTACCGTCGGGTGGCGTTTCTTTTTCTCAAGTGAGGTGCCGCCAAGTACAACTCCTTGATAAATAAGTACATCGTCGCCTACTACGGTAGTTTCACCAATTACTACACCCATACCGTGGTCAATGAAAAAGCGTTTCCCAATTTTTGCTCCTGGGTGAATTTCAATGCCGGTTAGCGTGCGCGCAATGTTAGAAATAAACCGCGCAACAAAATAAAATTTTACTTTCCAGAAAAAATTTGCAAAACGATAAAACCACAAAGCGTGCAGTCCTGGGTAGCAAAAAAGAACCTCAACCCACGAGCGCGCCGCGGGGTCTCTGTAAAAAACATTCTTTATGTCTTCAGTAAATTTCATAAGTAGATTTTAGAAAATTTCGTCGGGAATTTCAAATATAAAAAGGAACATTGGAAGTTTTAAATTTTTAAATAAATTAAAACATAGAATTGAAAAATTGTTTTTAAAAATATATCGTCGGATAACCAATAAATAATTGCAAATTAAATAAATTAGTGTTAAAATACAAATGCATGAAAATAAAAAAGCCAACAAAGAAGTGGCTTAAGAATAATCCGAAACGGGGGTAATGCCCTACTCGGATTTTTTTATTTTTATTTAGTTAATATAAGGGGGTGAGTACTAATGGCAGGCAAGAAACCAGCAAAAAAAGCAGCAAAAAAAGCTAAAAAAGGTGCAAAAAAGAAAAAAAAATAGTTTTTAATGGGGACATTTCCAAAAAATTTTGTAAAAAGCTAAAGCGCTTGGAAATGTCCCCTAACTATTTTTAAGTAAGTTGTAAAGTTTGTTCCCTTGTTGACACAAAAACCTTCCTGCGGTATAATCAACTAACACTAAGAGCAAAAAAGTATAATAAAAGGTTATTATGTTTAATAGTTCTAAATTTAAACAATTATTTCTGTTATCATTTCTTGTTCTTTTACCTATAAATATTTTCTCCAAAGAACAGCCAACAATAAAAGCAATTGCATCATTTTACCCTATACGCATAATTCTATTGAATGTAACCAATGGTGTTTCTGGTATTTCGGTTGATAGCCTTGCTCCAAATTACTCAGGTTGCTTACACGACTACTCGCTTAACACAAAAGATATGCAAAAGTTGCAAAATGCCGACTTGTTTATTGCAAATGGCGCAGGGATGGAAAACTTTATTGAAAAGGTTGCAAAAACAAATCCGAATTTGAAAATTGCAAAGTTGTCTGACGGTATCAAACTTATTGAAGACAGCTACGGGATTGAAAATTCGCATACATGGGTGAGTGTTTCAAATGCAATTTTAATGACAGAAAACCTCTCGCAATTCTTATCAAATGTTGACCCGAAGAATTCTTTGCTGTATAAAAAAAACGCGGATTTATATAAAGAAAAACTTGGCAAGTTGCTTACAGAAATGAAGCAACAGTTAAACCAGTATAAAGGTAGAAAAATTATAACTTTTCATGAGGCGTTTCCTTATTTTGCCAGTGAGTTTGGCTTAGAGATAGCCGATGTTATTGAGCGCGAACCAGCATCAAAACCATCGGCCAAAGAGTTGGTTGAAACAATAAACACTGTCAATAAAAATAAAATAAAAGTGCTTTTTGCCGAGCCGCAGTATCCTGCAGATGCGGCAAACATAATTGCCAAAGAAACTGGTGCCAAAGTTTACATTCTTGACCCTGTAGTATCGGGCGAGCTGAAACCAGACGCCTACATTGAGATAATGCGGGGGAATTTAAAAACCTTAAAGGAATCGCTTTCAAAATAATACCGAAAATATTTAGAAATTTAATATGAACGAAAAAACGAGTTGTTCTCACTGTTGCACTAAAATAGAAAAACTAACCGTTAAGTTTGGGGATGTTTACGCGCTTGAAAATGTTGACCTGCATATAAATTGTGGTCAGTTGCTTGCGCTTGTTGGCCCAAACGGAGCAGGAAAGACAACTTTGCTTAGGGCATTGCTTGGCGAGGTAGCTTACAGCGGTACAATCTCATATAAGGTTAAAGGTACTCTTGGGGAAAAACCAAAAATTGGGTATGTACCACAAAAATTGCATATAGAACCCGATTCACCCTTAAGTGTTTTGGATTTGATGGCCTGTGCCTGTGCAAAAAGGCCGGCATGGAGTGGTTTTGAACAAAATTGGAAAAAAACCGCTTTATCTGTGCTTGAACTTGTTGGCGCAAAAGAGCTTGCCAACAAAAAGCTTGCATTGCTTTCGGGTGGAGAACTTCAAAAAGTTTTACTTGCAACTGCTATAAATCCGGTACCTGAAATTATGCTGTTAGATGAGCCGGTTTCTGCGGTTGATGCCTCAGGACATTCGCTGTTTTATAAAATAGTAGATGAGTTAAGAAGGAAATTTGATTTATCGGTTGTTATGGTTACCCATGACCTTGACTGTGTTGCGCCGCATGCAGATGCTATGGTTTTTTTAAACCGCACTGTTATTTCTCATGGGACTCCAAAAGAAGTTCTTGAAAACCAGAATGTTCAAAGAATGCTTAAACATGGGTTTTAATAGAGGTAGAATTAGTTATGTTAAGTTATGTTAATCATATTATAGGGTTACTCCCATTTAGCTGGGCTCATTACGATTTTATGCGCAACGCGATAGTTGCGCTTTTCGCGCTTGCGCCAATTTTTTCTTTGCTTGGTACGGCTGTTGTGGGAAACCGGCTTGTGTTTTTTTCGGATGTGGTTGGACATAGCGCTCTTTCCGGAGTGGCGCTTGGAGTTTTATTTGGTATTTTTGATATGAATATTGCGGTTGTGGGTTTTGCCTGTGTTGTTGCGTTGCTTTCAATTTTTATAAAAAAATTCACGGGCGCTTCTTACGACACAGTTTTGGGAGTTATATTCGCGGCGGTTGTAGGTTTGGGTGTTTTTTTACTTAGTATCGGCGGCGGGTTTGCGAAGTACACAGCTTATTTGACAGGCGATTTATTGGCCGTTTCTGCCGGTCAGATTTTGTGGTTGTATATTTTGCTTTGTTGTGTGCTTGTTTACTGGGTTTTATTTTCAAACCGGCTTACTTTAGTTGGCGTAAGCCCGCCTTTGGCGCGTTCGCGAGGAGTAAATGTAAATGCGGTTGAAATTATTTTTATGCTTGTGCTTGCGGTGTCGGTAGCATCAGCGGTGAAGTTTTTAGGTGTGCTTTTGGCAAGTTCCCTTTTGGTTTTACCAGCGGCAAGTGCGAGAAATATTTGTAGAAATTTTAAAAGTTACACGGTCGTGGCATTAGCAATTGGGTTGTTTTCTTCTATGTGCGGTTTGGTGCTTTCTTTTTACTTTGGAAGTTCGGCTAGTGCCGCAATTGTGCTTGTTGGAGTGGCTTGTTACGCCATTTGTGCTGTGATTGGGTTTATTAGGAAGAACTTTTAAAAAGAAGTTTTAAAATTTATTGTTTATTACATGTGTCAAATTTGAACAGCATATTGCGTTGAGTGGTCATTTTTAGAACAGTAATATTTTTATTTTAAAATGTCTTTGTCGTCATTGCGGCCCCCAACTAAATCACTCGAGGGTAAATTCCAACCGCAATCCAGTTAAATATTGATTTTGTTTCATGGATACCGGCTTTCGCCGGTATGACGGCTAATTTGGTCAGCTATGATTGTTTAGGTAACTTATTATTGACCTTGCCGCTTTTTTACCCATTCCCATTGCTTGTATTACCGTTTCACCACCTACAATATCGCCTCCGGCAAAAACACCTGGAATGCTTGTCATAGCATTTTCATCAATTATTAAGTGTCCATACTTATCTGTTTTTAGGTTTGCTGTCTGGGAGGGAAGCAGGGGGTTTGGCCCAAGCCCAATGGCAATTACCGCCATATCTATTTCAATTTGAAAGTTAGAGCCCTCTATTGTTCTTGGCTTTCTTCTGCCCGATGCGTCTGGCTCGGTAAGCTCCATTTTTACGCATTCAACCGCGCTAACTTTTCCTGCTTCATCGCCAATAAATTTAACAGGGTTAGTAAGCATTGTAAAAATAACGCCTTCTTCTTTGGCGTGTTTTGCCTCTTCTGCTCTTGCGGGCATTTCATCTTGTGAGCGTCTGTAAATTAGGTAAACTTTTTGGGCACCAAGGCGCAGTGCTGTGCGGGCGCTGTCCATAGCGGTATTGCCGCCGCCGAAAACAGCCACGGTTTTACCAGAGTAAATTGGTGTGTCGTATTTTGGAAAACTAAAGGCATTCATTAAATTTACACGCACTAAAAATTCATTTGCGGAATATATGTGGTTTAGGTTTTCACCTGATATATTAAAGAATTTTGGAAGTCCTGCGCCGGTGCCGACAAATATAGCATCAAAACCCTGAGAGAAAAGTTCCATTAAAGGGATTGTTCTGCCAACAAGGCAGTTTAGCTCTATTTTTACGCCCGATTTTTCAAGGTTTGTTATCTCTGTGTTTAATACTTTTGGAGGCAGGCGAAACTGAGGTATGCCATAGCGCAAAACACCGCCTGCAAGGTGCAGTGATTCAAAAACAGTTACCAAAAAACCTTCTTTTGCCAAGTCGCCCGCGCAGGTGAGCCCGGCAGGACCAGAGCCAATTACTGCAACTTTTTTGCCATTGTTTTTTATAGTATCATTTTGTGTTATGGAATTTTCCATTGCCCAATCTGCGGTGTAGCGTTCAAGGTTTCCTATGGCAACACTTTTGCCTTTTTTTCCGAGAATACATTTAAGTTCGCACTGTTCTTCCTGCGGGCAAACCCTGCCGCAGACACCTGGAAGGTTGTTTTTGTCTTTAAGAACTTTTATTGCTTGTTGTGGGTTATTTTGTGCAAGTGCCTTAATAAAACCGGGTATATTTATCTCTACCGGACATCCGCTAACGCACAGTGGATTTTTGCATTGTAGGCACCTGCTTGCTTCAATAGCGGCTTGTTCTTTTGTATATCCTTTGTTTACTTCTAAAAAATCATTTTTGCGTTCGCTTGCCGGACGCTCTGGCATATGTATGCGTTCTATCATCTTTGCCCCATAAAGGAATCATTTGAAATTTTTTCTTCTGATTTGAAAGTGCTAAGCCGTGTGGAAAACTCTGCCCAGTTTACAAGGTGCCCATCAAACTCCGGCCCGTCAACACAGGCAAACTTTGTTTTGCCTTCAACCGTGCAGCGGCATACACCGCACATTCCGGTGCCATCAAGCATAATTGGGTTTAGTGAAACAATGGTTTTAATGTTATGGGGTTTTGTTATATCGCAAATAAATTTCATCATTGGCACAGGGCCAATGGCGTAAACAATATCAATTTTATTGGGGCCTGCAATTAACTCTTTTAAAACATCGGAAACAAAACCTTTTCTTTTGTAAGAGCCATCATCGGTGGTTATAAAAAAATTATCGCAGGTGTGCGCCACTTCATCTTCAAAAATTATTAGATCTTTTGAGCGGGCGCCTATTATGCCGGTAACGGTGTTTGATAATCCTTTGTAAAAGCGAGCCACAGGTAAAATTTCGGCTACGCCGACTCCGCCGCCAATGGCAACTATATGTTTGCCGGTTTGTGGCTCTGTCGGGTGCCCAAGCGGGCCAAGCAGGTCTTTAATACAGTCGCCTACATTGAGCGTTCCAAGCAATTTTGTGGTTTTGCCAATTTCTTGAAATACAATAGTTATTGTGCCCTTTTCTTTATTTATTCCGGCAATGGTCAGGGGAATTCTTTCACCCAAGGCGTTGACCCTTAAGACAATAAACTGGCCAGATTTTGTCGCTTTGGCAATTTCAGGCGCCGAAACTTCCATGCGTTTTACATTTACGGAGAGTGTTTGTTTTGAAAGTATTTCGTTCATTTAATATCCTAATTTTTAGTTATTTTGTATCACAACTGTCCGGTTAAAATACGCCGGACGGCGTCTTCGCGAGGCCAAAGGCCGTGGCGATCTCGTCGTAAAATTTTAACACCAGATTGCCACACCCTGCTTCGCAGGATTCGCAATGACTTGAAAATTAAATGCGATTGCAGATTAACTTTTAATCAAACAGCTATGACTACACCATTGTCCCACATATTTTGTCATTGAATGACATAAACTGGGAGGGGTCGGAAATAACAAAATCAAACACTAATGATTTACAATAGCTAAATACACACAAAGAGTTCTTTAGCGGCAATATTTTTGCCAACTTAAGAACTCTTTTAATTTATTTTTAGCTTATCTTTGGCAGTTGTTTAAGGGCTTCGGTTACTTTTTCCGATGGATATTCAAAATCAACCAACTCGCCGTTTAAATATGATTCGTAAGAGGCAAGGTCAAAGTGCCCGTGGCCTGAAAGGTTAAACAAAATTACCTTTTTCTCTCCGCTTTCTTTTGCCTTTAATGCTTCATCCATAGCGGCTTTAACAGCGTGAGCCGACTCGGGTGCCGGTATTATGCCTTCGCACTTTGAAAACTTTATCGCGGCTTCAAATACAGGGTTTTGATTGTAAGCAACTGCCTCAATTATGTTTTCATGTTTGAGTATTGATACTAACGGCGATGCTCCATGGTAGCGCAGTCCGCCCGCATGTATGCCGGCTGGCATAAAAGTATGCCCAAGTGTGTACATTTTTAAAAGTGGGGTCATTCCTGCTGTGTCGCCAAAGTCGTACGCATAAGGCCCTTTTGTTAGTTTTGGGCAGGCCGCTGGTTCAACGGCTATTGCGCGTAGTTTTTTCTTTTTACCTTGTAGTTTGTCCATTAAAAATGGGAATGAAATACCCGCAAAATTTGAGCCGCCACCAAGGCAGCCGATAATAATGTCGGGGTAATCGCCAGCCATTTCCATTTGTTTTTTTGTTTCAAGGCCGATTATTGTTTGGTGCATAAGTACATGGTTTAGCACACTGCCAAGGGAGTACTTTGAACCGCTTTTAACAGCATCTTCAATTGCTTCAGAAATTGCTATACCCAGCGAGCCATTTGAGTTTGGGTATTTTTCTAATATGGCACGGCCGGCCTCTGTTCTTGTTGTTGGGCTTGAAAATACTTCGGCACCCCACATATGCATCATATATTTGCGGTATGGTTTTTGGTCAAATGAGACCTTTACCATATATACCGTGCACTTTATGCCAAATAGGTCACAGGCAAGTGCAAGCGCTGAGCCCCATTGGCCAGCACCGGTTTCTGTAGTTATGCGTTTTACGCCTTCTTTCATATTGTAGTAGGCCTGTGCGATAGCTGTGTTTGGTTTGTGGCTTCCGGCAGGGCTTACACCTTCATATTTGTAGTAGATTTTTGCGGGGGTATCTAAAAATTTTTCAAGGCGATGCGCTCTAAAAAGCGGTGCAGGCCTCCAAAGACGGTATATTTCGCGTACCTGATCTGGTATTTCTATCCAGCGCTCAGTGCTTACTTCTTGTTTTATAATTTCCATTGGAAAAAGCGGAGCAAGGTCTTGCGGGCCAATTGGTTTTTTTGTGCCAGGGTGAATTGCAGGAGGCAATGGGTTTGCTAAGTCGGCCTGAATGTTATACCAATGTGTTGGCATTTCTTTTTCTGGCAGTGTAATTTTGATGTCTTCCATTTTCTTCTCCAGTAATTTTATTTTGTTTGTGGCTAAACTATTATTTTTGCATTTTGTATAGTTTAACTGTTTTCTAACTCTGTATTCCAGTAAGCGTTATCTATAAATTTTTGCCAAGATATTTTTATTTTTATTGGTGAGTTAAATGCAATAGCCATTGGCCCGCGCCACTTTGGTTTTGATGGGATAGTTAGAAGTTTCATTCCTGCTTCGCTTGGCAAGTGGTTGCTTTTTTTTAGGTTGCAGGGTATACAAGAGGTTACAATGTTTTCCCAGTTGGTTTTACCGCCCTTGCTTTTTGGGGTAACATGGTCTAAATTTAAGTTGTTTGTTTCAAATTTGTTGCCGCAGTAACAGCATTTGTATCCGAAGTGTTCGTAAATGTTTCTTCTGGTAAATTTTACCTCGGAAACAGGGAGTTTGTCGTAAAATTTTAATGCAATTACATCCGGTATGGCAATTTTAAAGTTTGGTGTTGTAACAAAGCCCGAAGGTGTAGAACCCACCATTTGTGAAAGTTCTTTCCAGTCGTTGAAAGAATAGGTTTTGTAGTCATCATCAACCACTGAGGCATGGTCAATATAAAGCAGGCTAAGCGCTCTTTGCCAGCTGGTTATTTGAATTGCATAAAAGTTTCTGTTTAAAATTAAAACATCACTCATAATTTATTTGATTATATTCCAATTGTGTGCATATTGTCAACAAAACATAAGGTGTTTTGGGCAGTATTTTAACAGTTGAAAAGTTAAAAACACAAAAAGTATTTTGATTTGTGATAATTTTCAGGAATTTTTTAAAAAAACTTGTAAAATTTTTATTGACAAAAACAAATTTTTATGGGATACTTTATATGTTGCGAAATCTAATTTAACAGATTACAATGGAGACAATAAAAAGTATCATATAAAATTAAGCCGTAGACAAATGTGCCTGTGGCTTTTTTATTTGATTTTTAGGAGAGTTTATGGAAAATTTTATGACAAAAAAAATTAAAATGTGGGCTGTTCTGTCGTTCTTTTTCGTGTTTTGTTTTTTTGTCGCAAGTGCCAATGCGGCGTCGTTTAAGAATTATATTGTTGATGGCAGTTCAGTGGATTGGAGTAGTGATGAGCTACTTGGAACTGAGAATTACTCAGGCATAACAACATCTATTTATACCACATGGAGTTCTACTGCAATTTACTTTGGTCTGCAAGATACTCCAAGTTGTTTACATGACTACTTTATTTATATTAGCACATCAAATTCGGGTGGTACTAACTCGTCGCTTGATTGGAACACAAGCAGTTCATATCACACACTTCCGTTTAACGCGCATTATGCTTTTGTTTATGATTCCGATACTCTAAAAGGCCTTTACAAATATGATGCTGCTACGCACGCTTGGGTTTTGGCATCTTGGAGCGGGTCGCTAATTTCTTCTTCCTCAACTTTTGGAAATATTCATGAGCTTTCAATTCCTATGGCTGACCTTGCTATAACTTCTGCTACAAGCATAAAAGTTATGGTGTTTACACAAGATGATGTTTCAAATAATGTGCAGAATTGTTTTCCTGAACAGAATCTTTCCAGCCGCAATCCCGCAACTTTTACAAAATTCTTTGATTTTGGAACACTTTCTTCTGGTAAAACCGCAAACACAATACCTGTGGATTGGCGAATTTATGGTTTAACTGCTGATTTAGACCAGGGTACACACTCCGGTAATTTAACCGCTGGCTTTACCCCAAATAACGATAATAATCAAGACAACATATACTTTGATTTTCTTTCGGCAGTAGATGGTAGCTATGTTTTCACAATAGATACAAATTTAGATGGGGTTTTTGACCAAAATGACTATGTAGTAAATAGTAATATTTGGGCAGATTCATACGCAAGCCCGCGTGTGCAATGGGATGGCAGTAAACAAAACACAGGCACCCCAGATCCAGGCCAGATGATGATATCAAAGAACATAGTAGATAACAACACGACCTATTACGCTCAGATAAAAGTGACAGATAGCTATGGTAATACCACAACTGAGCAAGGAAGTTTGGGCGCTTGGGCGGTTTCGGGTTTTGCAACTGGTAAAGTTATTGCCAATGGCTTGCCTTGCGCAGGAGCGGTTGTGAGTGTTGGCAAGCAGTGGTCGGAGAGTTATTATTCTGGTTGGGACCGCTATGGTGTTTGCGATGCAAGCGGTAACTTTAAAGTGTTTGGCATAAATGCGGATAACTCTACATATATGTTAATGGCAGTTTCAAGCCCTTATGCAAGCGCTTATAGTGCAGCAAAGCAAATTGGAAATATTTACGGGGTAGATTTTGGCACTATTACTCTAACAAAGGGTGTAAAAATACATGGAACAGTAACAAATTTTTACACCGGCGCGCCAATTGCAGACGCAACAATAACTTCATACTTAGAAACGATGAGCAACAGTCCAACTATTTGGGAGCAAACTAATACAGATGCTTCCGGAAATTATGTGGACCAGGTAAGCTCGGGCAGTGAAAGTATTACAGTTTCTAAAGATGGTTTTGGCAATATAACTGCTAATAGAACGCTTTTGCCAGGCACCACAACGCAGATTGATTTTGTGCTTGCATATGGTGGCTCAATATACGGTCAGATACTTTCTGGAACAATGCCTGTTGCAAATTGCAGCGTTTCACTTTACAACTCACTTAACGATTTGCATGATGGCAGCAGTTCAAACAGTACTCAAGCAAACTCAGAAGGTTATTACACATTTTCTAACCTTGCCGCCGGCTCTTATATTGTTATGGCAAACCCTTCAGGTGTTGACTCATCTCTTGGTTTTGCATATCACACAGATATAGATGTTTTTGAAAATCAAACAACAAACTTTTCCGTAAACCCAGATGTTAACATTAACCTACCTCCAGCTGTTGCTATTGAAGGTACTGTGTCAGATACCGGTGGCCCTTTGGGTAACATTAATGTTTATCTTATGTGGTCAGATACGCAAAGAGAGGTATCACAATATAGCGTAATAACCGATACTGGTGGTTACTATTATATTGGTGGTGTTTCAACTGGCACAGGGATGGAACTTCATGTTTCAGATAAGAATGATGGTCATATCTCTCAAACTTCTGACCTTTCATTTATAACTCACCCGGGTACAAACACCAAAAATTTTCTTTTAACTTTGCCCTTAGGTGGTATTTCTGGCAATATTATCAATAATACAACGCATAGCGGGCCGTTTATGATATTTGCCTTACCTGCGGGTTCGCCTGCACCAAAAAGTAACCCTGATTTTGTTTCTATGGCTACTTCTACAGGCCATTATGGTATAAATGTTGCTACCGGGTTAGTTTATGGTATTGGTATTTTCAACGAAGCAGAACAGCAGGTAATCGCGCGAACAATTGGTGTAGCTGAAGGCACACTTAACGCTGATATAATAATCAGTACCGGAGTTAGCGTTTCTGGAGATGTTAAAAATGCGGCTTCAAGCTCTACTATAAGTGATGCGTCTATTGAAATTATATCTGGAGCTTATCTAATTGGTTTTAGCAATAGCGATTCTGGAGGAAATTTTCAGGTAAAGTACTTGCCAGTTAGTTCCACATTTTCTGCAAGAGTTAATGTGACAGGTTTTAATACTTGGACTGGAATTCTTTCAACGGCATCGCTAAACCACATATATTTAACCCCAGACCCGTCCCTTGACACACAAAAACCTGTAATAAGTTTTATTTCGCCGGCAATAAACGGTCTTATAGGCAATATCAATCCAACTATACTTGCAACCCTATCCGATGGTGATGGAACCGGTATTAATGTCGCTTCAACAACTATAAGTTTAGACGCTTCGCCGGTAACCCCAAGCTTTAACCCTTCAAATGGCGAGCTTTCTTACGACTGCTCTGGCCTTAGCGAGGGAAGCCACACTGTTTACCTAAGTGTTCGCGATAAAGCCACAATACCAAATATCTCAAATATAAGTTGGACATTTAGGGTTGATACATCTACACCAGTTATTTCATTTAATTGTTATGATTTAGACGGCAATCATGATAAACACTTAAACGCTAACCCCGGTTCACTTGAGCCCAGTTTACAGTCTGATTTTAGTGCCAACGAAAATGGTAATTACTCGCTTTATTTTGATATGAACGACAATGGTGTGTTTGATGATGGGGTTGATTACTTCCCTGCTTCAGCCTCCTCAAGTGTACCTTACAACCTTGCATACACAACTGGTACTTTAGGAAGTTCGCAATGGATGAACGGTTCCCTCTATGATAAAAACGGGAGTTGGTATGGGCAAATTTCAGAAGGTGTGCATACTTTGATTTTTGAATTTACTGATGGGCTCCATATCGTAAAAAGCACAGCCGCAATTACAGTTGACCGCACAAATCCGACTCTTCAAATTACACACCCAGCTGGCAGTGAGCGATTAATTTTTAGAAATGGTTTTTTTGATGTTGATTACTCACTTAGCGAAGATTGTTACACAATTCCTGTAGCTACAACAATGTTTTCTGCAAGTGGGTCAAACTTTCCATTGTTGGGTGACCAGTTAATAACGGGAGAGAATAGTGTTTCACTTAATGGTTCACCACTTAATATTTTAACTGACAACACCTCTTTGAATTTAACCCTTAGCGGCTATGATTTGGCAGGAAATTACAATTCCACAGAAATTAATACTAATTGCCTTGTCGCACCTTCAACCCCGACTTATTTTGTGGCTGTTGCAAGCTCAACTCCTCGTACCGCAATTGTGTCCTGGGGCACCGGGTGATGATGGTATGTTAAACCAATTGCAAGCTGGTAGTGTGTTTGCCTTGCAATATTCGCAAAGTCAGGGCGTTGTATGGAGCACTGCTTCTGCGCAGATTATAATTGTAACAACCAGTTCAATTAACCCGGGAGATTCTCAAAGCGTTACACTTAGCAGTAGTGCGCTTAGCGGCAATACTACCTATTACTTTAAGCTTTGGACAAGAGATGAAAATGTTGATTGTTGGTCAAATACATCCGCAATGAGTTCTGCCTATATTTTGCTTGGTGATACAATAGCTCCAGCGGCGGTTACTACACTTGTGGCAAGAACGGCAGATACACTCGGTGGCAATGTTAAACTTTCATGGGGTGCTCCCGGTGACGATGGAATGTTTGGAAGTTTGCCGGTAGGGTCACAATATAAAGTGCAATATGCCACAGTGGCAAGTGGGGACTCACTCTCTGGCTGGAATTATCCGCTTGCGCAAATAACCGTTTCAACTTCAAATGTTACGTCGGGCGATGTGGTTTCGCAAATTGTCGGCCCGCTTACTTCGGGTGTAACATATTATTTTGCAATTTGGAACGCGGATGAAGTGAGTAATTGGTCTGCAGTTTCAAATATCTCAAGTGCCTGTGCTTCTGAGGCATTGCCGATAACTTCCGGAACAATATCCGGTATTATGAGTTACAATGGCTCTTTTGTTGGCGGCGTATATAAAGTTGCTATAGCAAGCGCTATCGGCGATAATGGTGTTATGAGTTTTGTAACGCCTATAACTTCTTTCACTGGTGCAGGGTATTATAGTTTTAGCAATTTGTCGCTTCCAAATACTTTCTATGTTATGGCGCTGATTGATGAAAATGATAATGATGTGCCGGACGGCTATGAGCCGATAGGTTATTTTAGGCAAGCGTCAAATTGGTGGAATGCAACGCCAATATATTTAAGCGCATCATCACATACTGCTTCAAATGTGGATTTCTCTTTATTTGATTTTGGCGCTATAAGCGGACATATAACCAACAACTCTGAACAAATAGGCAACATTGTTGTAATTGCATCTCCTTCTTTTGGCGGTGCAAGCCCTTATAATGTTACTGAAAGCACTCCAAACACACCGGCATGGGATTACTCGTTAAGGGTTTCAACACCATATAGTTTTTATAAAGTGACTGCTTTTGTTGATGTAAACGAAAATGGTCGGTTAGATTCAAACGAATATTACAGCATTTACGCAGATTCTGTTCCTGTAGCATCACAATTTAATAGTTTAGGTATTGATATTACAATAAACACCGCTCCGCCAGCTGCGCCAGGCTCATTTAGTGGAGCAGTACAAAGCACGGGGTCAATACAATGGAGTTGGACATTAAGTGCGAATGCAACATACTATGCGATATACAATGGCACTGATGACAGTAAAGTTGGAAATGTAGAGGGTGTGACACAATGGCTTGAAGTTGGTTTAAGCAGCAACACACAATACACAAGATATGTAAAAGCAGGTAACATAAGTGGAATATCAGGTGCATCAAACAGTGATGCTAAATACACTTATGCAATTATACCTTCATCGGTAAGTGTTAACGCCGTTAATGTAAGTTCAATTACACTTAGCTGGGCGAATACTGGGGCAAATTCGTATCGCCTTGAAAGAGATAGTGTATTTGTTGCAAGTGTTACCGGCACGAGTTATAGCGATACCAGTTTAAGTGCCGATACATACTATGCCTATAGAGTTGGCGCAATAAATAATGAACTTGTTGTTTCACCGGGATACAGCAGTGTTGCAAATGTGCTTACATTGCCGGCATCACCAAGTGGTTTTGTTGGTATTGCCATTGGAACAGACACAATAAAATGGCAGTGGAACCATGGCAGTACTTATGTAAGTGGATACAACCTTTATACTTCAACGGGATTTGAGTTAGCGATTGGCTTAGTTTCAAATGTAACAGCCTACATTGAAACCGGGCTTAATGCAAATACCCAATACACAAGAGTGCTAAAACAATATAATGGCGCTGGGTTAAGCAGTGCAACAGCAACACAAAAATACACTTATGCAATTATACCTTCATCGGTAAGTGTTAACGCCGTTAATGTAAGTTCAGTTACGCTTGGCTGGGCAGATACAGGAGCTATCGCTTATCGTCTTGAAAGAAATAGTGTATTTATTGCAACTGTTCCCGCCACAAGTTATAGCGATACCAGTTTAAATGCCGATACAATTTATGCTTATAGGGTTGGCGCAATAAATAATGAGCTTGTTGTTTCACCGGGATACAGCAGTGTTACAAATGTGCTTACATTGCCGGCATCGCCAAGTGATTTTGTTGGTATTGCCATTGGCACAGACACAATAAAATGGCAGTGGAACCACGGCACTACTTATGTAAGCGGATACAACCTTTATGATAGTTTGGGAAATGGTATCGCACTTGGGTTAACATCAGATGTTACGGCTTACATTGAAAGCGGGCTTGCATTAAATACAACACATTACAGATATTTAACACAGTATAACTCCTCCGGTGAAAGCGGCGCAACCAATTTAGTTGGCAGGTTCACTTTACCCAGAACTCCGCAAAGTGCATCATTTAGCGAAGTTTATTATACAAGCGCAACGCTAAACTGGGATGCAAATGGTAATGCCTCTACCACCACAATTTATGAGGTAATTCAATCTACCGATAGTAATTTTGGCTCATACACAACGCCGGTACCTTTTGTTTCACGCATAAGGACGACAACGGTTCTAATTAACACACTTATTCCGGGCGCGACCTCGTATTTTAAAGTAAGGGCGCAAAACTCAGACGGTATTGCAGGTGATTATAGTAATGTTGCAAGTGCCTTCGTGGTTGTAAAAACAAGAAAGTGGGTATCAACATCGTTAAGCAATTCTTTAAACTCTGAGGCATGGGAACCAGCTGGTGTGCCTCAAAACGGCGAAACAATAATATTTGATGGCACAGGTAACGGAGATTGTCATTGGGTAAGTGATATTTCAATTGCTTCAATGACAATTCTAAGCCCATCAGCTTCAACAATAATGCTGATAAGCGACCTTAACATTGACGGCGATTTAGATATGCAAAGCGGTTATATGAGCACTGAAGGTGGTAGTACAATTACAATTAAAGGTGATTGGAAACAAACTGGCGGTATTGTAACGCTTAACACTGGTGGTGTTAGTTTTGCAGGAACTCTCGCGCAAAAAGTTATACAAACTCAGAACTCGTACTTTAACAACTTCAGCGTAATAACATCTTCCTATGTTCAGGCAAATTCAAACTTGAACATAAAAGGCGACTTATACTTTCCATCTGGTGCCGGAAGTTTTAATGCAAACAATAACGCAGTGCAAATGGGTTCTCTTTCAATGTATGCAGGTAGTTTCATTGCCGGCTCTGCCACTCATACAATTACAGGCAACTTTCTTGTGAGCGGCGGCGCAGGGTTTGACGCGGGCACTGGAGCGCTTAGTTTTGCAGGCACAACAGACCAAACCATTTACCCGGGCAGTGCTGGTTTTAATAATGTGTTAATTGAAAGCACAGGTACGGTTTCTACTTTGGGCACAATGAATGTTTTTGGGAACTTTGATATAAACCACGGCGGTTTTGATACAAACAATGCGCAAGTGTCTCTGAGGGGTAGTGGCAATATGACACAAAAAGCAGGCACCACATTTAACCCTCGCGGCACATGGCAAACTCATGGTATTCAAACTCAAACATTATCTCCGCTTTTAGGAACATTTGATGTTTTTGAAGTTTATGGTACATCTCTTACTAAAATAATAACACCGGCCGCAAGCGTGCAAATTAGCAGTATGCTTGTTTCTGGCAACTCTCAGTTTGATTGCTATGGTGCAAAACCAATGACAGTTATTAATACGCTATACATTGATGGTAAGTTTAACCTAAATGATTCAACACTTACTGCTATAGGCGGCATAGGTGCTTACAACTCAAGTACCTTTGATATGGGCAACGGAAGCATTTATCTTGCCGGTGGTTCAACTATAAGTGTAAGCGGCATACTAAACACTTACGGTACCTACAACACAATAACTTCAAATGCCGGCTACTTTGGTTTTATTATCTCAGGTGCAACGCTAAATGTAAATGGTTTAACTTTAAGCGGGTCAAACGGTGTTTCAATAGACACCTTTACAATAGTTAATGGAATGTTTGGTTTTAGAAAAATAAACTTCCTAAACACAAAACCAGGCGCAACTGCAATTACATTTATGCCGGCAACTGGTGTTTATATAATGCAGAATTGTTCGTTTGACGCAAATGTAGGTGTAAATGTGTCGGCTATAAATATGTCTTCTCCAAGCGTTAATGACATAAGAATGGATAACGCCACAGGCGCAAAGGCGGGCCATGCTTATGAAAACGATCCAAATAATGTAGTGTTCTGGGGCACTCCATCTGCTTTCACATTCTTTACAGGAAGAGCTTTAAGCGACAACTCAATTGAAGTAAGCTGGAGTGATGTAAACGAAGAAACATCGTACACAATCTATTCTGGAACAACCGATGTTTCCGGGGAATTACCTGCGGGCACCACTTCTTTTATGGGCACGGGGCTTTTACCAAACAAAGCTTACACTGCTTTTGCAAGAGCACACAACCCTGTTGGCTATACTGACTCAACATCATCTAGCATTTACACGCTTTCCAAGAGCCCATCATCACTTGCCACCCTTGGAGTAACAAGTGACACAATCAGGGTAAGCTGGTATGAAAACACCAACCCCGATGGAACGCAATACAAACTTTATTATTCAACAGATCAGGCAAGCTTTACAC
>Ga0265297_10001297_pt1 | contig 60238 bp, 51 predicted proteins | sample Munlanlwell13791_FD_192502 | JGI IMG/M metagenome (GOLD analysis project Ga0265297, IMG submission 192502) | Leachate microbial communities from a municipal landfill in Southern Ontario, Canada - Leachate well 137-91 | ecosystem: Engineered > Solid waste > Landfill > Unclassified | place... | reverse complement strand
CCCAGATTAAGCGCTTTTTTTATGTCGCCCACATCGCCTGATGATCCGGGAATGACCGGTATCTTATTTTTTTTCATGATATCTATGGCATTGGATTTATTTCCGGCAAGCGTGATCGCTTCGGTCGGAGGTCCTATAAAAACAAGTTCGTTTTGCAGGCAGGCATCTACAAATTTAGGATTTTCTGCCAGAAATCCATAGCCGGGATGAATAGCATCGCAGCCGGCTACTTTAGCAGCAGAGATTATATTATCCATATTAAGATAACTTTTAGCGGGAGGAGGAGGACCAATGCATATACTTTTATCCGAAAGTTTTGTATGGATGCAGTCCTTATCAGCAGTTGAATACACCGAAACACTCTCGATATCCATTTCTTTGCAAGCCCTGATTATTCTTACTGCAATTTCCCCTCTGTTTGCTATGAGGATACTTTTAAACATAAGGCTACTTCTTATCTTCCTTTATAACCATTAACACCTGATCGAATTCCACTGCATTTTCATTGGAAACCAGAATATCCGTTATCTGACCTTCATGATCCGCATTTATTTTATTCATAAGTTTCATGGCTTCTATAATGCACAGAGTATCTCCCTTTTTAATCCTGTCGCCGACTTTTACAAACGGAGGGCTGTCCGGGGCGGGAGCCGCATAAAACGTACCCACAATAGGGGATCTAACCTCTATTATATCTTCTGATTTCTTTTCCGGGAACTGCTCCGGCATTTTTTCTCTGGTGATGTCATGTCCTGCGGATCTGAATTTTGGATTGTTTATGGATATTTTTACACCTTCCACTTCCAGTTTTATTTCTTCTATGTTACTGCTTTCGACAAGGCTGGTAATCTCCCTTATTTTCTTGACATCCAGGTTATGCAGCTTTGCCATTGGATCCGATTTTCTTCTTTTAAAAGAAATACCTGTTCCGGCTGTGCCGGTGTCCTTTTCTATATGAGGTTTCTTGATGCCGGCCTTTTTTTCTTCCAGAAATTTTCTGGTCTTTTCAGGAAAGAAACAATAACTTAAAATATCTTCCTCTCTACCGGAAAGCTTTTCCAGCTCGCTTTTACACCTGGGGTAAATATCCTCGACTTCATTAATTACTGCGGACTTTTCTTCTTCCGGAATGCTTTCAAGTTTTTCGAGGATTTTTTTATCGATTTTTCTTGGTATTTTCCCAAAATAACCATTTATAAGTTTCTTTATCTCATCACACATGATTTCCCATCTGGAATCGGATATGACCGCATTGAGTATTGCCTGGCTCCCTATGATCTGGCCTAAAGGGGTTGCAAGCGATGGACTGCCTAATTCATTTTTTATAGTAGAAATCTCTTCAAGAACCGAATCCATCGACTCAGTTTCGCCGATTTCCGCAAGCTGGTTACCTATATTTGAAATTAGCCATTTGGGAAGAAGATTTTTATTGGTATTGTTTAGAATGAATTTTGTGGAAAACATATCCTGTTTTATAATCGGATAAATGTTTCTTTTTATGGTCTCGCTTAACTGTACGATTTTTGAATGGTCCAGATTATGTGAAATATCCGTGTCGTTCAGGCTCAAAATGAATGAAAAGACAGTGGGACTATAATCATTATACGAAGATGGCAGCAAACTTAAATCAACTCCATCGCAGCCATTACGGCATGCCTCGAAATAATTAAGTACCTGAAGGCCCCTTAAGTCCGTGGCACTAAAAAAAATGGGGATATCGATCTCACTGCTTAAATTTTTAAAAAGTTCTGCTGCTTTTTTAGGAAGTATTACAGATTCTACATCTTTTATGCATATGCTGCTGCAGCCGTAATTTTTTAGCTTTTTTGCGGTTTTAATATAAAAGCCAGTATTCTGCAGTTCGTCGTATATTATGGTACCCTGACAGGCGGCTTTGTTTTCAACTACTGCGGATACGGTGTATTTTAAATTATCCATATCATTTAAAGAGTCGTATACCCTGAATATATCGATTCCTTTTCCCGTGCACTGCTTTATGAATCTTTTTATCATATCTTTTGAATAGACTTCCAGTCCGCCCAGATTCCTGGATCCGATAAGTACCTGCAGGGGCGTGGATGGTATCCTGTTTTTAATGTAAGAAACAACATCCAGAGGAACCATACCAAGACTGCTGTCCAGAATCTTCTCGAAACTTGAACCCCCCAGCACTTCAAGGCTGTCATATTTTATTTCGTTCATCTCTTCCAGAATAGTATCCAGTATCCCGGTATCCAGATATTCAAGTTCCGTATTCTGCAATATATCTCTAATAGTGATATCGTTAATCTTTATTTTTTTCATCTTTGGTCCTATTAAGGTTTACAATACTTACTGCTGCAATTACTTTTAGGAAATCTATTATAAGGAAAGGTTGAGTTCCCAGCTTCCAGCTTTTTATCAGCATATCTAAAATTGACCCGGCTCCTGTTAATGTGTGGAAATATCCGAAAAGATAAATAAATCCAAAAAGATGTATCAGTATGACTCCAAAAATACAGGAAATAGACGAGGCCAGTATATGACTTAAAGAATTCCCATCTTTTTTTGCCCAATTTTCATATATGTATCCGGTAACAAATGCCGCTGCCATAAATCCGATTACATATCCCACAGTAGGGCCGGCAAGGAAAGCTGCGCCGTTTTTAAACCCGCTGAAAACCGGAAGACCTATAATCCCCATCAGTATATATATTGTCTGGCTGGCAAGCGCCCATCTGCTTCCCAGAAATAGTCCCGAAAGCAATACGGTCAGGACCTGCGTGGTTATCGGGACCGGGGTAAAGGGCAAATATATGAATGAATTTGCGGAGATTGCCATAAGAATAGCAAAGATAAGTGAGAATGCAAACTTCACCCCTATATCCGTGCTGTAATATCCCGCTCTTGCTTTTATGCTCGCTGCTTCACTTCCCGCATCCATTCTGCTGCTCATAAAGCTCCCCCGGTGTAATTATTTTGATGTTATTGGTTCAGTAAGCTAATAAACTCTTTTTAAGACGCTCCGGTATATATAAAGTTTCACCGCCGGAAATTACCTCCGGTTGTATTTATAGCCAAATAGTGTGAAACTATTGGATTATACGCCCGTCTTTTTATAAAGCAGCTATCCGGAATGATTTTACGATAAGCTGTAATAGGAATCAATCGGAGGATTTATGAGATATCTTTTAACCGAAGAACAGAAGATGATCGTGGATATTTGCCGTCAGATTGTGTCAGAAAGAATAGTTCCTGTCAGGGCGGAATTGGATGAGTCAGGAACATTCCCGCGCGAGATAATAAATGAGATCGGAAAAAGCGATCTATTTAGAGTATTTATACCGGAAGAATTTGAAGGTATGGGTACCGGTATTTTCGAGGTATGTCTTGCCACGGAGGAACTTAGCCGGGGGGATTTAAGTGTCGCCACTTCATATGCGGCATCGGGCCTCGGCCTCATACCAATACTTGTAGCCGGCAGCCAGGAGCAGAAGAAAAAATTCCTGCCCGGGCTCGCAAGTGGAAGCAAGCTTGCTGCTTTCGGGCTGACTGAAGCGGAGGCCGGAAGCGATGCCGGAGGAATCAGGACAACTGCAAAAAAAGACGGAGACCACTATATTTTAAACGGAACCAAGCAGTGGATAACAAACGGCGGTGAAGCTGATGTCTATACCATTTTTGCCATGACAAATCCCGATAAAGGGGTAAGAGGAGCAAGCGCCATAATTGTGGAGAAAGGAACCCCCGGATTTGAATTCGGAAAAAAGGAAGACAAGCTTGGTATCAGGGCCTCGGCTACAAGGGAATTAATATTTACTGACTGCAAAGTGCCCAAAGAAAATCTGCTTGGCAGCGAAGGAATGGGCTTTATTATAGCAATGAAAACATTTGATCAGTCCAGACCCGCGGTTGGAGCACAGGCGGTTGGAGTTGCGCAGGGAGCGCTTGAGGAAGCCTTAAATTATTCAAAAATAAGAAAGCAGTTTGGCACGCCCATATCTTCCTTTCAGGCAATCCAGCATATGCTTGCCGATATGGAAACGAATGTCGAAGCGGCAAGAGCACTTGTTTATCATGCAGCAAAGGTAATAGACAGTGGCGAAAAAAATGTTACGAGGCTGGCTTCGATGGCAAAGCTTTTTGCGTCGGATATGGCAATGAAAGTGACAATCGATGCGGTCCAGATACTTGGCGGATACGGTTTTATGAAAGAATATCCCGTGGAAAAGATGATGAGGGATGCCAAGATAACGCAGATCTATGAAGGAACCAATCAGATAATGAGAAATATAATTGCTCTCGATATGATAAAAAGAGGAGTGCTCTAAGAAACTTAAAAAAGCATAGATCAAGGGTAAAAGTTAAAGAATTTCCAGTAATTTAAAAGGTTAAACAAATTTTCCAATAACTTAAATTTAATGTAACTAATTTTTTTTTATTATATAGGCAGGTGATTCAAATCAAAATTGCGGTATGCATAAAACAGGTACCCGGTACCATGGAAATCAAAATCGATCCAGAAACCAATACCCTGATAAGGGAGGGGATCGAGAATATAATAAATCCTTTTGATTCCTATGCAATCGAGGAAGCAGTTAAAACAAAGGAAAGACTCACAAATGAGGAAGTAGAAGTAATCACCATTACTATGGGTCCTCCACAGTCAGCGGAAATACTCAAGGAAGCCATATCCGTTGGTGCAGAAAGCGCTATCCTTCTTTCGGACAGGGCATTTGCCGGAGCGGATACATGGGCAACTTCCACTACACTTGCAAAAGCTATAAATAAGTTAGAGGACTGCCGCCTTATTATACTGGGCAAACAGACCGTAGATGGCGATACCGGGCAGGTTGGACCGGAACTGGCCCAGAGGTTAAATATTCCTTTTATTGGTTATGTCAGCAGCATTCTTGAAATAAATAGAAGCAAGATGAAAGTTAAAAGGCTCATGGAGGACAGATACGAGACTTTTGAAATAAATCTTCCTGCTGCCATATCGGTAGTAAAAGATATAAATATTCCCAGAGTTCCTTCTCTCAGAGGAAAGATGAAAGCAAAAACCATAGAGATTCCGGTATGGGATGCAAAAAAACTTGAAGCAGATGAAAACGAGGTAGGGCTTGCCGGTTCTTATACCCAGGTTGTAAAGATTTTCACTCCTCAAATGAAGCATGAGACAAGAATGCTGGAAGGCACTGCAGAGGAGCAGGTGGAAGAGCTTCATAAAGTGTTAAAGGAATTAAATATAGTATGAGTCAGGGAGTTGATATTTTTTGGAAATCAAGATAGACGAAAAAACATGTACGGGCTGCAGTCTCTGTAAGAAGGTGTGCCTGTACGATGCAATCGAAATAATCGATGGCAGGGCAGTAATAAATGAAAACTGTGTATTCTGCGGTGCCTGTATCGATGCCTGCAAATTCAAATCCATTGAAATCGTAGGACTTGCCGAAGAAAAAAAAGATTTTTCGGATTATAAGGGAGTATGTGTATTCCTTGAAGCAAATGATAAGACAATAGCCGATATAGGATTCGAACTTATGAGCGAAGGTAGAAAACTCGCCGACCGGCTGGGAGTGGAACTTTCCGCTGTTGCCATTGGAAACGGTATTAAAGAAAGCGCAAAAGAAGCTTTCTTATATGGTCTGGACAAACTCTATCTTCTCGATAGTCCAATTTTTTCAAACAACCTTGACGATATTTTTGCCAAAGCTCTGGTGCAGGTAATACATAAATATAAACCGGATATATTTTTGGCAGGTGCGACATGGTTCGGAAGAACTTTGATCCCGAAAGTTGCTGCCATCTTGAAAACAGGACTTACTGCCGACTGCACCGGTCTTGCGATAGATGAAGAAAAAAAGATACTTCTTCAGACTAGGCCAACTTTTGGAGGGAATATCCTGGCAACTATAGTCACCAGAAATGCCAGACCGCAGATGGCAACAGTAAGACCTCATGTCATGGAAAAGAAAAAGATTACAGAAGGACCCGGTGATTCCGGCAGCAAGGTTGATTATTATGAAGATAAGATCGAATATATAAAAATAGATGAATCCAAATTCAAGACAAAATACAAACTGCTCGGGATCGATAAAGAACTTGATGAGAAAATAAACATCACAGATTATGATGTTATAGTATCAGGCGGCAGGGGACTTGGCGGAAGCGAAAAGTTTCCGATGCTAAAGGAACTCGCAGATCTTCTGGGAGGAGTTGTTGGAGCATCAAGAGCAGCAGTCGATTCGGGCTGGATATCATATCCTCATCAGGTCGGACAGACAGGAAAGACAGTAAACCCCAAAATCTATATTGCCTGCGGTATATCCGGTGCAATCCAGCACCTCGCAGGAATGCAGACCTCGGACATCATTATCGCCATTAACAAAGATCCCAGCGCCCCAATCTTTAAAGTAGCTAACTATGGGATAGTGGGGGATATATTTGAGGTAATGCCGATGCTGATAAAAAGATTAAAGAATGGGAAACTGTTGGTTTAGTTTTGATTTACTATATGGATGTATAGGGTTTATTTGAAATAGTCATTTTAGAAGGTTCGAGTCCTACTAGGGGGAGCAGAAGTTCTTTCTCAACAAACGGAACAGCTCGCTCTAACAACACAGCGCTTTAACTCTGAGCCTATAGTTCTCAAAGTTCCTAAACCCATATACTCTAAGAGATATCATATATGTTAATTTGATCATCAATTATTTTTGGACATCTAAGTTCATATTTTTTTATTAAATATTGATGCAGGTCTCTTCGCTAAGATTTAAAAATTCATTTGAATCATAATCTTCAATTTCTTCTTTTAATGCATTCTTTCTCTCTTCTAAGGAATTCCTAAAGTCACCATTTTCATTAAATAAAAGTTCTTGCAAAAGATTTTTCCATTCTTTTAAAATGATTATAGTAATGATTTTTATTATAATGTTAATAGGCTAGTACTGGTAGATTTTGTTTTAATTTTATACTTAAATCAATTATCACTCTTTTAATGGAGGGGGGAGAGATTGGAAGAACTACAGGCTTTATTTAATAAATATAATGGTAAGCTTACGTTAGAACAAATATCAAAGGGAATTTGTTCTTGCATAGAAAATGCATTAAATATATTTGCTGATGCTTATATTTTAAAAAAGGCTAAAAGATTCCCAAGAGCATCATCCTTATTTCTAACAGCAATGCAAGAAGCAGGTAAAGTAAATATATTAAAAAATATGTTAACAATATCTCCCGAAAATCAAAAACGTTGGAAAAAAGAATGGCAAAATTTTAGAAGACATGAGATTAAAGATTCTTTAGGGCAAAGTGTTGAAATTTCTTCTGAATTTAACAATTCACCAGGAGAGGCTTTTTGGCAACAATTGCTTTATGCGAAGTATCTTGCTCCAGCAAGAGAAAAAATACGTCAATTAGGATTTTATGTTGATTATGCTGCAGATGATAAAAAATGGTGGTCTCCTAATGAAATAACAGAAGAAATGGTTGGAACAATTGAAAGTGAAGTTGTTAAAATATTATTCAGATTAAAAAAAGAGGAAGAATTAGGTTTATTCTCCATTAAGGCTTTAAAGATTTCCCAGGAGGAGTTTAAAGACTTTTGTCCTAAAATAGATTTTAATAAAGAATACGAGATTAATGATTTCGGGAGTCGCTTTTTTGGTGTAAAGGGACCTTATAGAAAATATTGGAGTAGGATAATAAACGAAGGTGTAATAAACGAAATTCCAGATGGCTTTACAATTGCAGGGGAGTGTTGGGAAAAATTTATTCTTAATGAAAAATCCTAAAATATTAAAATAAATAATTATTAATTTATGATAATTTCCTAAAACTATCAAAAATAAATAGGTAATGTAAATCTTAGGGTTTATTTGAATTATTGTATAGGAACGAGAAATGGATAAAATAGTTATACTTTCGATAGTTCGTGAAGAGAAGAAATATCAAATATTTCAAATAATACTCTCAGAAAGGGATGGGAGCATATACATAACATTTCCATATTATAAACATTCAAAAGGATTGGTAAGCTTAACAAAATTTCCCAAGGGAGGTAGAAATATCGAAAATTTAAGCTTAATTGAAAATGGGAGCAAAGGGAAAGTAACATCTTATAGAGTAAAGGTATCTCATCATATTAGTGGTTATGCAAATTTCTCTTTAACAGGTAAAATATTTAATATTATAAGAAAAAAGAGTATTAAATTAGACAAGTTTTCAGGACATCTATTTACTGTTCAATTTCAAGGACTTGAGGATTTTAAAGAAAGAATTATGAATAAAAAAAATCGTCATTATATAGATTATGATATTGGTAGTGGAGAAATTGAAGCGTTTAAGATTGTTGGATTTTGGTATTCGCCAGAAGAGATAAAAAAAAGACTAAAAGACATCAGTTATGAAATTTTAAAGAATAATTATAATTCAGTACGATATAAATCTGAAGATGGTTCTGAAGGAAAAATGGATTATATAGTTTCTAACTGTGAGCGGACTAAGGAATACTGGTTATATATTTATTGTAGAGGATTAAAGAGAATTGATTATGATAGTTATTCAACATTAACTTTCTTAGGAGGATTTGATCCACCTGAAATTGCTAATGATTTAACACAGGACACATACTTTATTTCAATGATTTACCCAGCTGAAAATTATAAAGAATTAAAAACAAAGCTTGGATCTATAGATATTTTTGAAAGTGAATGATTATAGTTTTATTTTCTAATAACAGTATTCAAAATCCATTTTTTCTTTTTTTTCTTTATAAAAATAAAATTGACAATGAGGTCTAAGTACACCCTTTTCATTTAAACAACAATCTACATATTTTTTTCCAGATTCACATGGACAATTATCATTGGGTGTTATATCTTTAAAAAAACTGTGTGGATGTCTTCTTTTTGACCATTTATAGTTCCACTTTTCGAATGGAGATTCTAATAAATTTATTAAATATTTTAATAATTTATAATCAAAAGAATCGGCACCTTCAGAAGTTGATGGGAATGCTACTGCATATTTTCGGTCAGGGGAATTAACTAAAGATACTCCTATGAAATCTACTTTTGTTATTCTTCTGAGACACATCTCACCATCATAGATTTCACCAGGAATATGACCACAGTGATTCCTTAAACTAATTTTTTTTCCACAAATGCTACACTCTTTTTCCTTTATTATTTCTTCTGTACTTATAAAAAATTTGTAAGGGTAAAGCGATTGGAATTTTCTTGTATATTCTAAAATTAATTTAAGATAAAATTCATTATTCTTCTCTTTGAAATGGGGATAAAGAAAAGATAATTTTATTTCGATTTGTTCAAAATTTTGCCAAGCTTCGTAAAATTTATTTTTTTTCATCAGTTCAAAGGCAGATAAATAGATATTTTGTACATTATAAATTTGTTCATAACACCAAATTTTTTTAGCTTTCTGTTGATTATTATCCTTAACAAAATTTTGTTTTATTTCCTTTAGATTATTGGTAAAAGTGTTCTCTTCTTTTGGAGAAATATCTCTATTTTCTAGACCTTTTAAATACTCTAATATCTCTACTTCATTCATTTTTAGAAATATCCTTAATTTCCTTAGAAATATTTTTAAGGTCTTTTGCAGGACCTTCAAAGTCAATCTTTTTTAATCTATCTGATACAATTATTGTAAGTTTTACTTTTTCCTCTTTGCTTCTTAAAGGTAATTTATAATAGGTATAATTTGCAAGCATACTTAACAAAAATGGTAGTAAAATCTCTTTACACATAAATATACCTAGAAATATTAAATTATGATGTAAGCCTAACTCCTTATAGTCTTGTTCATCAATTGCAATTTCTAAATTATATTCTTTGGATAAGTTATCTTTTAAAAACAGATATATTTTTTCTGTTCCATTTGGAAATAATGGATCTTTAAACTCCCGAAATTTTTCAATAGGTAAGATTATAATATCTGATTTCTTAAGTTTATTCTTGAGTTCATTGGAAATATAGTCATTATTGAGAAATTTTTCGATTCCTTTTATATCTTTTATAACTATTTTTTTATTTTGTTCTTCCATAAAAAATTTATTTAAATTTATTATAATATGGTAAGCTGAACGCAATATACTGTCAAGGAAAGTTCATAACAGATTAATATAGTAAAAAGTATTTAGTTCTTGTTATAAGTGATTATAATTTATAAATGTATTTAATGCTTCCTGAGTTCTAAAAGCGTCCAATAGGCGGAGCCAAACTTGACTTAACATTATTTTGAGCCTTTTCCTATATAAACAAGATCATTGGAATCTATATCTCGTTTACCAATATATAAAATTTCGTCTTTCATTTCTAAGATTATAAATAATATATTATTAATTTTACAGTTTAGGGATTGGAGATAAAAATTTAAATAATTAAATAATACAAAAATATTAAAAATGGAGATTAATTCTCGATATTAAAAATGAATCATGATAGACCAGGTACCAATTATATTATTGTCAGATTTGTTGGGATTAAAAACAGCTTGGAAGGCTTAAGACAAGGATTCACAAATTGCCCCAAATAACAGAAGTTTATGAATATGAAAAGTTTGTATTTGAATAGTATTAAAATTTTGTTTTATGAATAAAAAAATTGCATTTTAATATATTAAATTCTAATATAAAAGCATTTGTAGTTATATTATAAATATTATAGTAAAAGTACAAATTCATGGAAAAAGTAGAATTTTTATTAGTATCAGATATTTGGACTAAGATTGCATCTATCGGTACGATTATCATGGCAGTAGCAATAGTTGCAACAGCTTTTATTGCTATAAGGACTTTATTAAAAGATAGAAATGAACAACGTTTTGATTTGGCTTTAAGATTAAAAAGTATTTGGATAAATGATAAATATGAGGAAAGTCTTTTAGAATTATTAGAAGAATCACGTAAAAAAGAATCTGATCAAGACATTGTACTTATAAAATTAAAATTGTCTAGACTATTGGATTATTATGGATTAATTAGTTGGTATTTGAATAGAGGTAGATTAAATTTTGAAGTCTTAAGAATATATTTTTCAAATGTTTTATATTTATTTGATAATCGATTTTCAATTGTTCTTTATATGACATTAAAAAGATTTGAGAAAAAGTATTATCCTCAAATTTATAAAGAACAAATAGAAAATAATATAATTATTTTAAGTTATTTAGATAATTTATTTTATAAAATCGGAAAATTTCAAAATAATGAGAGATTATTAAAATTAGTTGAAGAAGAAAAGTCTATTTATAAAAAATAAAAATATTTGATTTGGCAAAGAATTGTAACTGATTAGTTTAAATAGGATTGGAGAAATTTAGTGTCTGTTAGAATTTCAATACCTGCAGAATTAAAAAGAAAAATTTTAGTAGAAGCCGGACATAGATGTGCAATACCTACTTGTAGATATCCAACAACTGAAATTGCACATATTATTCCATATAGTGAAGTTAAATCTAATGAAGAAAATAATTTAATTGCATTGTGTCCGAATTGCCATACAAGATATGACAAAGGTGAAATAGATAGGAAATCGATGATGATGTATAAAAGGAAAATTACTTTTCTATCCGACAGATATTCAAAATTTGAACTAAATGTGTTGGATTACTTAAGAAAAAATAAAAAAGTAATAGTTTATGGATATACATCAGTTAAAAATTTAATAGATGATGGACTAATTAAAAATGCTCATACAATTGTATATTTTACTTATACTGATGGAATAAGAGAAAATCAGGAATTTGTCATCGTATTAACAGAACAAGGAAAAGAATTTATAGAAAAATGGGTAAACATAAATAACAATGAATTTACTTATGATTAATGTAACATTTGGACAAATCAAATGTTATCTTGAATAAAAAACTTCTTTAGAAAAGTGATATCTTTCAAAATTGGTTCGAAATTTCACTACCTGGGGGAGGCAATCATATCAAATGTAAAAAGTTCTATTATTATTACCGATTACTTTCAAGTATAATAATTGTTATAATATCAAGCTACATAATATATAATTGATACTTCCAAAGGTTTTAAATAAAAAGTTTTATACTGGATATTAATTCTATGGAATTAGAACGTAAAAAGTACTGGCTTCTTTTTTATGGATTAATAATTGGAGTTTCATTCGATATTCTTTTCTACAATCAGACACTCGGGATTTCTTATCCAATTTTTGTTGTTCTGATTCTACTGATACTTTTAGGAAGCTTTTGGGGTTCTTCAAAAAAATTAAATAATCTGATGTGGTTATTTACAGTCCCTGTATTATTACTTGCAGCAACTTTCTTTATCTATTCCAATCAAGTACTCAAGATTTTAAACTATTTAATTGTTCCTATTCTAATAATAATGTTTAGTTCCTTGATTGCAAAGGTAAATAGATCTGATTGGTCCGATATAAGGTTTATAGGAGATATTGCAAAGAGGATTTTCGTGCCCTTCGGGTTTATACATAAACCATTTTTAACGTTATTCAAGACAGCTGATCATAGAAGTAATGATAACAAAAGTAGAGTTCTTCCAAAAGTATTACTGGGCATATTGATTTCTATTCCAATTCTGGCAATAGTTATATGGCTTCTCTCATCAGCAGATATTGTGTTCAAGAATCTTTTTTTAAACACCTCCATTTCAAGAGTTATCAAGCATTTTTTTATAATAGTCATAATTTCAGTTTATACGGTTTCTTTTCTATGGGCTTTAATAAAAGCCTTTAACGAGAGAGAAATGGCTACCTTTAGTAAAATAAAATGGAAATTATTTTTGGATCCTGTAATTTTATTGACTTTACTTGTCTTAATAAATGCAATTTACGCTATATTCTCTATTATTCAGTTTGCCTATCTTTTTGGTGGAAGTTCCTTTGTTTTGCCTTCTTCTTACACTTATGCAGAATATGCAAGAAGAGGTTTTTTCGAACTGATTATTGTATCGATTATAAATTTTGGAATTCTACTTTTCGGCATCACATTTGTAAAAAAAGATAATAAAAAAATTTTTGTTGCCATTAAAGCCTTTCTTACCATACTTGTAATTTTTACCTTCATTTTACTGGTATCAGCATTTTATCGAATGCAGGTTTATGAGCAAGCATATGGATTTACATATCTCAGAATATTTGTTCAGACTTTTATGATAATGCTGTTTTTCTTGTTTATTATTAATATTATTTATATTTGGTACCCGAAGCTCCCTATAATTAAATCTTATTTTATAATCTCACTTGCAATCTATATAATAATGAACTTTGCCAATATTGATGTCATAATAGCAAAAAATAACATCAATCGATATTTTGAAACAGGACAAATCGATATGGTTTATTTAAAAAGTCTATCCTATGATGCTGCACCTGAAATGCAGAGACTTCTCATATCGGTTGAAAGTTCATCGGACTCAGAAGAAAAACAAATTGCCGGGGAAATCATAGAATATTTTAATAGAAAAAAGTTAGATCTTGAAAATCAAAAAAGTTGGCAGAGTTTTAATATTTCAAAATACAAAGCTGAAAAAATAATAGATAAATATATAGAATAACTTTTACTTAATAGGCGAGTGTATTATAAGTTAATTTAACCATTATGAAAAAACAACTAATCATAAGAATAAATGAAGAATTAAAAAGCAAGTTTTCTAAAATTGCAAGAATTGAAGGCAAGACAGCAAGTGAAAAAATAGGGGAACTTGTAAGTGCTTATACTGCAGGGAATGACTTTGCTGCTGCAGTTGATAGCCTATGGGATAGGATTTCAGAAAAAATCGAAAGCAGCGGTTTTAAGCCGAAAGATATCGATAGAAAAATAAAGGAAGCCAGGATTTGATAAGTTTAAGAGAATATGGGAACATAAAAATTCTAAGTCCGAAAGAATTTTTAAACTATTTTAGAAGCATGTAATGAAAGCTTTAATAATGGCATATGTTTAATTTATAAGTTTTATTAAAAGAAAGGTGCGAAATGGTCCAAAAAAAGAAAGAAGAGTTTGAAGTAAAAGGTGAAGATCTGCTTAAAAAGATCAAGGAATTGATAAGAGAGGGGAACATCAGGAGAATCACCATCAAGAGTGAAGAAGGAAAAACCCTGATCCAGATTCCTTTGACACTTGGAGTAGTCGGGGCACTACTTTTACCGGTATGGGCAGCAATAGGCGCTATTGCTGCAATAGTTACCAAAGCCAGCATAACTGTTGAAAGAGAATAATTTAAGAAATTTAATATACTATTGAGATAGTTAGAATTATTTCAGTATAATAATTTGCCAAATTTTAGGGAATATGGGAGCATAAAATCATTAAGTTAAAAATAATTTTTGAACAAAATGGAGGCATTAAATGAAAACTCTGGTAGTATATGATTCCGTCTATGGGAATACGGAAAAGATTGCAAAATCTATTGGAGAGGCTATCGAGGAAGACGTTAAAGTTCTTAGTGTGGGTGCAGTATCTTCTTCGGATCTGGAGTCGGTAGATCTTCTTATAGCAGGTTCTCCGACTTATGGCGGCAGACCGACACCCGGAATGCAGAATTTCCTGAACAACACTGTTACCGGATCTTCTCTTAAGGATGTTAGTGTAGCTGCGTTTGATACCAGATCGACTGCAAATTGGGTAAAAATATTTGGTTTTGCTTCAGGTAAAATTACCAGCAGTCTTAAAGCTAATGGAGGAATCCCGGTAGTATCTCCTGAAGGTTTTTATGTTACTGGCACGAAAGGGCCGCTGAAAGAAGGAGAACTGGAACGAGCTGCAAGCTGGGCAAAAGAAATTATCAGCAATAAAAAATAGTTTCATTAGTAAAATAGCCGGTTTATCCGTTTATAAGAATTACCTCTAATGGAATAGTTATCATTGGGGAAAGTGAGTGTCTGGATTCTTATTCTTTTATCTCTTTTTCTTCACATTCAGTAATCATTTCGATATCTTCTACATTCAGGAATACGACTTCATTCTTTCCGCTGATATTTAAATCAGGTTCGATTTCGCTTTTTAAAGGATAAACTTGAGCATCTGTTACAGGTATAAACTTATTGGCCTGGGAGCTGATATAATCAACGATCCTGCCGCCCGATATAACATGGATATGACCCATTATTACCGAAGAAAAGGTTTTTATCTTAACATATATTTTTTGTTTAGGTATTTTTAAAGTCATATTACCTGCCATTGCGACTAAATCAAGAATATAATGTTAATTTTATATCATATTTAAGCCTATTGCAGCAAGTTTTATGACATTAATAATAAAAGTCAGTTTGCCTCCCGGCAGGAACTTGTTAAAGTATCAGAATATATATTATAGTTGTATAATATTTTACATTATATATTATTTTATGATATATTTATTAAAATTAATCAGAATTCCTTTTATTAATTTATTTAATAATTAAAATTTAAATGGCCGGAAAAAGAGAAATTAAAAAAACGGATATAAGTGGGTCAGTAATATTAAATGCTCTTATGGAATATATTCCGGATAGCATATTTTTTAAAGATTTGAACAGCAGATTTTTTCGGATCAACAGAGCATGTGCCGAAAAATTTGGAGTAAAGAATCCGGAAGAAGCAAAGAGAAAAACCGATTTTGACTTTTTCAGTGAAGAGCATGCAAAACAGGCATATGAAGATGAACTGAATATAATAAAAACAGGTAAACCAATAGTAGGTTTCGAGGAAAAAGAAACTTTTGAAGATAAAGAAGATAAGTGGACCTACACAACAAAAATGCCCCTTTACAATAAGAAGGGTAAAATAATAGGCACTTTTGGGATCACCAGTGATATAACCGACAGGAAGAAATCGGAAGAAGAACTCAAAGAAAGCAGATCTAAAATAGAAGCAATACTTCATTGTACCGCAGACGGTCTTTACGCAACGGATAAAAGGGGCAAAGTTCTGATGTATAATAAGAAGTTTCTTGAATTATGGGAAATTCCAAAAAAGCTTATCGATATGAGTTCGGATGAGATATTGCTGGAGTTTATTTCCGATCAGCTTGCAGAACCTCAAGTCTTTATGAAAAAAGTCTGTAAACTTAATAGATCAAATAAAGAAAGCACCGATATCATCCACTTTAAAAACGGAAAGATTTTTGAGCGTTACTCCTGCCCCCTGAAGCAGGATGGCGAGATTATCGGAAGGGTATGGGACTTCAGAGATATAACAGAGCAAAAAAAAGCTGAGGAAAAAATCTGGTACCTATCCTGTCACGACAAATTGACCGATCTTTATAACCGTGCTTATTTCGAAGAAGAATTGAAAAGACTTGATACCAGGCGGCAGCTTCCTTTAAGTGTTATTTTTTGTGATGTTAATGGGCTCAAAGAATTGAACGATAATTATGGTTATGACAAAGGAGATCAGTTACTCTGCAAGGTTACGGATATCTTGAGAGGCAGCTTTAGAACCGAAGATATAGTTGCAAGATGGGGAGGCGATGAATTCATAATCGTGCTTCCCAATACGGATGAAAAGGTTGTGGATGATATTATTGATAGAATATGTGAAGATTGTAAACTTTCAAACGAATTTGATTTTCCTATAAGTGTTTCCTTCGGAAAAGCTATAAAAAATAAAAAATCACAGGATATCGATTTAATCATAAGCCAGGCCGAAAAAAGAATGATTATGAATAAAAGAGCCATGAAGGCTGCGGTTTAAGTATAAGTCAGAATCTTTTCTATTTTCTTAAATATTGTTTTAAAATCTTTTGTTCTTGAGTAATACCCGTAATTCTTTTCAAAATCAAGCAGGATTTTTGACAGAAGATGCTCTCTTTCTATATCATTTCCGAGTATGAGTTTAATGGATGTCGATTCTTTTACGACAGGTGCGATGTCTGTAGCATTAAGGTTTACATTAATCCCGATTCCTATTATTAAAAAGACACTGTCATCTACTTTTTCGACTTCTGCAAGTATTCCGCCTAACTTTGATTTCCCGCAGTATATGTCATTGGGCCATTTAATGATTGCGTTGATGCCGTACCCTGCTTCTAAAACCGATGCAACGGAATAAGCAGCGATAAGGGTTACCTCGGGAAGCTCTTTTTCTTTGAGTGCGGTCCGAAGTATTAAGGTGAACCACAGGCCCCCGAAAGGTGATAACCAGTTTCTTTCTAATCTACCCCTGCCTCTTTCCTGAGTTTCGGCAAGTATGACGGTCCCATCGGGACTTTCATGTTCTTCTCTTCTATTTTTTATAAGCCGTGAAGCAAAATTGTTTGTTGAGTCTACTTTTTTCAGATAAATGATATTTTTTCCGATATGATCAGTTTCAAGATATTTATTATACCGGTTCAAATTAAAATTTATCATTTAATGTTTCAGTGGGGACCTAGCCAACCCATTTTACATTGCTGAATTTATATTTTGTGGCAATTAAAATAATATCGACGAGCCACCATACACCAAAACCGCCAAAGGTTATAAGTTTTAAAATACCCAGTCCGACGTGGCCCATAATGAACCTATCCACACCGAGTTGGCCAAAAACAATAGACATTACAAGCGCGAGGACCCAATTAACTTCTTTCAACTTTACTCCTTTTTAAGATATTAAATATATGATTTATATTATATACAAAAATAAAAAATAAATAATAAGAAAAAAAGATTACCGGATTACCTCTAATTGATGTCCGGGGTGAAACCATAAAAATATAGCTCCGTCTATCTAAAAAGTTGCAAGGTTTTTTTATATTTATCGGCAATATTTTTCCCATATGAGGAAAATGTTTTATTTTAAGAGAAATAATTTTTTGGAGGGTATAGATTATAATGGAAATGAGCAGAAAAGATATCGAAAGCATTATTCCCCATAGAGATCCCTTTCTTCTATTAGATAAGATCGTAAACATCGATTATGGAAAAAGAATCAAGGCTATAAAATACGTAAAGAAGGATGAGCCTTATTTTAAGGGGCATTTTCCCGGCAGCCCCATCATGCCAGGAGTTCTCATTGTCGAGACTATTGCCCAGGCGGGAGCGGTACTGATGCTCATGAGGCCGGAAAATAAAGGCAAGCTGGTGTTATTTGCCGGTATAGATAGAGCCAGATTCAAAAGAATAGTAAAGCCCGGGGATGAACTTACGATAGAGCTCGAACTTAAAAATTCCAGGAAAAATATTGGCCGTGCGATAGGCAGGGTAACGGTAGGAAATGAAGTTGTCTGCATCGCGGAGATTTTATTTGCCCTGGCATAGAAAGGTTTTTTAGTTGAAGAGTAAAAAAGAAGATTCCGGAATTTTAAAAAAGATTGCTTTTATGTTTCCCGGTCAGGGATCACAATATACCGGTATGGGTAGTGAATTCTTAATTTTAAATGACAATAGCAGGAGATATTTCGATATTTCGAGCGAAATCGCAGGAAAAGATCTATTAAAGATAATTCAGGGTAGAGACGAAGATAATTCACTTGATGATACACGGTTCAGTCAGATTTCTATATATAGCCTGAGCTGCGCTTTGAATGATTATATTTTAAATAATCTTTCCATAAAGAGAAAATATATACATACGGTTCTGGGACACAGCCTGGGGGAATACAGTGCGCTTTATAGCGGCGGTGCCTATGATTTCAAACAGGGAGCGGCACTTGTGGGGTATCGTGGTATGATTATGAGTGAGGCTAACCAGGATGAAAAAGGAATGATGGCCGCTGTTCTGGGGGCGGAGCTGAGTGTGATCAAAGATGTTCTTAAAAATTTTGCTGGCAGGGTGTTTATTGCAAATTATAACGACTGCTCGCAGATAGTGATAAGCGGATATGAAGGTGCAGTGATGGAAGCAATGGAGGAACTAAAATCAAGGGGTGCTAAAAAAATAATACCGCTTAAAGTGGGTATTGCTTCGCACTCTCCTTTGATGAAACGGGTTTCCGATGAACTTGGCAGGTACATCGAACAAAATATCGATTTTATGGATATGAAATTTCCTTTCTTTTCCACAACCGAAATCACTTACCCCGGTAAGAATGATATAGGAAGGACTCTAACGGGTCAGCTTGTTGGTCCAATAAGGTGGATTGACAGCATCGAGTATCTGCTGGAAAATGGAACCGACATATTTATAGAAGTAGGGCCTGGATCAGTTTTATCCGGATTGGTCGGAAGGATCGCGAAGAGAAACGGTAGGATTGTTACAGTACTTAAAACTGACCGGATGGAGGATATGGAAAATTTAAAAAGTGTATTAGAAAAGGATGGGATCATAAATGAGGCTTAATGATAGAGTGGCCATCGTAACCGGAGGTGCCAGAGGCATCGGGAAGAAGATCTGCGAGACTTTTTTAAAAGAAGGTGCATCTGTATATATTTTCGATGTTGATCCGGAGCAAGGAACGAGGACGGTAAATGAACTCAATTCTGCTTATAAAAACGGAAGAGTGTTTTTTTCCGAGGTAGATATAACCGATGAGAAAAGCGTCGAACAGGCAATTGAAAAAATCATAGAAGCTGAAAGCAAAGTAGATATCCTTGTCAATAATGCCGGAATCACCAGGGACAATCTTATACTGAGGATGAGTCTTGAAGATTGGCAAAAAGTTATCGACATAAACCTTACCGGAGCTTTTATATGCTCCAGGCACACGGTTAGATTTATGATAAAGAATAGAAGCGGAAAAATAATAAATATTTCGTCGATAGTAGGAGTTCATGGTAATGCGGGTCAGAGTAATTACTCCTCATCAAAGGCAGGAATAATAGGCCTTACGAAAACCCTTGCCAGAGAACTTGCCAGTAGAAACATCCTGGTAAATGCCATTGCACCGGGTTATATTGAAACGGAGATGACAGAAAAACTCAGCGACAGTATGAAGCAAAAGTTAATAGAGCAGATTCCTACGGGGAGGCTGGGAAGTGTGGATGATGTTGCGAAAACAGTTCTCTTTCTGGCAAGCGATGATTCCAATTATATAACCGGCACCGTGATAAGTCTGGACGGTGGGATGGGTATTTAACATAGAAATTAGTATTAAAATTCTAAGTAGAGAAAAGGATTTATAAGTGATAAAAGAGATTAATGATAGAAGGGTTGTTGTGACCGGATTGGGAGTAATGTCGGCACTGGGGCTGGAAACCGAAAAGTTCTGGAGTAATCTGATTTCAGGAAAATCGGGAGTCTCAAGGATCGACCGATTCGATGTTGAAAAGATTGCTTCTAAAATTGCTGCGCAGATAAAAGATTTCGAGCCTGAAAACTATATGGACTTCAAGATAGCAAAAAGAATGGATAGATTTGCACAGTTTGGGTTTGCTACGGCGCAGAATGCCTTAAACGACAGCGGTCTTAAGATTGATTCTTCAAATGAAAATGAAATTGGAGTTTATATCGGAAGCGGAGTAGGCGGACTTGCAACTCTGGAGCAGCAGTATGAAAGATTGCTCCATAAGGGTGCCGATAAGGTAAGTCCTTTCATTATTCCCATGATGATATCAAATATGGCGGCAGCTCAGGTATCTATTATGAGCGGAGCCAAAGGACCGGTGAGCACAACAACCACTGCATGCGCCGCAGGATCCAATTCAATCGGAGATGCATTCGAAATGATAAAAAGAGGAATTGCAGATGTTATGATTGCAGGGGGAGCCGAAGCGGCCATCACTCCTCTGGGAATGGCAGGATTTTCCAATATGCAGGCTCTTTCGAGAAGAAATGACGAACCAGAAAAAGCATCCAGGCCCTTTGACAGGGATAGGGATGGATTTGTAATGGGCGAAGGTTCGGGCATATTGATACTGGAAGAATTGAACCATGCTCTAAGAAGGGATGCAAGAATATACTGTGAGATTTTTGGCTACGGTCTTTCCGGAGAGGCTTATCATATAACTGCGCTTGAGGAGTCAGGCGTGAATGTGGCCAGGTGCATAAAAAACTGTCTGGATGAGGGCGGTATCGGACTTGAAGAAGTGGACCACATTAATGCTCATGGGACCTCGACCCTGCCAAATGATGTTATAGAAACCGCTGCTATTAAGAAATGTTTTGGCGGGCATGCATATAATATAAACATAAACTCGACTAAATCCATGGTTGGCCACTGCCTGGGAGCTTCAGGTGCCATTGAAGCCGTTGCGGTGGTGTTGACCATAAGAGACAATATTATTCCTCCTACTATCAATCTTGATAATCCGGATGAAAAGTGCGATTTGAATTATACGGCAAAGGTCAGCCAGAGGAGAAAGGTCAATGTTGCCCTTTCCAATTCTATGGGTTTTGGCGGTCATAATGTGACTCTGGGTTTTAAAAGATATATGTAACAGGAAAAAATAAATGGAAAAGAATAAATGTAAGAATTGTAATAAAGAAATAGAAAATGAGATTTTCGTTTTGAATCTCTGGGTGTGTCCGTATTGCAATTATCATCATACTATAGATGCAAGAGACAGGCTGCAGATCACAGCAGACAGCAATAGTTTTAACGAACTTGGTAAGAATATAAGTTCGGTTGATTTTTTAAACTTTTATGATGTCAAGTCTTATGGTGAGAGGCTTAAAGAGACCAGACTAAAAGCCAGTCTGGATGATGCAATTATAATAGGAGATGCACAAATAGAAGGAAATGATGTGGCACTGGGTATAATGGATTTTGGTTTTATGGGAGGAAGCATGGGAAGTGTGGTAGGAGAGAAGATAAAGATATTATCCAACCACAGCATCGAAAAAAACATCCCTCTCATCATATTCTGTACATCGGGAGGAGCAAGGATGCAGGAGGGTACGATATCCCTGATGCAAATGGCAAAGACGGTATCAAGTATCGGCAGAGTAAAGGAAAACAGGATTCCTTACATAACGGTGATAACAAATCCTACTTCCGGAGGAGTCAGTGCAAGCTTTGCAACTATAGCTGATATTATTATAGCTGAACCGCACGCATTCTTTTGTTTTGCCGGGCCCAGGGTCATAAAACAAACCATAAAAAAGAATCTTCCTCCAGATTTCGGAAGCGCGGAGAGAAATTTAAAAAATGGTCAGGTGGATATGATCGTAAACAGAAGCGATCTTAAAGGCACGCTGGCCAATCTATTAAGATTATTTAGAGGCTGATATGGATCTAAAAAAACTGGAAGAAATTCCAAAAAATTATCTTAAAGAGATTTTAGGGTCATTGTCAAAGCTTGAAAAATTAAAAAAGATACCCTTCTTTACCGGAATCCATTTCAAAGATGCTGAAAGAGCTCTTGCACGGAAAATTGAAACTTATAAAAGTGTCGAAAGGGACGCCAGAAGAGTCTGGAAGATTGTAGAACTTTCAAGGAATGATAACAGACCCCAGTGCCTGGATTATATAAAAGGCATATTCGAAGATTTTGTGGACCTTTCAGGCGACAGGCTTACCGGTGAAGATAGATCCATAATTGCAGGTCTGGGCAGAGTCAACGGAAGGACCGTTGCCGCTATCGGGCACAATAAAGGCAAGGATATAAAGGAAAGGATGATATATAACTTCGGTATGGGCATTCCTCAGGGATATAGGAAATCCCAGAGAATCATGGAACTTGCCGACAGATTTGGGTTTCCCATAGTGACTTTTATAGATACGCCAGGAGCATATCCTGCAATTGAAGCTGAAGATGACGGTCAGGCCAGCGCTATCGCGAAAAGTATTTCTGTGATGTTTAAAGTTAAGGTCCCCATCATAGTTGTCCTTGTTGGTGAAGGTGGAAGTGGAGGGGCACTTGCACTTGCTATTGGAAATGAAGTGGCAATGCTTGAAAATTCAACCTATTCGGTTATTTCACCCGAAGGGTGTGCCGCGATCCTGTGGAAGAATCCTTCCGGTACCAAGCTGGCTGCAAGGGAACTGAGGTTAACTTCCGGAGATATGCTAAGATTAAAGGTGATAGACAGAATTATTCCAGAACCACTGGGCGGTGCTCAGAATGCACCCGAGAGGATGGTAAAAATCGTAAAGAAATATGTCACCGGTGCACTTGAAAGATATACCCGTATTTCAGGAGATGAGTTAAAATCCGCAAAAGCCAATAAATTTGAATCAATGGGATTTTTCAATAAGGAATGAAAAGATAGTTAATTTCCTATAAATAAAATAACACTGGAAACAGGTGAAATATAACTTCCGGCTTCAGGATTCTGGCCCAGGACCATCCCAATCTGTGTCGAATAATCTGTCTTTACGTAACTTATTTCATAATTGATATCAGCAGAATCAAGCATACCAGCGGCCTGCCCCAGACTGAAAAGCATAAGATCGGGAATCAATACAAGAGGTTCATTCGTAGAAATTATCAGTTCCACCATACTGTTTGCCTGCACTTCAGATCCGGGGGATGGAATCACATTTATGATCTTGCCGGGTTCTTTTATGGTGCTTGTTTCAGTTATAGGGGCCTTGCTGCTTTTTACTAAGAGCCCGAGAGACTCAAGGTAATTCGAAGCTTCTATAAAATCACGGCCAATGATATTGGGTATAAGAATAATCTCTTCACCCCTGCTTACTGCCAGATTCACGGATTCGCCTGACTCAATTTTTTCGTTGAACTCCGGATCCTGGCTTATGATGAGATTTTCTTTAAAAACATTGGAATATTCTCGGGAGATGCTGCCCTGCGTGAGTCCGTAATCTTCTAGTGTCTGCAGGGCTACTTCCTGACTCAGACCGATCAGATTTGGAACCAGAACATAAGTGACTTCAGGACCTCTGCTTACAGTTACCTCGATATCACTTCCAACAGAGATATTTTTTCCTGATTCAGGAGTCTGCTCTATAATAAATCCTTCGGGAATTTCGGAATGATATATTTCATCTTTTATAATCATGTTCAGGTCAAAAAGTGAAAGTAAGACTTCCGCATTTTCTGCCGGGATATTCTCGACAGCAGGGACCGGTGTCATAGAGCTGGAAGCAGTCTCCTCGTAGTATTTGGAACTATAGATTATAAAAAGAGTCAGGAATGCTAAAATAAAAATCGACATTACGATAGGTATAATAGTATTTACTTTGTTCAGCCGTATCTTTTCCGCAAATGCACCGGTTTTGTTTTGCCTTCGTCTCTTGATGGCGAAACTCAGAGGCCTGTCGGTTCCGTATTTTTGCAAGTCTCCTATAAGTTCTCTAATGTTCGGATAACGGTCCGAAGGATCTTTTTCCAGACAATGCATTATGATTTTTTCCAGTTTTTCCGGAATATTTTCAATCAACTCCGATGGCCTTAAAGGTTTCTCATATATGTGTTTGAGACTGATGTCAATGGAACTGCCGCCTCTGAAAGGAACATCAGCGGTCAACATTTCGTAAAGTACTATTCCCATTGAATAAATATCAGTGCGGTGGTCCAGAATTTCTCCTCTGGCCTGTTCGGGTGAAATATAGTGAGCCGTTCCCATTATATTCAATGTCTTTGTAATATCGGTAGAGAGAGATTTCGCAATACCGAAATCGGTTACTTTGGCCTCGCCCTCTGTGGTTACCAGTATATTCAGGGGTTTTATATCCCTGTGTATAAGATTGCTTTTATGAGCCATCAGTAGTGCACCTGCAATTTGTATTGCGTAGTCGACGACTGTTTCGGGAGGAAGCGGGCCTTTTTTCTCTATGATTTCTTTTAAACTTTCTCCTTCAATATATTCCATGCAGATAAAATAGGAACTGTCGAATTCTCCCCAGTCATAGACCTGGACAATATTCGGGTGATTGAGCTTTGCAAGGATCTGCGCCTCGCTCTTGAATCTTGCTACAAAGTTTTTATCTGCTGCATAATTTGCAGCCAGTATTTTTATGGCAACTTTTCTATTTAACTTCAAATCATCTCCCAGGAAGACATCAGCCATTCCACCTGAGGCTATTTTTTTTATTATCCGGTATCTTTTTGAGATCAATTTATTTTTTTTAAAATCATTTTCAGGCATAATTATTTTTTAATGACTATTACAGTTATATTATCCTGGCCGCCCTTCTTTATGGCGCCTTTTATGAGATTTTTTGTAATATCCCTGGCATTTTTATATTTATTAATGATGTTTGAGATCTCTATATCTTTCAACATAGAATTAAGGCCATCGGAACATATTAGCATAATGTCTTCCTTAAGGATTTTATGCGAACTGAAATCCGGATCCATATCTTCTGCAACGCCAAGAACCCTGGTGAGATAATTTCTTTGAGGATGATCGAAAGTATCGTCGTAGCTTATCTCGCCTTTTCTAAACAGTTCGCCGACGATAGTATGGTCGGAAGTCAGAAGATTAAATTCACTTCCTCTTTTTATATACAATCTGCTGTCGCCAACATGGATTATATATGCTTTTTGCCCATGGATAAAACATCCTGTAAAGGTGGTTCCCATACCGTAATATTCGGATTTCGAGACAGCAGTATCAAAAACTTCTTTATTTGCGATCCTGATACTTTCCAGAAGCAGTTCTTCTATCTTATGATGAGTTAAATCATCTTTTTTGACAGAAGAGGCTTTTTTTATTTTATCTTTTAGGCTTCTATCGAAGTTTTTTATAAAAACTTCAACGGCGATTCTGCTTGCGACTTCTCCGGCGTTATGCCCTCCCATTCCGTCAGCCACAATAAACAGATTATCTGCGGCGTAAAAAAAGTCTTCATTTTGTTTTCTGATTTTTCCGATATCCGTATCTGCAAAATATTCCATGCGTATTATTATATGTTATAATCTGCCATTAATAAAATTGTACTTTTTGAAAAATATATGACACAGAAACAATGATTTAAATTAAACTATAAATAGTAAATAAGGACCGGATTGCGTAAAAAACTTGTATTATAAATATAAATAAATGTTAGAATAAAATTAATAAAATCCAACAAAGCAAGGTGAAATTAAGTTGAATATTTATGAAGAATCGCTTGAAATGCATAAGAAAAATGTAGGCAAGATCGATGTAATAAGCAAGGTCAGGACCGCGGATGAACACGATCTGGCCCTTGCTTATTCTCCCGGTGTCGCCGAACCAAGCCGTGTAATTGCCGCAAATCCCGGGGAGTTAAATACCTATACTGCCAGGGGCAATATGATTGCGGTAGTATCCGATGGTTCAGCGGTATTGGGGCTCGGGAACATAGGAGCGAGAGCGGCACTTCCGGTAATGGAAGGAAAATGTGTCCTGTTCAAACAATTCGGGGGAGTATCGGCATTTCCTCTGTGTGTAGACAGCCAGGATAATGAAGTAATAATAAACACCGTAAAAATGCTTGAGCCGTCTTTTTCCGGAATAAACCTGGAGGATATAGCGGCGCCCAGATGTTTTGAGATAGAAGACAGGTTAAAAAAAGAAACAGGAATGCTGATATTCCATGATGACCAGCACGGAACCGCCATTGTAACCACAGCCGGTCTTTTTAATGCCCTGAAGATTTATGGAAAAAATATAGCCGGAATAAAGATAGTCATTAACGGAGTGGGTGCGGCCGGCACCTCAATTGTGAATTTATTAAAATACATCGGTGCGACCGATATGATTGTATGCGACAGAGGGGGCATAATAAGCAGGGGAAGGAAAGACTTGAATACATTCAAACAGAAAATAGCAGAATCTACCAACCTGAATAATGTAGAAGGGGATCTGTCCCGTGCGCTCGAAGATGCTGATGTATTCATCGGAGTATCGGCAGCAAATGTCCTGACTGCAGAAATGATAAAAAAGATGGGAAATGAACCTATCATATTTGCCATGGCAAATCCCGAACCTGAGATCAAACCTGAGATTGCCCGGGAATGCGGTGTTAAGATTATAGCTACCGGCAGGAGTGATTACCCAAATCAGGTGAATAATGTACTGGCATTTCCTGGAATATTCCGGGGTTCTCTCGATGCAAAGGCAATAGAGATAAATATGGAAATGAAGCTGGCTGCAGCGAAAGCTATTTCCGGAATTGTAAAAAATGACCTCAGGGAAGACTATATAATCCCCAAACCTTTTGATAAAAGGATCCTTCCCGCTGTCGCAGTAAGCGTGGCAAAAGCCGCCTACGAAACCGGTAATACCCGTGATAAAGTAGATCTGGAATTTATTGAAAGAAAATCCCGAGAAATAGTGGAAAAATAATTATTTTAAATAATCAATTGATCACAATACCTGGCACCGTGTAAATGATTAGGATTAATGGTTCTATTTCTTGTCACTTAAGTATTTGAGTCTTCTTTAATCTTATCCTGTAAAAAGGCAGGGATATCAGTGTCATGGCAATTATTCCCAAAATCAGAGTTTCTACTAAATTAATTATATGATAGTTGAATCCTACGATTATTGATATATTTTCACTGAATCCCAGGGCAATAAAGGTAAGGGCAAAAGCCCCCTCATAAGTCCCAAAACCGGCAATGGCATGAGTTGGAAGAACTGCCGACAATTCAGCCGCAACTGTTGCAAGAAAGATTACCCAGAAAGAGAGATCTGCAAATGTATAACCCATAGGATACAAGGTAGCATGGATAAGAAAATAATAGGAAGTAAATTTTAATATTCTCGTTATTACTGATAACAAATATACTTTCCAGTATATTTTTCTTTTCTGGATGATGATTATATTTTTATTTATTTCAATTAATTTTTCATAAACATAGATGAAAACTTTTTTATTTTTCAGGTTCTCAAACTTTTTGAGAAGAAACTCAAATAACTTTATAAAGCCACGGACAATTTTTGACAGAAAAAATAGCAAAACGACAGTCGCTGCAAGAAGACCGATTGCGATAAGTATTACATTCTTAGAAGATATTTCATAGCGGTTTATTCCTACGATAATAATTGAAATTATAATCATGGAAAAGATTATTATTAGATCAAATATCAACCCGATTGCAAGTGTCGATACGCCTTTATCGACGGGGACCTTAAATTTTCTTTTTAGCACATACACATATGAAAGTTCTCCGGTTCTCGCAGGCAGGACCATATTGAAGGCGTTCCTGATAAGAGAAATAAGGAACATGTCACCGTATCTGACCCTATCTTCGCCGAGAAGCAGGTTCTGTCTCAATGCTTTGAAAAAGTCTATGCTGAACATCAGAATAAGGCCCACTACAAGAGATGGAATATAAACTCCCAGAATAGCAGATTTGAGATCTGAAATATTTATCCTGGAAAGCAAATAATAAACCAGAAATATACCAAGTCCGCTAACCAGTGTAATGTTGATAGTCCTGAAAATAATGCTTCTTACAGGGAGTTTCCTCTTTTTCATATCCATTAGCGAATCGTATCAAAGATTTTATGCTTTAACAATTAGTTCCTTTTTTTAATGGCTAATTTTATCGCTTATACTACAGGATTTCTCAGAAGTAGTTTAAAATTAATATACGGAAACTTTTCTTTTAATTTATTTATTACTATATCTTTAAAGTATTTTTCACACCTAAATAACCCGTCAACAAAGACGAGGTAAAACTCTTTATTATTAAATCCAAGTTTATCGGCAACGATCTTAACAGAAATTACAGTTTATTCCGCTTTGTTGACCAATATATCTATGCTTATTTTGTCTTTCATTTGCGCGGTTTTGCATACTGTTTTAGCCAGTGAATCAATCCTTTGTTTTAAAAATTCTTCATTATATGCCGCCCAATTTGTATAAGTTTAAAAGTTATACCATTGACACACGTATGTGGCGTTATACTAACTGGTACGAGAAGAGATGTTAGGCACAGTACTCGCATTCTTCCGCAAGATGGTCCAAGATTAGTGAAGGGAGGCTAATCCCAACCATATATTCACCACATACGTGTGTCAATGGTATAAATTGTTCTATTTATTCTACTATGAATACGCGGGCTTCATAAGGTGCTAAAGTTATTATATTACTCTTAATTCTGGCTTTTTCTAAAATATTTGAAATTAACTCATCTTTTATAATATAGTTTGGGGGTAACTTTGTTTCTATCTCAGAGTTGTAAAAATTTATAATTATCAGCCATTTTATATTATTGTACTCTCTAAGATAAGCTATTATGTTTTTATTTTTTTCAAGTAAGGGTTTATAGCTTCCATATACCATTATCGGATTATCTTTTCTCATTTTGATTATTCTTCTATAAAAATTGAAGATGGAATCTTTATCCTTTAAATTCACATCTATATTTATATTCTTATAGTTTGGATTAATTTTTATCCAGGGTTTTCCCGAAGTAAATCCAGCGTTTCTGGAATTGTTCCATTGGAGTGGAGTTCGCGAATTATCTCTTCCTTTTTTTAGAATAGAGTTCCAGGCGTCATTTTTTGATTTGCTCATATTAATTCTCTCATTATAAAATTTTAGACTTTCAATATCCCTTAAATCTTTTACAGATTTAAATGGCATATTTGTCATTCCAATTTCCTCACCTTGATAAATGAAGGGAGTGCCTCTTAACATGTGCAATAAAATAGCAAGCATTTTTGCAGAACGTTTATGGTATTTTTTATCTTCACCGAATCGCGAAACTACTCGTGGCTGGTCATGGTTAGACCAGTATAGACTATTCCAACCGTTTGGTAAACTAGTCTGCCATCTGGTGATTATTTTTTTAAGCTTTAATAAATCATAATTTACAATCTCCCATTTACCAGCAGTCCCTGAATCGATATCCATCATGTCAAAATCAATTATCATGTTCAGCTTTTTTTTATCTTCATTGACATATTCTGAAGCAGTATTTGCATTTACAAATGGTGCCTCTCCAACGACCATAATATCTTTGCCTTCAAACACTTTTTTATACATCTCTTTCAAATAGATATGGACACGAGGACGATTTGCAAACATGGTATTATCAAATACATATTCTGAAACACTCGCTTCCTTTTTTGAATCCGGCAATCCATCTTTTTTATCAATGAGAGTTATAGTATCTAAGCGGAAACCGTCTATACCTCTATCAAGCCACCAATTCATAATATCATATATTTCTTTACGCACATTTTCATTTTGCCAGTTTAAGTCAGGTTGCTTTTTTGAAAACAGGTGCAGGTAATATTGGTTGGTCAGCTTATCGTATTCCCATACTGATGAGTTGAAAAATGATGCCCAATTATTAGGTTCTTTCCCATTTTTCCCGTCTCGCCATATATAATAATCTCTTTTGCTATTTTTTTTTGATGATCGTGATTCAATAAACCAGGGATGTTCATCTGATGAGTGATTTACAACCAGGTCCAGTATTAGCTTTATTCCACTTTTATGAAGTCTGGTTACTAATTCATCAAAATCCTTCAGAGTTCCAAATTCATTAGCAATGCCATGATAATCGGATATATCATATCCCATATCTTCATTAGGTGAAGTGAATATTGGACTAAGCCATATTACTCCAACTCCAAGTTCACATAAGTAATTGATCTTTTTAATTATTCCACGTAAATCGCCTATTCCATCCCCATTAGAGTCATAAAAACTTCTGGGGTATATTTGATAAACCACGGTCTCTTTCCACCATTTTCTATTCATGTTTTTCCTTCCGTAACTTATATGTCAATTTTTTAAATTAGTTTTGTCGGTAAGGTTTAAAATATTTTAAATTCAAACTTGATAATTTAACAAATAGACAATTATTTATTGAATCCAAAAACCCACCAGGTCTTTTTGAATTGATTAATTGTTCTTTCGAACTACAAATCAGAGCCTTTTTACCATTCAAAAATAAGAAGGCACATTTAAGTCCTGGAATGTATATATATAAATCTCGGGAAAGTTTACCCGTCTGGATCTTCAATGTTTGAGATTCTTGTTCGAATTCACCAGAAATTCGAAAGGAAGTATTTTTGTCTAAACTAATCTTTTTATCAAATTTGTCTCTGGCAATATATATTCCTAAAGCCAAATTTCTAAAATTACTTACGGAATTACTCATATTCCTACCAATTTCAAGATTATCTGATAAATTGAGTGGTAAAATTGATCCTTCTCTTACAAACACAGGAATTCTATCAAGTGGTACGGGATATTTAATAACCTGCATACCTTCATGTAATTCATTGGTCCAGAAATCAAACCAATTACCTCTGGGAAGATAAACTTTCAATGTCTGCACGTTGGGTTTTACCACAGGAGCAACTAACAGATTAAAACCAAACATATACTGGTAAGGATAATTACGCGAGTACTTTTCCTTCGGAAAAAATATAGCAAGTGGTTGCATCATAGAAAGTCCAGTTTCTGCAGAATGACGGGCTGCGTATAAAATATATGGCATAAGATTCATCCGTAAATTTACGAAATAACGAAAGATACCAATTACATCTACATCATTGCTCAGTTTCTGGATATTCCAGGGAGTACGCTCATCTTTAATACCCGAATCAAAACTTGCATATGAATGATACTGCATTATTGGGCATAGAGCTGCAATAGCTGCTGAACGAAGATACAGATCGGGGCAGGGGAGTTTACCATAGTAACCACCCAGGTCGAAACTCCAAAAGCTATAACCGGAAAGACCCGCACTCAGCCCTGCAAAGATTACCGCTCGTAGATTTTTCCAACTTGACTGTTGGTCTCCTGCCCAGATGCAAGAAAATCTCTGAGTACCAATATATCCTGAACGGCTAAATAAAACCCAATCATTGCGTTTATATCTTTTTAAGAAACTTGCATAAGCTTTCTGATAAAAGAATGTATATAAGTTTCGGATATCCCGGGAATTTTTACTGTTCTTCATCCGAACACTATGACCCAGAATATGTTCACCCCCATCAGTTTTGAAACCATCCACACCAATATCTTTGATCAAAAATTCTCGATTCTTGAACCACCAATCTATAGCCATAGGATTACTAAAATCAAGCAGCATACTTCCCGTGAACCACCTTTTTTTTGGAATAAAGTATGGGTCGTCATTAGCTGTCTGAATATATAGTTTATGTTTAATCACATACTGCAGATCAAGAGCATGCTGGGATTGTAGACTATAAACATCATCTGATTTTTGTAGCCATTTTAGCACCGGATTCTGCCAGATTATAAGTTTCATACCTTTCTTATGAATAGATTCACACAATCCTCTGGGATCCGGCCAATGACCGTCGGCGGGAAATTTAAATTTTTCAAAAATATATGATTCATTTCCATCTTTAGGTGGATAAATAAAATCATTCCATATGCAAAATGTAACCTCATCGCTCCAGGCTTCGATCACCACTACTTTAGCCGGGATCCGGTACTTGATGTTCAAGTCAATTTCTTTCTCCACGATCTTCTGACTATTCCATCGATTAGCGCTAATCCACAATCCAAAGACCCAATCAGGAGGGAGTTTTGGTTTACCGACTGAGTTAATAAAACTTCGTTGGATTTGTAATGGATTAGAATTTACCCAGAGACAAAAAGATAAGGCCTCATACCCATACAAATCTGCAATAAAATACCAGGTTTCATTTTGTGTTGCAGCAAGATCAAAAATTATATTCTGTTGAGTATTAAAAAATAACCCATATCCTCTTGAAGAAATAAAATAGGGAAGTGGTAAATAGGTTTTGCAATCTTGTTGTGAATGCTGTTCGTAAACAATATTATCAAGTATGTTACCACGCTGGTCAAAACTGTTGAATCGTTCGCCAAAACCATAAAATGCCTCATCTTTCGGGCTATGGAAAAACTGAAAAATTTTTTCAATTCTGTTCTTACAATCAATCACAAAACAGGTTGGGCGCTTTTCTTTGAGTTTGAAATTAAAAACTTTATTACTAATCTGAATTACTTTTTCTTTTGCTGAAAAATTAACTATAAAACTGTCAAATTCAAAATTCATATCATCAGATATCTTTTTCGGAATGTGAAATTTATTATTCCCTTTGTGAATCTTCCATTCCCAGTCTAATCCCTTGTCAATTCTTAAACGTAAAATTAACTGAACCAGAAAGTCTTCAATATCTGTTTGAAAAACAAATCTGAATGAATCTTTCAGTTTTATTCCCTCTAATAATTTATCTATTCTGGCAGTACGCGGTGTTTTGAAATCATAATACTTTGAATAAACTGTCCTGCCCTGTTTTTCTATTTTGATCCTATATTTGTAGGACGTTCCTTCTATGACTTTTGGTAATTGGGCTTTCCAAAAAGTTTGCCCTTTATATTCTTTTATCTTTTTAGCAAATATGACTTTAGGGTATTTAACATTCTGAATATACAGCTCTGTTGTTAATCTTATGCCCTGTTTCCCCGGTGTAGTCAAAATTCCTATCTCTACTACATCCCCGGCCTTTGGATAGCGGGGTATTCTTTCATACAATTCATGTTTGTAAGGATTCTCTTCTCCCAACGGGATATGGATAATTTGTAATTTTTTAAAATTCTTTTTTTGCATCATATTAGACCATGCTCGTAATAAAAATTAACCCTTGACTCCTGTGAGCTTAATGCTCTGAATAAAGAATCTTTGAGTTATCAGAAAGAGTATTACTATCGGAATGAGTGTCATTACCGAAGCAGCCATTAGATGTCCCCAGTCAGTATAGTACTGTTGGGAAAGATAGGAGAGTCCTACGGGTAAAGTTTGAAGTTCTTCTTTTCTAAGCATAATCAAAGGCCACTGAAAATCATTCCAGTGCCACTGGAAGGTAAGTAAGAACTGGGTTGCAATAATTGGTTTAGCGTTCGGGATTAAAATATACCAGTAGAATTTCAGAGGATTACATCCATCCAGCTTAGAGGCATCTTCCAATTCCTTGGGGAAAGAAAGAAAAAATTGGCGCATCAAGAAGGTGGCATAGGCTGAGGTCAGGCATGGCAGGATTAATCCCATATGTCCTCCGACTAGATTAAGAGAACGCAAAATAATGAAATTCGGAACAAAAACCGCAGTTGCCGGAATCATTATTGAAGCAAAATATAAGAAAAAAATCTTATTCCTGCCAGGGAATCTTAGTTTAGCAAAAGCATAGCCGGCAAGAGAACTGGTAATCACCTGACCAGAAGCCACCAGAAAAGCCAGGTAAAAACTATTCCAACCCATACGAATAATATTTAAATCACGTACTTCTGGATTCCATAAATCAGTATAATTCTCCCATTCAATCGTGCTTGTAAAAAGTGTGGGGGGTCTGGTGAAAGCTTCGGCATCCGGCTTAAGTGAAGTTGCCACCATCCATATAAAAGGAAAGATCATAATGAGTGCCCCGATGCTTATAAATAAATAGGAAAAAAATTTTTTTATTCCTTTAGTGCTCCTTTTATTTAAAGAAATAGAAATTTTACTCATTTAATCACTCTCCAAATAAATAAAGCGTTTTCGGACATGCCATTGAATATAAGTAATAATTAATATGACCAGGAACATTATAATTGCCAGGGTTGTCCCATAACCCATTCGCAAATAACTAAAAGCTACCTGGTAAATATAAAAGGCCATTGTTGTAGTTGCCCTGGCCGGTCCTCCGTCTTGTTCAAAACGCATATTATAAACTAAATCCATGCTTTGAATTGCTGAAATAAAACCTGTAACTGATACAAAAAAAATTGCTGGTGAGATCAACGGCATAGTTATATGAGTGAGCCGCTTCCACCAACCTGCTCCATCTATCTCAGCAGCCTCGATCATATCCTTAGGCACATCTTGTAGAGCTGCCAGAAGAATAATGATCTTGAATCCTAAATCTTTCCAGATACTTACAGTTGAAACTGCTAATAGAACAGTTTTGGTATTGTTTAACCAATCGACTGGTGAAATACCAAAAAGGCCGAGTATGTAATTGAGAATTCCATAATCAGTTGAATATATCCACATCCAAACCATTGCAACTGCTACAGAGGATGATATGGCAGGTGTATAATATAAAACCCTAAAAAAGGGAAGGCCTCTAATTTTTTGGTTCAAGACAACTGCGAGCAGCAGTGCCATAAAAACTCCCAGCGGTACACTAAAAAAAGTATAAATAGCAGTGTTTATCATTGCTTTTGGAAATACTGGATCAGTAAATAATTTCTGATAATTTGCTAGACCGACAAAATTTGGGGATGCGATTAAACGCCAGTCTGTAAAACTTATTAAAAATGATGCAATAATCGCAATAAAATTGAAAATTAAAAAAGACAAAATAGAAGGTGCAATAAAACTATAACCCCAGAACATGTCACTTTTTGAAAATTTTTTTAGACTGGTATTTTTCTTATTTTCCTTTTTTCTAAAGATAATAAAGTTTCTCATATAATTTTTATTTCCAGTTATAAATACGGGGTAGGATTAATTCCTACCCCGTATTTATCTATATTCTAGTACCCGTATTCTTCCAATAACGCATCTACAGCTTGACAAGCTGTGCTCATAGCATCTTCAACAGACTTAGTGCCCTGCAGTGCCATTTCAAGTTCCGGCCAGATTATATCATGCATTTCTTGCCATAATGGATGCGCACATGGCAAAGTTGCATAGCTCGTTGCATCAAGAATGTAATGAGCATTCTCAGGAACTCCATTCAAAGAAGAAATGAAATCGCTCGTTGCTATTTCTCTAATTGGGGAAATCTCATATCCACCAGATTGACGTAGAGTCGAACCTCTTTCACCAGTAGCAAATTTGATAAACTCCCATGCAGCTGCTTTTTGTTCTGAAGTAGATGACATGGTATAAGAATTACCATACATTAAAGTGGAAGGCTCGTTGATTGATGTAAAAGGAGCTACATCCCACTCAAAGCTATCACCAATATTCTCTTTAAAAGGGGTAATAGCCCATGGACCGGTTGGGATAATAGCAACACTACCACCCTGGAAGCGATCCCAGTCACCAGCATCATTTAACTCACTCCTATCCGGGGCGATCTTCTGTTCAGAGTCAAGTGTAATATCTACATAAATCTGAAGACCTTCTATAGCTTCAGGAGTATTCAACCCGCATCTACCTTCATCATTTATGATTTGGGCACCATTCTGGAAGACGAAATTAGGCCACCAGCCGGCAATATAACCAAACTGATCGATTATTCCATCCCCATCAATATCTTTGGTCATCTCTTTTGCTGCTGCTATAAGATCTTCCCAGACCCAGGTCTCGTCCGGATAGGCAATTCCGGCTTCATCAAAAAGATCCTTATTGATGAAGTTTACTACAATCGAGAAAGTAGCAGGTAAGCCAGACTGGATACCTTCATGACGGTGCATATCGACTGTACTGGTAAAATATTTATCAAGATTATAATTCTCTGCTTCTATGTAAGGCGTCAAATCTTCTAAGGCTCCCATAGCTGCAAAACGAGCTCCCTGCTCAAAGTTCATTGCCATTACATCAGGAACGACACCACCAGCAATATTGGTAACCAAAAAATCGAAATAATCACCAAAAGCAAGGTTATCATATTCCACATTGATATTAGGATAAGCTTCTGCAAAAGCATCTACAACAGACTGCTCAACAGAAAGATCATCGGTGCTAAAGAAAGACAGGACTGAAATAGTAACAGGATCTGCATTAAAATCCCATACGCTTTCTTCCTCTACTTCGTCAGCCTCTCCTTCATCGGCCTCTTCCATTTCGGATTCGATATCGGAAGTTTCACCCTCTGTGATGGTATCAGTCTCACCGCTTTCAGTGTCTTGTGATGGATTACATGCTGAAAGGGCAAACACGCAAACTATTAAAGTAATAAACAATATTTTTTTCATTTTACTCCTTTCTAAAATATCCAAATTTACTTTTTACACAATATAAAGTAGAATATTTTAGAGATTTACTGGAAGTGTCGGTCGCAGACATAAGCTTCTACGTAAATCTCTTTTTTCTTCCTATAGAATCACCCCTTTCTTTAAAAATACGTTTCTTTGATAAATGTAATTCTACTGTTCTGATTTATTTCTGGTTTTATATGCTATGTTTTTTATCATACAGGGGTACTTCAAATAACCTGTTTATAGCAAGAAGTGCTGCTCCTATTTCCCAGGCATTATCACCAAGTTTTGAAACAAAGAATTTTGTTTTAAAGTCCGCTTTATCAAAGAAATTATTATTTGCAGTTTTGATAGTATATTTAAGAAAGAATTCCTTTGCCTTTAAATTTTCTCCCATAAAGATTATCCTGGAAGGATTCAAAATATTTATTAAATTTACTATGCCAATTCCTAAATTGATTCCTTTTTCCTTAAATAATTGTAAAGCCAGTGGATCATTTTTATCTTTTGCCGCTTCATAAACTTCATCAAATGAAAATTTACTATTATTTAAACTCGAATTTTTGAAATCTTTAGATATTTCTCTGCCTCTGAGCTGAAAATATTTATCAGAAGCATACATCTCCAGGCATCCACATTGCCCGCAGTGGCAGGGATATCCATCTTTGCTAATTATTGTATGTCCAAATTCGCCGGCTCCTCCAATCTGACCGTAATAGACTTTGTTGTTTATAACTATACCGGCACCTATCCCTTCTCCTACTGAAATACAAATGAAATTACTTTCATCCTTACCGTATCCCATCGTAAACTCAGCAAGGGTATAAGCATTTACGTCATTATCAATATATATAGGAACTTTAAACTCTTTATTTAATTCATTTCTGAAGTTGATACTCTTAAGTCCAAGAAAGGAAGAGTGAACCAAAATCCCTTTATTGTTATTAGTAAGACCGGATATTGCAATTCCAATACCCATTATTATTTTTTTATTTTTCTTATTTTTAATTAATAATTGATTTATGCCTTTTTTTATTACATTGATTATAGATTTTCCTGTTTTATCTTTTTCATAGGATAATATTAGCTTATCTTTGATATCTGCTTTTAAATCTGTTAACGCGATGATTATATTATCCTTTTCAACTTTTACACCAAAAACGTGGGCATATCCATAATTAAACTGCAGAGATATCGGTCGTCTTCCACCTGTAGAAGATTCAGTTCCAGTTTCAAAAACGAGTTTTTCTCTGATTAACGAGTCAATAATATTCGTTATTGTAGATAATGCCAGTTTGGTATTTTTTGATATATCTGTCCTGCTTATGGAACCTTTACTTCTTATCTGATTTAGGACTATAGATCTATTGATATCCTTAATTAGTTTTTTGTTTCCTATTCTAAGGTGTCTCATTTTTTAAAATATTGTGTGTAGGTAAGTATTTTTCTTACTTTATTCAGTGAAACAAGTAATGTAATATATAATATATTTTTAATTTTTAAAAGTCAATAGTGTATAATAAATATCTATCGCAAATATTTGAAGGAGGCATTTTAGTATGAAAGCAGCAGTTATCGAAAAACCCGGCAAGATCTCTGTTAAAGAAATACCATATCCAAAGCCAGGAAATGATGAGATTGTTATCCAGGTAAAGAATTGCGGTGTTTGTGGTACAGATTTTCATATCTATAACGGCGATTATTTAGGTTCTTATCCAATTGTCCCCGGACATGAGTTTTCCGGTATAGTTGTCGAGGTAGGTTCGGATGTTCCCGGATTAAAAATCGGAAACAGGGTTACGGCTGATCCGAATATCTATTGCGGTGCATGCTACTTTTGCAGGACCAATCGTCCCAATCATTGTCAAAATTGGCAGGCACTGGGTGTTACCAGAAATGGCGGTTTTGCTGAATATATTGCCGTGACTTATAAGAATGTTTATAAGATTCCGGATAACATGTCTTTTATAGAAGCTGCCTTTATAGAACCGGTATCCTGTATAGTTTATGGCTTGAGAAGATTAAAAATAATTAATGGCGACAATGTATTAATATTTGGAGCCGGTCCTATTGGAATGCAAATGGCACAGTTGGTCCAACACGGCAATGCAGCATCTGTTACTATAACGGATTTAAATCTGGCTCGTTTGAAATTAGCTAAAAAATTAGGTATAAGCAGAACGGTATTGTCTGATGATAAACTGTTTCAAACTCTAAAACGTATTGCACTGCTTGGATTCGATGTGGTAATAGATGCAACAGGTGTGGCTAAGGTGGCTGAGATGGCTGTTAGCTTTACTAAAAACACCGGAAAAATCATGTTTTTTGGTGTTTGCCCGCCGGAAGATAAGATTATGATCAGTCCGTTTGAAATCTACAAGCGCGATCTTGAAATCTATGGTTCTTATGCATTATGCTATACATTTTATCCTGCACTTGATCTTATTCATAACGGGGCATTGGATGTGAAATCAATTGTTTCTGACCGTGTTAGCCTTAAGGATTTGCCAGTGGTATTTAAATCAAAGAAATCTAATAAGGATAGCATGAAGATAATGTTGGAGATTTAAATCTATTAAATTAAAGAAAAAATAAAAGCTTACAACAGAATAAATTGATATGACATACTGCCTATATGTTATAGTTTTGTAAAATAAAACAGAAAGGAAATAATGCAATGATCTCAAATATGCCAGGCATAGGTGCCAGGTTTGATATCGGAAAAGTAGGTGGCGGATACTACGGATTTACTTGCTGGAAGATTTTCTGGCAGGCAATTAATCCAGAAGAGATTGGCGTTGCGTCCCTATATGAAGGAGACACTGTTGCCACCTTAAACGGTCGGGAGAATGTCTTCTGCATTGCTGTTCAAAGTCTAGACAGTAGTGCAATCGCAAAGATCAAGGAAGCATTAACTCGAAGTGAGGCGTTTAAACAAGTCTGTGCGGCTCCCATGTTTTTTGAAGGTTCATCCTGTGCAGTAGGACCACTGCTTGATGCCGGTAGAATTGATGCTGCGGGAAACCTTGTTGGTGATGCTGGTGCGTCTCGTTCTGCTCTTGGTGCAGTAAAGAAGGAGCATGCAACAGAGATGCATAAAGCAAGGGATACTCAGATCCTGAAAGGGATAAGCCAGCTTCAAAACGTACAAGCAACCTTCCCCCTATTTCTTCTTTAAACGAATTACTGGATTTTTTTCTCACTAACTTTGGAGAGAAGAATAAGTGGGAGTTTTGGATAACCCCAGAGGAGCTCTGCGACATCGTAGAGGAATATACCGACATTATTCAAGTCCAGTGGAAAGAGAGTTCTTGTGGATTATCCGAAGATATGACATACATTACGCTATTTAACAAAGGAAAAGCCGGAGAGAATATTAATATGTATGGATTGTTCCCATTCCCTACAGAGTTAGAAGCTAAACAGTTTTGTTATAATAAGTCAGTGAACCTTGAATACCTTTTTGGTCAGCTTGAAGGTCTGTGGGGTATACAAGGTAGATTTGCTACAAATTTCAAGGGTGCGAGTCATAGCAATTGGGTTGACGATAAGTATTACATGAAGGAACATGATATTGACGCATTCGACCTGTGGTCTCGAATCTACCGCAGATGCGAAGCTTTAGGTATTTCTAAGGGTTCCTGATCATAATGGATTTACTCCACCTCTATAAATACTTATAGGGTTCAGTAGGACATGCTTATAAAAATCCTAGAATATTGGCAATAGTATTCGATTTTTTTATAATAATACATTAAAAAATTGCAAGGACATTTTAATGCCAAAAGAATTTAGAAAGTCACATAAACTTGATAACATACTTTACGATATTCGAGGTCCTGCACTTGAAACTGCTGCTCGTCTGGAAGAAGAAGGCCATAATATTCTGCATCTTAATATCGGGAATAATACTCCGTTTGGATTTTTTGCTCCGGATAAGTTAATTAGTGATGTGATCCATAATCTCAACAACGCACAGGGTTATTGTAACGATTCGAAAGGGATTTTACCTGCCCGTGAAGCAATCGTACAGTATTATCAGGAGATAGGAATTGAGGGTGTAGAGATTAAGGATGTTTATATCGGTAATGGAGTTAGTGAGTTGATCACATTATCCATGCAGGCTTTGCTGGATACAAATGATGAGATTCTTATTCCTGCTCCAGATTATCCTTTATGGACGGCAGCGGTTAATCTATCCGGAGGGAAGCCTGTTCATTATCTGTGTGATGAATCGGTAGACTGGAATCCGGATATTGGTGATATAAAGAGTAAGATTACTTCAAAAACCAAAGGGATTGTAGTTATTAATCCCAATAATCCTACCGGTGCAGTTTACTCAAAAGAAATATTGGAGCAAATAGTAAAACTGGCTCAGGAATATCAACTGATCATTTTTTCAGACGAGATATATGAAAAAATTATATACGACAATAATGTTCATATTCCTGCAGCTTCCATTACGAATGATATACTGTTTCTAACTTTTAATGGACTTTCCAAAGCATTTTGTTTACCTGGATTTCGTGCGGGATGGATGGTAGTAAGTGGAAATAAAAAAATCGCTACGGATTACATTCAGGGTTTAAACATGCTTTCTTCCATGCGGCTTTGTAGTAATGTTCCTGTGTAATATGCAATTCAGGCATCATTTGAAGATTGCCAGAGTATTAAAGACCTGGCTGCCCCAGGCGGGCGTTTATGCCTTCAGAGGGATTACGCATATAGTCATTTAATCGATATCCCCGGGGTTACCTGTGTAAAACCCGGGGGAACACTTTATTGCTTCCCCGGGCTCGATGTAAAAAAGTTCAATATAAAAAGCGATGAACAATTTGTTCTTGACCTGCTTTTAGAAAAAAAGATTCTTTTAGTCAGGGGTAAAGGTTTCAACTGGCCCAAACCCGATCATTTCCGGATTGTTTTTTTACCTCCGCTGGAGGATCTTAAAATTGCTATAGAGCAGATTGCAGACTTTCTCAAAGATTACAGGCAGGAATGAAAGCTCTAAAAAGAGTCCGATCTGTTATTCACCACTACAATGTTCTTATTATTTCTATAAATTGTATATATAAATCTCTATTTAATATCTTCTAATCAATCCATAAGAGGTATTCAGCGTGAAGTTGAAAAACTTAATGGAATAGGTCTTATTGAAAAATCAATACAGGGTAATAGAATTTATTATAAGTTAAACAAAAAATGTCCGATAGTTCAGGATTTAAAAGATAAGAAAATATATATTGCAGGAAGTGAGAATAACCTTAAGGGACTTATTAAATCAGGGAAGATTAAGACAACATAAAACATCAAAGAAAGAAATTTAAAATTTTATTGCGCTTGCAAGAAGAGATATAAAAGATTCAAAAGTAGAAGACCTTTCCTCAGATAGAAAATTTGCATGTGCTTATAATGCTGTTTTACAGTTAGCTACAATTTATCTTTATTGTAAGGGACTATCCTCAATCTGGTTTACGTTATGAGTATCTTAAGCTTTCTTTTAGAATGGCTTATTCACTTTTTGATAAAATAGTATATTTTTTAAATAAATATTTGAATCTTAGTTTTTCGCCAGATGAAGTTTCTTTTCGTAAAATCTGGTTCATAAAGAAAAATAATAATTATTTTTCATTTGCAGTATAGAATAAATATAGGTTTTACTTTTATTATTTGTAATATTTTTTAAAAAGGATTTGGAATTATTTAGAAAAATATTAGAAGTTAATAAAATCAGATAACTAAGGTTTAGAAGTGAGAAGTGCTAAGCACCATATTTAAGGTACTAACCAGATAATTAGTAATTTTGTTTTATTTTAAAAGTTATAATATAATTTTTATTATATCTTAATATTTTTAATACCTTTTAATATATACTGCAAAAATTTAAGAAGCCTCTGGATGCTAAGGCTTAAAGTTTTGTAACAATTTGTCCAGATTGGTAGACTGTTAATAATAAGAAAGATGAGATAAACAAAAGATGGTAAATACCTAAAAAGTGGAAAAGCAAAAAGCGGAAAAAAAACTATTGCAGGATAAGAATAAATATCAAAAACTTTTTAGCAGGGCTCCTGATGGTATTGTTCTATTTAATATACAGGGTGTGATAACCGAATGTAATAGAAGCGCGTCTAGAATTTTGGGTTTGTCTAAGAAGGAATTAATCGGGAAACATTTTACAAAACTTAAGATACTGTCTCCCAAAGATATCCCAAGATATACCAAAATATATTATGATTCCCTAAAAGGAAAGGTAACCAGACCTTTTACGGTAGATTTCAGATATAGGAATAGAGAAGTTTGCTTTTTAGGGATAAGCGTTGCCCCACTTAAAGAAGAGGGAAAGACTGTTGGACTACTGATGATGTTCAGGGATATAACCCAAAAAGTGAAAGCTGGGAACGAATTGGCTGACAGTGAAAAGCGGTATAAATTACTTTCAGAAGAATTGGATAAGAGTAAGACTAAATACGAAAGGCTTTTTAGCGAATCCCCTGACGGGATTATTACTTTGAACAGGCTGGGTGTTGTAACTGATTGTAACAGGGTTGCACTTAGTATTATAGGAGTTGATAAAAAGTATTTGATTGGAAGGCATTTCAGCAAAGTAGGTCCTCTGCATGCCAGCGATATCCCCAGGTATTTTAAAGTATATTATGAGGCTTTAAAAGGAAAGGAAGTCCTGCCATTTGAGGTTAATCTGAAAACCAGTGGTGGGGAGACTTTATTTTCAGAATGCCATATCGGATCCCTAAAAGAAAAAGGAAAAGTTGTGGGATTTCTTTTGGTGCTAAGAGATATTACTAGGAGAAAGGAAGCTGAAAGTGCCCTGGTGGAAAGTGAAAAACGCTACAAATCATTATTTAAAAATTCCCGGGATGGTATATATAAAACTACAGTTGATGGTAAATGCATTGATGTCAATCCTGCACTGGTTAAAATGCTGGGCTATAAGAGCAGGGAAGAGCTTCTCTCCCTGGATATCCCAAGACAGGTATATGTCAATGGAAAATCACGACCTACACTTGAGCAAAGAAAAAGGATATTTGAAGCACATCTTAAGAGGAAAAACGGCACCAATATTATTGTGGAAATTAATTCTAAGACAATATTTGAAAATAAAAAACCTGTCTACTACGAAGGTATAGTAAGGGATATTACAGAAAGAAAAAAAGCTGAGGAAAAAATAAAGTATCTTTCTTTTCATGATTATCTTACCGATTTATACAACCGGGCCTTTTTTGAGGAGGAACTAAGCAGACTGGATACAGGCAGACAGCTTCCTCTTGCCATCATGATGGGAGATGTAAACGGACTAAAAATTATAAATGATGCTTATGGACACGAAAAAGGAGATGAACTTCTGTGCCGGATAGCCAGAGTACTGAAGGTGTCCTTCAGAAGCGAAGATATTGTATCCAGGTGGGGTGGAGATGAATTTATAGCTATTCTGCCAAAAACTCCTATAGAAGAAGCTCAGAAGATTCTGGAAAGGATAAGGATATTGTTAAAGAAGGATTCTACTAAAATCATGCCCCTGAGTATAGCTTTTGGAATTTCTATTAGAGAAAATGTATCTAAGAAAATCAGTGAAGTAATTAAGGAAGCTGAAGGCAGGATGTATCAGGATAAACTGGTTAAAAATCAGGATGTCCACAGCGCCATAGTATCATCTCTAGAGGGAACACTGGAAGAGAAAGATTACGAGACTGCAGAGCATATAAAACGCATGAAAATCTTTGCTGAAAAACTGGGAAACAAGCTGGGACTTAGCAATGAAATAACAAACGAGCTGGCTCTTCTGGCAGCTTTACATGATATAGGTAAAATATCTATAGCTGACAATATTATATTAAAGCCCCGGAGTCTGACCAGAGAAGAATGGGAAATAGTGAAAAAACATCCTATGGTGGGATACCGCATTGCGGAATCCTCGGGAGAACTTGCACCGATTGCTAAGGGAATACTTTATCATCATGAATGGTGGAATGGGAAAGGTTACCCGGAAGGTATAAAAGGTGAGGAAATCCCGCTGATTTCCCGGATAATTTCTATTGTTGATGCATATGATTCTATGACTAATGATAAACCATACCATAAAGCGTTTAACAAAGAAAAAGCTGTTAGAGAACTCGAAAAATTTTCCGGTTCACAATTTGACCCAAAATTGGTAAAGGAGTTTATTCCAATAGTAGAGGAAGATTGATATCAAAGCCATCCATTATTTAATGAGCTCAAGTCCATATTTTTAATATTATAGGCACACGGGGAAGTCTGCAGAAAGCAGTTAATAGAACCAGCGGAATAGTTCCAGCTTTTATCTACGATTTTTATGCAACCAGCGGGGAAACTGTTTCTTTAGATATTGATCTGTGTCTTATAGTCAATTCCTTGCTGTAGCATGCCAAATTTCTTGTGATAGTCGGAAGAACTTATAATTATTTATGTTTTACTAATATTTTTAATGCGGGTATTTTTAGAGAGGACAAAACTCTATTTTTTATTATAATAATTGAGGTTGTTGGATATAAGATTTTAAAATTACCTTGAATTTGAAAATAAAAAAGTTAAAATAAAAGCTCACCAGTGATATAAAACCCGGTATTTGGCTGATTCGGGGCGAATGGCGGAGGCGGTTCGCCTGGCGTATACCTTAAAAATCCAGAGGATATAGCACTAGTTTTAGCAAATGTCGAAGATAATTCAATTAATGTAGATCTTACATTTAAAAAGAAAATCAAAGTCATTTAAATATAAAAGCCCGGTATAATACCGGGCTTTTATATTAGATAAAGATTTAAGTAGAATCCTATAATGAGTAAGAATAGTTTAATTGATACAAAGCTGGAAGATATCGAAATAAAGACTGGTGAGATTTAGTGCCCTGAAGATAATAGGTCAATTAAGTAGTCTATTTCCAAACAGAAGAGGAAAAAGAATATTAATAAAGCGTAAAAGAAAAACTGAATAGTAAGCTATTAGGTATGGTTATTGTTTTAACTTTTTTCCAGCCTAGAGATTTTCTGCAGGTTTTGTACCCACAAGTAAATGTATTGATCTTTGCCTAAAGTATGGTTAGATTTTGTTTCACTCGCCCTGAGTTCGTGATTATCTATGTGTTTATTAAAAGGCGATTAATATCTGGTTGCTTTACACTTTTAAGAAATTAAATTAATATATGTACATATAATCGTAGTATTAAGTATAGATAATATATTGATTATTTTTATATTTTTCTAAAGTAAAAAGAAAATAATTAGGTACGGTATATTTAAATGAGGAGTGCAATATGATGGAAAAACATGCGACTAAAAGGAAACCGAGAAGCCAACCAGACCTTATAGCATTGGCAATGCATTGTGGCGACTCATCGGGAAAAGGTTTGATATTTAGGCCCGAACCACCCGGTGATCAGGGCCGCCTGGATATGCCTATTGTTGAGGTCAATGTCGAGGTTGAAAGCTTTGAACTAGAAATACTCTTTGATGGTCTTGGAGGTGGAGCCCTTATTACCGATGAAGTGCAAGTGGTCTTGGAAGAAGCAGAATCCAAATACGATGTCGTCTGTCCCTCGGATTTAAAACTAAAGTTGCTGGGATCGTGCAGACCAGTAGATGAGACGGACCAATTCGGCAGTATTGTTGTTTGTCACCATCTCGAAAAGATGGGTTTAGTTGCCATTAGAATTATTGATCGCGCCCAGAAAGCACTACTCAAGATCGAACCATTTAGTGAGATTCGTTTTAAATTCTCGGATAAGGCAAAAATCGCGTTGCGGCTGGGCTGGGAAGCAATAGCCAAACATGGCCGTTTTCCGCTGCCGCCCAGAGGTTCCGACCGTCTTAACAAGCTGCGTGAAAAACCGTGTGGTATGATGCACTTTGTCTCTGCCAGTGATAAGGATGCTGGCTATTATTATACAATGGGTATTGCGCTTTCTCCGGAGGTACAGGCACTTGGCGATATGGATTTCAGCTACGGTCTGGACGGTGAGTTAATTGTACCGGGGCAGGCAGTGGCCCCCATCCCGCCTATGCTGGCCATATCCACACGACTGTTTGCCGTTTCTATTCCTACGAGCAGCAATATCTCCGAGGACATTCAAGCAATTCCGTATAGCAGCTTTGCTCATCCGGAAATTTTGGACATCGCTCCTGCACGCGGGTATTTATTCAGACCGGAGCTCAGATCAGGTGAAAATAGGGTCAAAGATGTCCAGGAGCAGATTCGTAAACAACTGGAGCAATACGAGAACTTTGTGACAAGAACCACGCTGCAGGAACGGGAGTTTCTCCCGGACGTGGGTGCCGCCATAGACATAAGCAATCTTGAATATAAAAAGGTGATTCCCTTCGTCCAATCCGTTCTGAAGGGTTTTGACAATTCAGACAGGGCAATAACTGCGTTATTCCTATTTCTGGATACTCAAAAAGGAGATGCGGCCGCAACAGAGGAAACATTCATAATGACTCCACGCGTAGAAAAAATCTGCAAGGCTATCGATATCGCTAAGGAAGTTGGTCTAAAGTACGTGGCCATTTGTGATCAGCACGAAGACGTATGGCTACCGAACTTACTTGAATACATCACTGCATCGGAGCTTACTTATGTGGCCGACTACTCGGATGAACGAGGGGTGATCGTTTGTGATGGCCGACCCGTGGATCCGGTATATACAGCATCCACTTCAGCACAACGGATTCAGTCAGTATATACTACGCTGTCTGTTGATATTCTTAAGATGGGGATGTGGCTCTGTTTGGATGCACTTGCAGCCCGACGGGTTTGGCAGGAGTTGCAGAGAAATCCGCACATTCCCGAACGCATGGTCCTGATGCCCATTGGTATTGTCGAACCTTTTAGCGCCTTTGTGGATAACCGGGATCGGAGCCGAACACCTCGACCTATTCTCGATCCGTTCGAAAAGATCAAGTTCATGATTGAGGAGGCAAACGTCCTGGGGGCTCCTTCACTCCTAGTTGACACCCGCCATAAATCAAAGTGGGTGCTCCTTGGTTCCGTAGATAAGGACCTGCCACCACATGTCCGTGAAGCTATCGGTGCTATACCGCTGATAGGCCTCAAGACATTTATGGAGTGTGAGCGGCTGGCTCGAAAGAAAGGAATCCTTCTGGGTCAGGCAGGTTCAATTGAGGCAGATCAGATATTCTGTATTATGAGCGAGGCCACGCTTGATGCCGCTATTGAAGGAAAGAATCCCGCTACGGCTATTTGGACAGCGGAGACGGAGCGGGTTTTACGCAGAGCTGACGGCTCGACATTAAAGGGCGACCTTCAAGCTCAGAGGCGTGCAGCCATCATGCCATACTTGTCTGTGTTCAACCGCGCTTACGAATCCCACGCTAAACTCAATGGATGGCTCGAGTACCTGCAGACTAATGAAGAGTTGCGTGGTTCACTGCTAGAAAAGCGTGAGCTGCTGGAAACGCTGCAAAACAAGTATCTTGACATCGGATCAAAACTTGGCGAAACACCTGCTGACGATTCACCGGAAGTTTTAAAAGCATATAAAAAAGCATGGGAAGAATTCCGAGCCGTTTTCTGTGATTACCATGCACAGATAAAGAAACACTTCAAGCCCGTGCGGGACCAGGTATCGGAGGTCTGGGCTACGTTGAAATAAAGCCCAATTCGTGTTTCCAACAAAAGAGAGGAAATTATGTCAGAGTTAAAACATATTTCCCAAACAACGATAACCTTTAATTGAAAATGAAACAAACAGTAAGCAAGGAGGTTTACAGAAATGGAAAAAAGTAAAATTTCCCAGGGACCATGGACACGCATTCGCCCGCTGCAGCGTGATGAGATCGACCCGTATACAGAGGCAGGAATGGTTGCGGGCGAACTTACGTGGGGGCGTTTCCGCAACAATCTCACAAAGGTTATGGCATATACACCACGCCTGCTCCAAACAGAGGTTGAATATTGTAACACATTTATCTTTGATGCCGAGACTTTCAGAGGGGAGGTACAGGAAGCCGGGTTTAATGACCGCTTCATTAAAGAATTGGTCATATCAAGAACATCCCTGTTAAATCGGTCGCGTTATTCGGTAACACATCATTCTACTATCGGGATGACGCTTTTCAACGATGCAGGTCGTCGTGAAGAAGGTCATATGAAAATATTGCATTTGCATGAGCATGAAATGCATCCCGAGGTGTATACAGAACGAGAACAGATCATTTTGGACTATACTGTAAAAGTTGTCAGGGATGCCCACACCGTCACTGATGAGGAATTCGAAAACCTGCGTCATGTACTGCGCGAGCATAATATGCAGAATAAAAGATTGAAGAACTTGTCTGAAGAAGAAATGAATCGACATGTGGATTCCCAGATTGTTGAGTTGACGTGGCTCATCGGCCATTTTTGCCTTTTAAACAGATGGTTTACCGTCCTCCAGGTTCCGGACGAAGGTGCCGAGGATGAGGATAACTTTTTAGCAGTATATAAGGAGGTGGTACCGGAAGATATAATCGAGCGAAACGAGGCTATTCTGGGAGATGGGTTCTAACTGAGTAAGTATTCCTTTCCTGAACCTAAACAAATACAAAGTAGCCCTGAGCTGATTATTGATATAAATTTGGTGATATTAAAAATAGTATTGTGACAATTATATTAGGGAGGGGAGCAATAAATGGTTGTTTTTGCCAATAATAAAGTTGGTAATATAGAGATCAAATTAGCTACCTATCACAACTGTGATGACGTTCAGCTATTTTGGCGTGCTATTGTAGATGAACAAGCGGACCATTCAATTCCGGGTTGTCTGGGATTTATGATTGAACGTCGGAGAAAAAATAAAAATGGTACATGGAATCCCATAGAAATCTTACGCAATTGGGTGGGTTTTGAAGACCAGGAAGAGCAAACTGAAAACCAATCACAACGTTGCAATATATGGCCTTTCCAGAGATATGATTGGACAGATCACGGAGCAGACAATAGGGAAACCGTACAATACCGTGTTTCCGCTTTACGGCTGCCTGCCGGAAGCAAACTCGGTGTGGATATCATGGAATCTTTTGCAGACTCAGGCTGGACTAAGCCAATAACGATGAGCCCAGATTGTGGAAATGGCGTTTCCGCCTATTTTAATCGTGGTTTTGTAATGTCCCAGTTCATTAGCAGAATTATGAGGCAAAATAATTGGAAGCCTTCTGATATTAATGACCAAATGAAAAACCTGGAACAGCCATTGCGCCGTTTTCTCTCCGGAGAGCTTAGAATTGCTATTGTAAATCTTCTTGAAGAGGTAGCTAAGAATCCGGAGCTATCATTGTATGCGGTTCTATTTGAACTCTCGGATGAAGAGCTTACTGATAAACTAATATCATTGGGGAAGCGTGCTAATGTAGTACTGGCTAATGGGTCTAAGAAAGATGGGGACGGAAATAAAGATGCGCGGGATAAGCTTAACCGGGCTGGTGTCAACGTAAAAGACCGCATACTTGGCAGCAAGGGCTTAGGACATAATAAATTTGTCGTTTTAACACGCTCGCGGGACAACAAGCCGATTAAAGTGTGGACTGGTAGTGTAAATTGGGCTCCTACCGGCCTTTGTACTCAGGCAAACAATGGCATTCTTATTGAAAGATATGATGTTGCAAAGACCTTTTACGACCAGTGGCAAAATCTTGCGCGTGCAAAAAACGACTTTACTCCTCTCATGGTTGAAGCAAATGCCCGTTCCCCCTATACCTCTAGTGATATAGATGTATGGTTTACGCGGATACGTAATCCATCGAAAAAATATACCGTTCCCGGACATGATATACAGGAGCTAATCGACCTCGTAAATAGCGCAAGGGAGATTATCCTATATGTTATGTTTCAACCAGGAATAGAACCACTAAAAAGTATAATGAAACGCAGCAATGATATATATGTCCGTGGTGTGGTAAGTACGGTGACCAAGAATTTAGAAGAAGAATTTCAATTGACCAGGATCGGTAAAGAACCTCAGTCTTATAAAACTGCCTTAATACAGCCAGAAGGAATAGGTAAGGGCTTTTCGTGGTGGGTTAGCGAAGTAACACGAAAACAGTTCTTATATCCGCAAAATAATCCGGCTATCGGACATGCTATTACTCATTCTAAGATGATTGTGATTGACCCGCTAAGTGATGATTGTAAGGTGATTACGGGGTCACATAATTTCTCTAAATCAGCAAGTGAAAAGAATGACGAGAATTTTTTAGTCATTCATGGCCTAAAAGCTCTCGCTGAAGCATATGCGATTGCCTGTATGAGTACTTACTCTCATTATAGTTGGAGAGCATATGTTAAGGATAAGACGAATGCCGGGCAAAAAATATGGCAATGTTTATCCAGCAGCCCTAAGTGGCAAGATTATTATCTCTCAGGTGCACGCAAGAAACACCTGTCACTATGGTGTAGGTTATAAAAAAGATTTGTAGATTGATTTAGCACTCTTTATTAAAAAGGAGAAGATATGGCTGATAATAAATTACTGCAAGGTGCTCGTGTCTATCTCTCGGGGCCGATGGATTTTGTGGCTTCCCGGGCAGAGGAACAAAAACACGGATGGAGAACACGGGTGGGGGAATTTCTGCGCGGCATGGGAGTTACTGTGTTTGACCCATGGGATAAACCGGAAGTTCGCGGATTACACGAGTATGGACATGAAGGTGTCGATACTACCGATTTGCGGGAACTATGGACATTTGAGGATTCGCCAGAAGGTGCTCAAGCAAGAGCACGATGTACCGGTAAATTTTGGGAATCGATGCATATAGATTTGAGAATGGTTGATACCAGTGACTTTATAATATCATATTGTCCCACGAATATTTACAGTGTCGGGACTGTTCATGAGATTGTAATCTGCAGGCAACAGAGAAAACCTGTACTTTTTGTCAGTCCGCAGATAACTTTCGATGCACTGGCAAAATTGCGTGAGAACTTGAAAGAGAAAAAAAAGGATAGTGCTCTGCTTGAGCAACTGACTAATGAAATCCCGATTAAAGAGAATCCGTGCGGTATTCCAAGTCTCTGGTATATGCCTCTGGTAGGAGTGGATAATTTCTTCGATGGATTTGGTTTTACAGAATACTGTAAACGGTTTGATTGGGAGAAGATTCCGCTTGACGATAATGAAAACAATACCAAAATAAAGCGTCCGCTTCTGCCTTTCCTTGAAAAGCTAAATAAAAGCTTACCCAATAAATGGGATAACAAACTTAAACGTTATGTTCGTAACGATGATTGGTTAATATGGTCTGAAACGTAAGAATTATATAATTTATTAGATATTATAATTAATAAGGAGGAATTAGATCAATATGAAACAGCGTGCCCATGCCTGGGCTGCTCTTCGAGCTTTAAAAATTCTTGATGATAGCAAGAAAGCCCCAAAATTAGTAGAACTTCTCTCTTATTATCTTTCTGATGTTTGGGAAGGTGCCTGGCTGCCGGATACTCTCATCGTTCATATGGGGTATGGTCATATTTTTAAGATGGATGACAACTCTAAATTTATAGGCTTTAAAGCTAAAGCCAAGCGGGCTAAAGTACCTTATCAAAAACTTAAATCGATGTTAAAAGGTAAACGGCTTTGTTTGGAATATATTAAGAATTCAAAAGTGTTAAATAAACATTACTGGTCATACGAGGGTCATCTTCCAAACAAAGTGATAGCTCTTAGTCAAACAGCAGGTGATATGCTTAAAATGGCTGATTATCCGATTGCCTTCTATGTGAAGAAAGAAAAGCCAAAGGGATATACTGGATTTTTAACTGAAAAGAGTATAAAAGATCTCTCTTTATCTCCAAATTTTTCAGCTCGTCACATTGCTTTAACCTTTTTTATACTCAGTCATTATATTTGCGACTGTCATATGCCTTTACATTGTGATTTGAGAGATTTTAATTTAAAGGGAAAGGAAAGACGATTGCCCAAGGAATTACATTCAAGTATTGAAGATAAATGGGAGGGATATTTTCCTAGTAAAGAAATTTTGATCTTGAATGGGCAAACTAAATTGTCGGTTAGTAAAATAGTAGGAATGTTTCCTGAAAATTCAATAATTAAAGTGGATATTGATAAAAAATATTTTTTTGGTAAAAATATTTGTTCGATTGCTGGCGATGAGTGGTTGGAGATGGCTAATATAGCCAGAGTATCTTTTGCTTTGGCCAGAGAATGGATATCCAGGGATTATAAGGATGTAGAAGAGTTGATTAAAGATAAAGGTGAAAAAGATTTTGAGGAAGTAACAAACTGTATTTTTCATGATGCAGTGCAAAGTATTGCTATGATCTGGTGTAAGGCTTGGAATAGATATATAAAGTAGGTTTCTTTACTTGTAGATGATAATGCTGTTCCTATTACATTATTTAATTCAGTTTCCAAGTTATTATTTAGCTATCTTCAAACTAGTGTTAACCATACAAAACCCCGATGAAAACTATATACCATTTTCAGTATTTTGATATCAATCTTGTTTAAAATTGTATTTTTTAATATTATTAATACAAATTATAAAATAATATTTAAAGGAGTTAGAATGAGAAATTGGAAGTTAGGTTGTATCAGTATGCTAATATTTTTAGCAATAGGATTGCTAATTCTTGGTTTAGTTGGTGGTTCATACAGGACTAATATTGTTATTGATTTCAATCATGATACAGACAAGGTGGATGAAATAACTTTTAAGGAAGAAATTAGAGTTAATCATTTCCTGTATGGTTTAACAAAAGGTGATACCATAGAATTAGAAGATTACCTTAGTAAAAATTCGCTGAGTTGGGAAGAAATAAGTCAACTTAAGATTATAACAAAGTACTCGTGGTTAAATGCACTAATAACAATGGTAACATTAGGTATTTATTGTCCAAATACTGTTTTGCTAGAAGGTACAGTTCGGTAAGCTAAAGAATTACTAAATAAATTGAAAGCTAAGTATAAGTAAAAAGATCATTGAGTTATCTTCTTTCAAGACGATTTACAAACTAGAGTTTTACACAGAAGCTGCTATACTCTCGTTAACAATGACTTTCTTTTCTTTTTTTTAATAACTCTATAAATGTATTCCTCTAAGAATACTCCCAAAATCCATTACCTGCTTTAGTGACAAAATTCATTACGTTTTATAATCTCACTGGTATCTAAGTAAGGTTAAGTAGCTTTAACAGTACGAGGATAATATTTTAAAAGCTCTTGTTCTTTATCTGTTTCTTTTAAATCATGTATTATTCAATATCGATACAAATAATAATTTGAAACCTATTGAATTTGAAAATAAAAAAGTTAAAATAAAAGCTCACAAGTTGTATAAAAACCAGTATTTGACTGATTCGGGGCGGATGGCGGAGGCGGTTCACCTGGCGTATACCTTAAAAACCCCAGGGATTTAGTACAGGATTTAATCAATGCTGAGGATAATCCAGCTAGTTCAGGTCTTACATTCAGGAAGAAAATTAAAGTTATTTAAGTATAAAAGCTCGGTATAATTTAAATCACCGGCTAATAATCATAACAAGTTAAAATCCTATTGGTTTTAATTATAATTTATATAGGCAGAGCAATATTATTAGAAGCCTTCAATTTTTTAATAGCCAATATTATTGCTCCTTCTACCGGGTTTCTCACAAGTGGTTTAAAATTAATATGTGGAAACTTTTCCTTTAATTTATTTACTACTATATTTTTAAAATACCTTTTACAATTAAATAAGCCGCCAACAAAAACAAGATCAAACTCCTTATTTTTAAAGCCAAGTTTATTGGCAACAGCTATAACAGAAATTACGGCTTCCCCCGCTTCACTAGTCAATATATCAATACTTATCTTGTCTTTTATCTGTGCGGTCATACATACTATTTTAGCCAGTGAGCTAATTCTTTGTTTTGAAAATGTTTCTTTATATACCCAATCGGGTATATTCAATACTTCTTTTAAATTCAAATTTTCCAATATTGTTTTGGACAGCAAAGTTTCTTCACCACGCCCATCATAGGCTCTCATAACCGCTCTTAGAGCTTTAAGACCTACATTGTAGCCGCTGCCTTCATCTGCAAGAATATAATCCCAGCCAGTTGCTGCTACATTTTCTCCTTCTTCATTGATTCCAAGACAGTTAGAGCCAGCCCCAGCAATAATTATTATCTTATTTTTACTTTCACTTCCTGCCTCAAGACCAATTCTTGTATCATTACAGATAATAGTTCTTTTTGGATAAAGAAAACTGCTTAATCTGCTATTAAATGCAATTTTCTTATAAATTTTAGAGTCCTCTTCTGTGTTGTTACCTGCAAAACCGAAACAAGAACTTATAAAATGAACTTTTCCATATGCTTCTAAATTTTTAACGGCATTAAATATAGCTGTATTAAGATTTTTTATTGCATTATTTATTCCGACACTTTTACAATTACTTGAACTTGAAATGCCTTCACTAATGACTTTCCCATTAATATCTGCAATTTGTACAATGGTTTTTGAACCGCCTCCGTCAACTGCTAAGATATACTTCATTTTTACTCTAATACCTAACTTATTAAGAACAACTAAAGCTTTTTTATAAAATGTTTATATAAAATATAGTGACTATAACATTGACACACGTATGTGGTAGTACGTTTAACCCGGTATGAAAAGAGATGCTAAGTATAATACCCACATTTTTAAACAAGACGGTCCAGGATTAGTGAAGGGAAACTAATCCTAACCATTTGGCCACCACATACGTGTGTCAATGTTATAGTTACTTAAAATTTTTTAATGATTATACACTGTGAAATATTTTATTTAACTTCTTTCCACTTTTCTTTTAGCGCACTGTCAAATATAACATCGCAAAGAATCAATTCTCTGTACCCGTCTTCGAAAGTCGGAAAATCAAACTTGGGTTCTTTTCCTGTTAAGATTTGTTTATATACGTTATTGAATAGTTGTTTTGACGTATCCGGAAATCCTTCGGCATGACCGCCAGGATAGCTTGAATATTGCCTTACTGATCTATTCATTAAGGAAGGATCTTTTATTAATAGCTCATTTTTAGAATCCCTTTTTCCGATCCACATCTCATTAGGATTTTCACTATTCCACGCTATTGACATCTTCGTCCCATATAATTCAAAGGCTAATCTATTCTTTCTACCTGCCGCAGCCTGATTGACTGTTATTGAACCATGCGCCCCATTGTTAAATCTTAAAAGAACTGTTGCATAATCTTCTGTATTTATCTTTATATCTTTATGGCCTGAAGACTTTAGAAATTTCCCGGTATAAGTCTCAACAGACTTTATAGGTTTTTTTCTTGTCTTGAAAAACGTGCAAAAATCTGCGTATACCTTTTCTATTTTTATTCCACTAATATACTCGACCATATCCAGCCAATGAGAGCCTATATCTGCTACTGCTCTGGATTTACCACTAAATTCCGGTTCTAATCTCCAATTATAATCTGTCTGATAAAGTAGCCAATCCTGCTGATAAGAACCATTTACTGCCAATATATCTCCTATTTCTCCAGCCTCTATCATTGCTTTTGCTTGCTGCACTAAAGGATAGAACCTCAAGTTAAAATGCACTGCTGCCACAAGTCCTGTTTTTTTTACCAACTCTAACAAATCTCTACCTTGCTTAGGATCAATGGCTAATGGTTTTTCACATACAACATGTTTTCCAGCCAGCAATGCTTCTTTTACTATGGGATAGTGAAGATGGTTTGGTGTACATACATGAACAACTTCTATAGTTTTCTCCGCAAGTAATTCTTTATAGTTTTCATAAGCTTTATCTACATTTAACTGTTCTGCTTTTTCTTTTGCTACTTTTTTATTTATATCAGCTGTAGCAACTATATTTACATATCCCAGGCGTCTTAAAGCTTCAATATGAAATGGTCCAATAAACCCGGTTCCTATTACTCCTGTATTAATTTTTTTCATATTAATTCCCACTTTTCGTATTAATTTTTATCTATTTTTCTATGCCCAGTATATTTCAGCAGGTTTTTCCTTTATTACCACTTCCTTTAAGAATTCAATAGTCTTTTTCATTCCTTCTTCACCGGACATAAGGGCATCTTCATGTTCAATGCTTAAAACATAATCATAATTTTCCTTAGACAGCTGGGATATAAAATTTTTCCACCAATCATATCCATTACCATAACCAACGACTCTAAACAACCACGATCTATTCTTTATATCTATAAATGATTTAGTGTCCAGAACTCCATTTAATGCAGTATTGTAATTATCAATTTTTGTATCTTTAACATGTATGTGAAACAATGCTCCTGTCTCAGATATTTTTTTCATTGAAACAATAGGGTCAATTCCTTGCCAGAATAAGTGACTTGGATCAAAGTTTGCTCCAATTACATCTCCCACATTTTCTCTGAGCTTAAGAAGAGTTTCAGTATTATACACCACAAATCCTGGATGCATTTCAAAAGCTAGCCGGACTCCGTAATCTTTTGCAAATTTGCCCATTTTCTTCCAGTAGGGGATTACTTTCTTCTCCCACTGCCAATCTAAAATTTTAGGATAATCATTTGGCCAGGAGCAGGTTACCCAGTTAGGATATTTGTCATTCTCTGAACTACCGGGGCACCCGGAAAGTAAAGTAATTGTTGATACACCAAGCTTTTCTGCTAAAAGAATTGCGTTATTTATCTTCTCATTATGTTCTCTGGCTATAGATTCATCAGGGTGAAGAGGATTCCCATGCACGGCTAATGCACTTATTAGAAGATCTCTTTTTTCTACTTCCTCTTTATATAATTTTAATTTTTCATTACTTTCTAAAAGTTCTTGAGCGTTACAATAAATACTACCAGGATAATTTCCCGCACCTATCTCCACTGCTTCCAAACCTAAATTTTTAACTTTATCTAACATATTTTCAAATTTGGGATATGAATTATAAAAAACAGCCGTTATTACTCCTAGTTTCATTTTAATCCTTTCTTTTAATAGTTTTTTATTTATTATGGCGGTTATTATGCATAAGTTATAATTTATCTTTAATCAATTTCGTATCTTTTTACAACATAGCAATTCAAAGAAAAGCTATATTGATAGACTTTTTATACTTGAAATATTATTTACAAATAATAACAAAATATTTTTCACAAGTAAATAAATAATATCAAAGAAATATGTAAATAACCATATTAATTTCTGTAAATACATTGAATTAATTAGATTGTAAAATAACGGATCAGTATTTAAGCTGCAATGTAAATGATAAAAATGAGTTAAAAAAAAGAGCAAATAAGATCAAAAAAAATAAATTACTACCGGTTAGTGGTTATATCTTTTCGATTGATGATGGAACTATAGAAGACTCTCGAATAATAAACTCTACATCAAGCAATATTTTACGTGAAGCTATATTTGAATCTGAGATTTTTTCAATCAATAATTCACAAGCTCTAAAACCAAGCTGGAATTTAGGTTGTCTTACGGTTGTAATAGTTGGAGTAGTCATTGTTGCGATGTCAACATCATCGAAACCAACAACCAGCACATCCTGAGGGGTTCTAAGTCCTATATTTGAGGAGGCTTTTATTGCTGCTGCTGCAAAAACGTCCGAAATAGCAAAAATGGCATTTGGCCGATTAGACAAATTAAGCAGATGAGAACAGGCAGAAACGGCCATATTGTAATCAATTTCTGGTAAGTTTACTATCCAGTTATTTTCAATTGGTATATTTGCGCTTTTGAGTACATCTAAATATCCGTTAAGTCGATGCCGTGCATATTTATAATACATTGGACCATTAATTAGCGCAATTTTTCTCCTATTGTTAGATAAGATATATTCCATAACCCTTTTGCTAGCTAAAGTATCGTCGATGCTGACATATGGAATATCTGAATCTTCATTATATTCACAACACTGAACCAAAGGAACAGTTGAATTCAATTTATCAAGTAATTCTGAAGATAAATAGTTTGAAATTATCAATCCTGCCACATTAAATTTTTTTAAAATATCTAATAAATAATTGAAATTCCGCAGGTTAATATCGCTCTCGTTAATAAGGATATGATATCCGTGACGGGTGGCTGCGGCCTCTGCGCCATTTACAATTTGACTATAGAAAGGGTTATTTAAAGAAGGTATATTAAATATTATCAAGCTACTATTTTTAGGTTCAGGCTTAATAATAATTTCATTTGTATCATACCCCAGCATATTCATAGAATCTATAACTTTTTTTCTTGTTTCATGTTTTACATGAGGATAATTATTTAGTATTCTTGAAACTGTTGCAATGGATACTCCTGCTTCTTGGGCTATTTTAACATAATTTGCTTTCTTTTTATTTCCTTTATTATTATTGATTTTATACATATTTGCATTATATCACATTATTTTTAATTTTTTCATAATATTATAATTTTTTTAAATATAAATATGTAAAAAATTTAAGGATTAGTGTATATATTTACACAAAATATATGAAAAAACTTGACAAGTTTTATGAAAATGAGTTAAAATTCTAAAAGTATTATTCATATAAAGTCTATAATGCAGTCTCGGAGGTAAGTTCTTATAAGTTAAGTAAGTGTCCAAAATGTAGAGTTTACATCAATAAGTGTTCACGCTATAGGTTCCTATAAGCATAAATATTAAATATTATTTAATGATGATAAAGATAAAAAATCACTAAATTTATAATCACTAAATTTATATAAAGAATCACAGGATTTATAATTTTTAAAAATTTCAAATGAACAAAAAGAAAAAATATTATGAGTATCGTTTATAAATATAATAAGTAATATCTTATTAGAAAGGAGGAGTAATTAGTTATATTTTAGAAAGGAGGTGTTAATTTATATAACTTGAAGAAATGTTTATTAGAATTAATTTTTTAAAAGATTGGAGAGGCAATAAAGAAATGAAAAAAGTATTTTACTATATGTTAATAAGTGTTGTTATAGCATCGATGTTATTTTTAGGCGTGGCTTGCAAAGAAGAAGCTACAACAGAAGAAGAAACCACAACAGAAGAGGAAGCTGTAACAACAGAAGAAACTACAACAGAAGAAGAAGCTACAGCAACAGAAGAGAAACAAATAATTACCATTGCATATACTGTTGAGCAGTTGACAGAAGGCCAGACCTTAGGTGTTGAGGTAATGAACAATCGTGCTCATGAAATTAATGAAGAGCGTGATGATATTTTTGTTGAAGATCTTGTAGTTTATTCAGCGGATTACAATCTGGATAAACAACTCTCTGATATTGAAACAATTATCGAAACGAAACCAGATGTATTGCTAGTCAGTTCTGTTGATGAAGTTGGTATCCTTCCTGCCTTGAGGGATACACAAGAAGCAGGGATATATGTTCTTGATCAGCGTGGAACTCTTGACCCTGATTACGTGGATGTTAATTATCTTATTATTGATGAAGTGGCAGGCGGACAAATGCTTAAAGAAATGGTTAAAGATTATCTGGATGAAAATCCTGACGTGACACTGAATTTCGGTTTGGTATTCGGCGATCAAACGGTTACTGCAATCCTGCCCAGACTGTGGGGTATTCAGGAATTAGCAAATGAAATGCCCGACCGTGTCACAATACTGAGTGAGCAGTATACTGGTACTACTGATAAAGCTATGGCAGTCACTGAGGATTGGCTCCATAAATATCCAACAA
>Ga0265297_10001296_pt1 | contig 60272 bp, 61 predicted proteins | sample Munlanlwell13791_FD_192502 | JGI IMG/M metagenome (GOLD analysis project Ga0265297, IMG submission 192502) | Leachate microbial communities from a municipal landfill in Southern Ontario, Canada - Leachate well 137-91 | ecosystem: Engineered > Solid waste > Landfill > Unclassified | place... | reverse complement strand
ACGGTCGCGCGCGACGGGTCGACGCGCGTCAACGATACGTCGAACCGGAGAAGGCCGTAGGCGTCGTCGGAGGCGATCTCGTCCCGGCGGAGTTCGACGTCGGCGACGGACGCGGACAGCGATTCGTCCGCGGGCAGCGTCACCTCGTAGGCATAGACCACCTCGTCGACCTCGTCGGCGGCGAAGACGGCGCCGGTCGGAACCAGGCGCTTGCCCTCCGGGGCCGAGAGCACGACGCGGACCTCCGTCCGCGCGGGCATGTTCTCGCCGAGGACGATGAGGTCCTGGCGGTCGAGCCAGACGCGATAGGCCGTCGCCGTGAGGAGAAAAAGAAAAACAAAACCGAAAAAGAACACCTTGGATGTCTTCATGATTTCCGCTCCCTATGAATGTTTTAGCAGGCACCTGGCTGACTCGGAGAGTCCCTATAGTTTTCCGTCGCCGGATCGCTCCGGGTTTGGCTTTATCAACCAAAGCATTCATGGACGGCCGAAGACCGGGCATGGCTTTGTTTTGATAACTCTACTCTATCATAATTCAGAGGAAAAGCAAGCGATTCGAAAAAACTTCCTCCCGATGTCGCGAAGGCGAAGAAAAAAAACGACTCGATTCGAGTCGCTTCAGGAATTCGTGAGGACGGCGAAGTCGTCCACGACCATGCGCGAGCGCACTCCCCTCGTGTTGTTCCCGGAGACGCCGCCGTCGAAGAAGAGACGGACGTAGTAGCCGGCGGCGGGCATGTTCGCGATCTGCGTCGAGGTCAGGTTGAAGGTGTAGAGGGTGAAGTTGGCGGAGCGGGTCGTGCCGCTCACGTAGACGTCGCCGGTCGAGAGCTGGGCGAGCGTCTTCGTGGTGCCGACGGCCGACCAGGTCGTGCCGTTGGTGCTGATTTGGACATAGAAGGTGCGGTTCGTGGCGAGTTGTTCGGACGACGAGATGCGAAGCCCGCGGATCGCGTAGAACGACAGGCCGGTGAACCCGGCGACGGGGGCGGCGGTGGTCATGCGCACCTCGTTGTCGAGCCGGAAGCCGTAGGTGTTCGAGGTCCGCGCGTTCTCGATGTCGTAGGCCGAGAAGAAACTGTACTCGGCGTAGGGGAGCGGGTCCGTCGCGACCGGCGGCAGAAGCCGGTGGACCGGCGTGCCGCCATTCGTCGTGCGGTCGATCTGGCGGAGGAAGCCGAGCGACATGTTGTTCGACGTGGTGACGCGGATGCCCTCGATGTCCCAGAGGACGCCCTCGATCTCGACGTCGGTCATGACGTAGGTCCCGCCGGTGTACGTGCTCGACCCGGTGCTCGTCTTCGACACGGCGTCCATCAGGGTCTGGAAGTCGGCGTCGGCGTAGAGGTCCGCAAGCGACGCGACCCCGTAGAAGGACATGAAGCGGTCGGCGACGTAGTAGTCGAGGTATTCGTAGGGGGATCCGAAGGACCACTTCCCGACGTTGACGGTCCCGGCGACGGTCTCGTCGAGGTCGTCGTGGTAGGAGTACGCGACGTTCGACCGTGCGCCGACGGCGATCGAAAGGAACGTCATGACGACGATCAGGATGCGTTTCAGGGTCGTTTCCATGATATTCCTCCTTTCGCCCGACGATCGGTCAGGCCTTGGCCTTGCGTTTTTTCTTGGAGAGGGAATCGAACAGGAGCGACAGGATCGCGATGTCGGCCACGACGACGATCTTCCCGACGGGGGACTCGAGGAAGAGGAGCGCCCGTCCGACGACCGGGACGATGAACAGGAGCCGGCCGACGACGTCGTCTTCGGACAGCGTCCAGTCGTCCCATTCGTCGCTCACTTCCGGCTTGGTGCGGAAGGTGCGGACGCCTTCGCCGTCGACCTGGACGGCGGCGACGTAGTGGACCACGACCGCCTCGTTTCCGCCAACTTCGACGCGGAAGGCGATCACGTCGCCGACTTCGAGGTCGGCGAGATCGACGCTTCGGTCGACGACGACGACGTCACCGACGGAGATCACCGGTTCCATCGAGCCGGTGACGATCACGTAATGGCGCATGCGCGAGAAGTAGGGGACGCGGTTGAAGAGGACGTATCCGAGGCCGAGGACGAGCGCGACCGCGACCAGGAAGCGGATCCAGCCGAGGATCCTGGGATCGATCGGCTTTTTCGACGGGTTGTCGTTGGTTTTCATGGTTCGTCCTTTCCCGCTCAGCTGACGAGCGATTCGGCGGTGAAGCTGAGGGTCAGCCGGATCGGCCGGCCCTGGATGGCGAGGTACTCCGCGTCCGTCGCCTTGTCCGAGAGCCGGACGCGGAGGCGGATCGTGGCGACGTAGGCGTCGCCATCCTCGGAGAGGACAATCGCGAACGGCGTCGTGCCATCATCGCCCGCATCGCCGTAGACGGCGGTCTCGACGATGCCGGCGTCGGGGACGCCGCCGACGAGGATCTGGGTCACGGCGACGACGAGCCGCCCGGGCTTGTTCAGGGAGACGCGGTAGACGAAGACGCATTCGTCGACGTCCCCGGGGCCCTTGAACGCGCCGTACGGGATCAGGGTCGTGCCGTCGGCGGGGTCGATCGTCTCGGAGACGGTGAGGACGGTGCCGACGCCGATGTCGATGGTCGGGTCGACCTCCGCCCGGGAGATGTCCCAGAGGGAATAGGCGATGCCGCTCGCGGAGCTGAGGAACAGGAGGACGGCGAGGACCAGCCAGCGCTTCGACCGATGCCCGGCGACGGCGTTCACGAATCCTTCGGCGTATTGCTGCATGGGGAGGCTCCTTTCTCACGCGCGGGAGAACCGCACGAAAGCCGGGCGGATGAAACCCGGCTTGGGATGGGATGCGGCTTACTGGAGCGGGTTGGCGGGAGCGACGGAGGACGACGTGTTGACGACGGTGAAGCCGAGGTCGAACGTCGGGGTCTGGCCTTTGATCGCGGCGTAGTCGGACGCGAAGTCGGCGCCGTTGTCGGCGAGCGTGATCGTGACGGTGACGGTGACTTCGTTGTCACCAAAGGTGAAGGCGTCTTCGACGTTCCATTCGCCGGTGGCGCTCAGACCGAGGCCGTTGACGTCGATCGAAATCGGCGAAGCGACGTTGTTGTAGCCGTCGGCGTAGGTGCCGAGCACGAAGGAGGTCAGGTCGACGTTCAGGTCGGCGGTCATGCCGTCCTTGAGCGGTTCCTCAAGCGAGAGCGTGTAGACGATCTGGTAGGAGGTGGTGTAGTCTTCCTGGTAGGCGGCGTAGAACGAGCCGGCGGGAACGAGCTGGCGGACGTCTTCGACCTTGCCGTCGACGACGAGGCGGACGCCGTAGCCGATCGTGAGGTCGTTGGAGCGGGTCTGCTGGAGGTTGTCCCACCAGGCGTAGGCGCCGATGGAGGTGCCGAGGAGGGCGAGGGCGATGATGGCGATGACGAGGGTCTTTTTCATGATTTTGTTTCTCCTTTTTTTATTTTTTTTTGTTTCAACGGGGTTCGGGAGATGCGCGGGTCGGTTTCGACGACGGGAGGGACGGGGAACGCGATGCCGCCTTGGTGCGGTTACGCGGAAAGAAACGGGAGGATCAGTTCTGGCTGGCGGCGAACAGCAGGTCGAAGGAGATCGTCTTGTTGATGACGGCGACGTAGGTCGCGAAGTCGGCCGGCTGGGAGAGGGTCACGGTCACGGTGACGAGCACGTCGGCGTCGTTGACGGTGGCCGAGGACTGGCTGATGGCGATGTTGACGAGCGAGGCGTTCGCGGTGCTGCCGCCGATCTGCACGTTCGAGGCGGTGACGCTCAGGTCGAGCGGGTCGACGACGGCGAGGTCGAGATCGACGTTGTACGTGAGCACGATTGAGGTGACGTCGTCCGCCTTGAGGACGGCGTCCGCGGGGACGAGCACCTTGCCGGCGGGGGCGGTGGCGACGGCGGCGACGCGCAGCGTGACGCCCTGGCCGATCGAGAGCGTTTCGCTCTGGGTCTTGTCGAGGCTGTCCCACCAGGCGTAGGCGAGGCTGGAGCCGCCGACGACGAAGAGCAGGGCGATGGCGATAACGATTTTCTTGAACATGTACGTTCCTCCTGGGAATGTCTTGTCTATGTCTGGAATGGCCGTCCGACGCATCGGTCCGTCCCTTCGAGCAAACGTCGTCGGACCATAAAAAAACAGCCGGTTGCGCATAGTGCGGCAACTGGCTGTCTCGGAAGAGACCCTATAGCTTTCCGTCGCCGGATCGCTCCGGTTTTAGCGGGAACATGGTTGTCTTTTCGAATCCGTGAAAATGAAAAACAGCCGATCGCACATTCTCATGGCAACTGGCTGTCTTCTGGGAGACCCTATAGCTTTCCGTCGCCGGATCGCTCCGGGTTAGGCTCATTTCACGATGGATTTTTCATTTCTGCAATCATTTTATCATACCCTTTTTCGGCTGTCAACGATTTTACACGGGGAAACGCAAAAAAAAATAACTGAACGATTGTTCGCCCTTCAAAAACGACCCGGCCGGAACGGGACGACGCTTTTCGAGGCCGGGCGGTTGTCAATTCGCGCGAATGATGATATGATGGTTTTGTGCCCCAGGGGACACGACGGAGGCATCCCATGCGTTATCAGGTCTGTTCTTGGAATGCGCTGCTCGAACGGAAGAAAGTGCGTTTCCAGGCGGGAACGCGTTTCGTTCTGGTCGCCGTCGCCGACGGCCGGCCTTGCGCGATCGCCGACAAGTGCCCCCACATGGGGTTCCCGCTCTCGGGCGGTCGATACGAGGACGGCGTGATCCGCTGCAAGGAGCACGGTCTTGAGATCGACGTCCGCACCGGTCTCGTCGCAAACGGCGTCAAGGCCGATTTTCTCAAGCTCGGACCGCTCGACCGGAGCGTCCGCACATACCCCGCCGTCGTCGAGGACGGCAACGTCTTCATCGAAGTCTGATTCGAAATCAAGCAGCGAAGCATAATGGAAGGAGATCCGGACCCCGGTCCGGAAACATGACATGGACCAGAAGAGAAAGATCCTCGCGGAACGCCTCAAGCCCCAGCATCCCGAACGTCTGAAGATGGTTCTCGGCTTCGACGGTTTCGTCGACGAGATCATCCACCCCGTCGACAAGCGCCTCTCGCCCGATTCGTTCACGCGGATCGAGACGATCGAGCGCTTCGCCGCCCGCATCGCCAAGGCGAGCGGCCTTTCCACCAACATCGAACTCGTGCCCGTCGCCCGCAAAATCGGCGGGAACGGACCGATCATGTGCAACGCGCTCGCGCGCCACGGATCGTCGATCGCGTACGTCGGCGCCCTCGGCGAACCGGTCCCGCACGACGTCTTCCGCATGCCGGAGAACGTCAGGCTCACGACGATCGCGGACGCCGGCCACACCGACGCGCTCGAATTCCTCGACGGCAAGCTCCTCCTCGGGAAGATGAACTCGATGAAGGACGTCACCTACGAGCGCCTCCTCGACGTCGTCGGCGAGGCCGAACTGGTGCGTCTTCTCTCCGAAGTCGACCTCTTCGCCTCGGTCAACTGGTCGATGCTTCCGGCGATGACCGACCTGTGGCGGAAACTCCTTGCGAACATCCTCCCGAAGACCCCCAAGAAGGCGGCGCGGCCGCTCTTCTTCGTCGACATCGCCGATCCCGAGAAGCGCGAGCACGGGGAGATCGTCGAAGCCCTCGACCTCCTGAAGGAATTCCGGATCCGCTTCCGCGTCGCCCTCGGTCTCAACAAGAAGGAAGCCTACGACGTCGCAGGCGTCCTCGGGCTCTTCCCGAAAGACGATCTCGCGAAGATGGGTCCCTCGCTCAGGGACGTCACCGAGGCGCTCTACCGCCGGCTCGGCGTCGACGCCGTCGTCGTCCATCCGGTCGATCGCTCCGCCACCGTCGTCGACGGCGTCTACGCCGAGGCGATGGGGCCGTTCTGCGCCAAGCCGAAACTCACGACCGGCGCCGGCGACAACTTCAACGCCGGCTACGTCCTCGGCCTCCTGCTCGGCCTCGAGCCGGAACAGGCGCTCCTCACCGGCATGGCGACGAGCGGCTTCTACGTCCGCAACGCCAAGAGTCCCGATTTCGCCGAACTCGTCGGTTTCGTCGAGGCCTGGGCGGCGGACGCGGTCTGAACCTTGAAGGTCGCACCGTCCGGGTCTTCTCGTCTCGGATCCGACCTGCCGTACGTCACAATCAGCTTCGCGATGTCCCTCGACGGCAAGATCGCGACCCGGACCGGCGATTCGAAATACATTTCCGGGCCGGAGTCGCTCGCCTTCGTCCATCGCCTGCGCGACGCCCATGACGCCATCCTCGTCGGCATCAACACGATCCTCGCCGACCATCCGCGGCTGACGGCGAGGCTGCCCGAGGGCGGCGGTCGCGATCCGCACCGCGTCATCCTCGACTCCACCCTCCGGATTCCGCTCGACGAGCCCGTCCTGCACGCGGCTTCGCCGGCGAAGACGATCCTCGTCTGCCGCGAAGACGCCGATCCCGTACGCCGCGCCGCGCTCGAACGTCTCGGCGCCGTCGTGGTCGCGGTCCCCGACCCGCACGATCCTGAAGGATTGCGCCGGGCGATCCGCCTTCTGAAGGCGGCGGGCATCGGATCGATCCTCGTCGAGGGCGGCGCCTCGATCCATTTCGCGTTCCTCGGAAACCGGCTGTTCGACCGCGTCTTCGTCACCGTCGCACCCCTCATCATCGGTGGCGCGACCGCCAGGACGGCGGTCGCCGGAAACGGATTCGCGACCCTCGCCGAATCCGTCCGGCTCCGGTTCGTCGACCGCATGGACGCCGGAAACGACATCATCATCGAAGCCCTTCCCGCGGATGCGGGCGAGCGCGCTTGAAAAGGAGACATGACCATGATCCAGCGCATCCAAGTTGAAGAAGCCCTCGCGCTCCTCGAACGGGGCGAGCGCATCGTCCTTACGGACGAGCATGCGCCCGAAGACACCTGCCATTTCGCGGCCATCGCCGCGGCGTCCGACGCGCACGGCTGCGTCGGCGCGTTCTGCCCGTTCAGGACGATGCCGTCGGTCGTGATTGGCTATGACACCTATGGCACCCTCACCGGCGTCCGCAAGAACGCCGCGCTCGAATACGACCAGGACGTCGTGAACCTCTCCGCCCGCGATACCGGCGGACCTTCCGCCGCCGATCGCTTCGGCGCGCTGATCGGATCCCTGCTCGCATCCGGAGCCGGACCCGACCGCTTCTTGACGGGCGGCGAGTTCCAGGTCGTCGCCGCGCGCAACGGCGGCGTCCTCCGCCGGGCAGCGCCCGCCGAGGCGATCGTCGACCTTTGCGTCCTCGCCGGCAAGCCGGCCGTCGGCCTGCTCTACGACATGGTCGATTCCGACGGTCGCCCGCTCACGCTCGCGGAACTCGAGGCGACGCCCGAATCCCACGCGGTCCTCGCGATCGCCGACCTGATCCGCCACCGCCGCCTCTCGACGGTGCTCGTCGAGCGCGTCGCTTCCGCGAAGATGCCGACGAAGTACGGCGAGTTCGAGATGGTCGGATTCGTCAACCGGTTGACCGGCGAGCATCACGTCGCGCTCGTCAAGGGCGATGTCGCCCTTGAAGGCGCCACGCTCGTGCGCGTCCATTCGGAATGCCTCACCGGCGATTCCTTCGGATCGAAGCGCTGCGACTGCGGCGAACAGCTGCACACGGCGATGCGCCGGATCGAGAAGGCCGGTCGCGGCGTCATCCTCTACCTGCGTCAGGAAGGCCGCGGCATCGGGCTCGTGAACAAGATCCGCGCCTACGCCCTGCAGGACGGCGGAATGGACACGGTCGAAGCCAACCTCGCCCTCGGGTTTCCCGACGATCTGCGCGACTACGGCATCGGCGCCGAGATGCTTTCCGCCCTCGGCGTGAAGAAGATCAGGCTGATGACGAACAATCCGCTCAAGATCCGCGGACTCTCCGGGTATGGGATCGAGATCGTCAACCGCGTTCCGATCCAACTCAACCACAACGAGAAGAACGAGTTCTACATGCGCACGAAGCAGGAGAAGATGGGCCACATCCTGCATTTCAAGAACAAGGATCAATGATTCCGCGGAACGGGGATGTCGACCGACATCCCCTTTTCATATCCCGCGGTTGAGATTCCCCTTGGGAATGCTATAATGAAGTCATCGATGCGTCGGAGGTGAACGGTGATGGAGACGAAGCAGCAATCGAAGGAACTCCAAAACGACCTTGTGGCGTTGTTCCAACACCGCCGGTCGATCCGGCTTCCCGTCGCCGCCGGGGAGGGGTCCGCATGAGCATGAAGTGGATCAAGTGGATCGCGATCGTGACGATGACGATCGACCACGTCGGCGCCTTCCTCGTCGTCGATCCCACCGCCTATCTCGTCTGCCGGGCGATCGGCCGGATCGCCTATCCGCTCTTCGCCCTGATGGTCGCCGAAGGATTCCGCCACACGCGGTCGATCAGGAACTACCTGATCCGCTTCCTCCTGTTCACGGCCGTCTCCGAAGCCGCGATGGCCGTCGTCTGGTTCGCCTACGGCGTCGACTTCTTCCTCCAGGCGAACGTCTTCCTGCCGCTCGCGGCCGGGCTTGTGGGACTGATCCTAGCATCGAAAAGGAAATGGTACCTGTGGATTCCGATCCTCGCGATGCTCGTCGCCGCCGAGTGGATTCACACGTCGTACGGCGCCTACGGCATCCTCCTGATCATGCTGTTCGGCCTCGTCGACCGGCTGCCGCTCCGGATCGTCGGCTTCGTCCTGCTTTCGGCGATCTTCATCGACTGGCCGATCCCGGAACTCCTCGGCTTCGCCAACGGCGGCACGATCCACGTCTTCGAACGCTGGTACCAGTGGATCGCCCTCGTCGCCCTCGTGCCGATCGCGTTCTACGACGGCACCCGCGGCCGCTTCAACAAATGGTTCTTCTATCTCTACTATCCGCTTCATCTCGCCGCGATCCTGATCATCTACCTCTTCTAGGACGGGCGAAGGAAGGAGTCTTCCATGGACTGGCTCAAACACAACCGCGACGCGTGGAACCACGAAGTCGAAACCGGAAACAAGTGGACCATCCCGGTCTCGCACGACGAGATCGAGGCGGCGAAGAAAGGGGAGGCGACGCTTCTGCTCACGCCGACGAAGCCGACGCCGCGCGCCTGGCTCGGCGACGTCCGTGGCAAGGACGTCCTCTGTCTCGCCTCCGGCGGCGGCCAGCAGGGACCGCTCTTCGCCGCCCTCGGCGCTCACGTCACCGTCTTCGACAACTCGCCGGCGCAGCTCGCCCGCGACCGCGAGGTCGCCGACCGCGAAGGACTTGCGATCCGCACCGTCCAGGGCGACATGCGCGACCTTTCCGCAATCGCCGACGAGTCGTTCGACCTCGTCTTCCATCCGATCTCGAACGTCTTCTGCGAGAGCATTCGTCCGGTGTGGAAGGAAGCGTTCCGCGTCCTCCGTCCCGGCGGAAGGATGGCCGCAGGCTTCATGAATCCCGCCGCCTACGTCTTCGACTTCGACCTCCTCGACCGGACCGGCCGCTTCGAGGTCCGATACAAGGTCCCCTATTCCGACATCGACCAGCTGCCTCCCGAAGAACTCGCCGCGCGCATCGCGGCGCGGGAGCCGCTCGAATTCGGCCATTCGCTCACCGACCAGATCGGCGGCCAGACTGACGCCGGCTTCCACATCGTCGGGTTCTACGAGGACTTCTCGGGATGGGACGATCCGCTCGACAGGCATCTGTCCGTCTACGACGCCACGCTCGCGAAGAAGCCGATGCATCGGCATCACGGGAACGACTGACATGGACTACGGATCTGTGAAGGATCTCCGTCCGCGGATCGATCCGTCGGCCGTCGCGATGCCGACCGCGGTCGTGACCGGCGACGTGACGATCGGCGCCGACGTAAGCGTCTGGCATCACGCCGTCGTCCGCGGGGACATGGCACCCGTTTCGATCGGTTCCATGACGAACGTCCAGGACGGCGCCGTGATCCACACCAACACCGGCCTTCCGACGACGATCGGGGCGCGCGTCACGATCGGTCATCTCGCGATCGTCCACGCCGCCACCGTCGAGGACGACGCCCTCGTCGGGATGGGTGCGATCCTGCTCGACGGCGCCATCGTCGGCGCCGGCGCGATGGTCGCCGCCGGGACGGTCGTCCCGCCGCGCAAGGTCGTGCCTCCGGGAACGCTCGCGATCGGAAATCCGATGCGGATCGCACGCGACCTGACCGAGGCCGAACGCGCCGCGAACCGGCTGAACGTCGAACACTACGTGGCCCTCGCGAAGGCGAGCGCGCCGGGAGGGACGAGATGATCCACGAACCGAAGAAGGTCCTCATCGCCGGCGGCACCGGGTTCCTCGGCTATCACGCGGCGCGGTTGCTTCTCAGCGAAGGCGTCGCCGTCGACGCCGTCGCCCTGCCGCGCGAGATCGACCTCGGAACCTGGTATCCGGACGCCATCGGAATCCGCTACGGCGACCTCTTCGCGATGACCGAGGACGAGGTCTTCGCCCTCGTCGAAGGGCGCGGCTACGATGCCTTCGTCTATGCCCTCGGTCCCGACGACCGCTTCGTCCCGCCCGCACCCGCGGCCGTGTTCTTCCACGACCGGCTCGTGGTCCAGGCCGCGAAGGTCCTGTCCGCCGTGCGACGCGCGGGCGTTTCGCGCGCCGTCGTCCTCAATTCCTATTTCTCCCATTTCGACCGGATCATGGACGGCGTCCTGTCCGACCACCATCCCTATGTGCGCGCCCGCGTCGAGCAGGAGCGCGACCTTGCGCGGATCGGCGTCGCCGGGAGCTTCGACGTCATGTTCCTCGAACTGCCGTTCATCTTCGGCACGATGCCGGGAAGGCTGCCGCTCTGGAAGGAGTCGTTCCTCGACCATTTCGCCAAGGGGCGGGTCGCGTTCTTCCCGGCCGGCGGAACGACCGCATGCATCGCCGTCGAAGGCGTCGCCGAGGCCGTCTCGGCCGCGATCAGAAACGGCGCCCACGGCCGGGGCTATGCCGTCGGGAAGGAGAATCTGACCTACCGCGAGATCCTCCAGATCATGCTTGCGGAAAGCGGGATGAAGAAACCGGTCGTTTCGGTTTCGCCCTTTATCGCGGCGCTCGGGGCGCGCGGCATCGATCGCCGCCACCGGCGCGCCGGCCGCGAATCGGGTCTCGACCATGCGAAGCTGATGGGCGACATCCTCGCGCGGGACTTCTCGATCGACTTCGAGACGCTTGCGCGCGAGCTCGGCTATGCCGAACTCGGCTATCGCGGCGGACCCGACGTCCGCGAAAGCCTTCGCGCCACGATGGCCCGCTACAAGGAACCCAGATGAAACAAGACGGCACCCGCAACGGGTGCCGTCTTCGCTATTCGGTAACGATGTCGTACGGCCAGTCGATGATGCCGCCCATGTCGTAGATGCGGGCATAGCCGAGTCCGTCGAGGAGGTCGGCCGCCTGGGCGCTGCGGTTGCCGCTGCGGCAGTAGACGATGATCTCCGCGTCCTTGTCCGGAAGCATCGCCGCGGCGTCGTCTTCGAGGTCGGAAAGCGGGATCAGGAGCGCGCCGGGGATGTGGCCCGCGGCGTATTCCTCAGGCGTGCGGACGTCGACCAGGACGACCGCGGCGTCCGCCGCCATCATGTCCCTTCCGGTCTTCGCGGAGATCGTCTTCGGCGATGCGTCCGCGGTGCAGGCGGCGAGGGTCAGGCCGACCGCCAGGAACAACAGCGTGAGGATCTTCTTCATCGGATCATTCCTTTCGCGAGGATTATACCATCCTGCGCGCCGGCGGGCAAGCCATCCGCTCCGTCAGTCGGAATCGATCAGCGGGACGAACCGACAGTCGCAGAGGAAGCGCGTCCCGATCGTGCCGGACAACGTCTTCGTGAAGAGCGTGAGCGCCTGAGCGAACGGACCGCCGACGGGGATCACGAGCCGGCCGCCGGCTTTCAGCTGGGTGAGGAGCGCTTCCGGGACGGTACGCGATGCAGCGCTCACGACGATCGCGTCGTAAGGAGCCTCCTCGGGCCAGCCGCGGGTGCCGTTGCCGAGGCGCAGGCGGACGTTTCCGCATCCGAGCGCGGAAAGCGTCGAGCGCGCCCGGTCGAACAGCGGTTTGAGCCGTTCGACGGAGAAGACCTCCCCCGCGAGCGCGGCCATGAGGGCGGTCTGGTAACCCGATCCGGTCCCGATCTCGAGAACCCGGGCGGCGCCGGCGACGCCCGCGGCGGACAGCGAGAGAGCGACGACGTACGGCTGCGAGATCGTCTGTCCGCAGCCGATCGGCAGCGGATGGTCGCCGTACGCCCAGTCGACGTCGTCGGCTTCGACGAAGACGTGACGCGGGACCCTGGCGAAGGCCGAAAGGACGCGTTCGTCGTCGATTCCGCGGGCGGCCAGTTGCGTATCGACCATCGTTTCGATCTGGTTTCCGATGCGGTCTTCCATGCGGATCGCCTCCTTCCCCTCCATTCTACCAATTCATGCGACAAAACGCGACCGGCCGTGCGGAAAATGATGGAAAACGCTTCCGAATCGTCATATAATGGGAAAGGATGCCGCTCAGGCGACGAGGAGGATACGATCCATGGACAAGCAACGACCCACCCTGCAGGAACGACTCGAATCGCGGCGCATCCGCAAGCCGCCGGCCTTCCTCTACCTGGCGCTCGCGCAGATCTGGAAGTGGTTCATGCTGCCGAAATACCACGTCCATTACGAGTACAGGATCGATCCGCGCAAGTTCAAGGGGCCGTACATCGTCGTGTCGAACCACGCGTCCCGCGTCGACTACCTCTATACCGGCATCGCCTTCCTGCCGCACCGGCTCAACTACGTCGCCGGCTACAACGAGTTTTTCCGGTCGCACCTTCGCGGCGTCTTCCATCTCCTCCAGGTGATCCCGAAGAAGAACTTCACCCCGGAAATCTACGCGATCCGGGAGATCGCGCGCGTTCTCCGCGGCGGCGGCCGGATCATCCTCTTCCCCGAGGGGATGAGTTCGATCAGCGGATCCAACCAGCCGGCCGCGATCGGGACGGGAAAACTCCTCAAGCACTTCAAGGTCCCGGTCCTGATGACCCACATCGAGGGCGGCTACCTGACCAACACGAAGTACTGCCTCGACGACCGTCCCGGACGCGTCGACGTGACCGTGTCGCAGCTGTTCACTCCCGAGGACCTCGAGCGCATGGACGCCGACGAGATCCAGCGCGCCGTCGACCGCGCGATCCATCACGACGACTATGCCTGGAACAAGACCGCCCGGGTCGCCTATGCCGGCAAGGGGTCCTTCGCGAAGAACCTCCACGACCTGCTCTACTGGTGTCCCCGCTGCGGCGCCGAACTCACGATGAAGGGCGAAGGTGACGCGATCCGATGCGAGCGCTGCGGGAACGGCGCGACCTTGAACGAGCACTACGACCTGATCCCGTTCGACGCCTCCTGCGTCATCCCCGAATCGCCCGTCCGCTGGGCCGACCTCGAACGGAAGAACGCCTATCGGGCGATCGCCGCCGATCCCGCCTACGCCCTCGCGGAGAAGGTGAAACTCGGCGTCATGCCCGATTACGAGGTCCTGAAGGATCTGAAGACGTCGCGGATCGCCGGCGAGGGGACCCTCTCGATCAGTCGCGCCGGGCTCCGCTTCGAAGGCACGAAGGACGGCGAACCGTTTTCGCTCTCGATGTCCACGGACATGCTGCCGACCTGGGGGATGTGCACCGACATGAGTTTCTTCACGACCTACGTCGACGGCCGATACTACGAGTTCTATCCCGAGCGCCGCTCGGTGGGGAAATGGCTCCATGTCGCCGAGGAACTGCACCGCATCAACGGCGGGAAGTGGAAGAACTTCCCCGACGCCGACACCTACGCAGAATGAAAAAAGTCCGATGTCGGACTTTTTTCTTTTTCGGAACCGTCACTCGGCCTCGAGATAGAAGGCGTAGAGCCTGAACGACACGTAGGCGCCGTCCGAGAGCATGTCGACGCTTGCGGATTCGACGTGGAAGATGCGGTCGAGGCCTTCGACGGCCTCGAGGTAGGCGAGGATCCGATCGGCGTCGTCGACGGTCATCGAGACCGTGATCCGGACGGCGCGGAGGTCGTCCGACAGGTCGTCCTCGAAGGGCATGACGGCGTCGTCCTCGAACGTCTCGACATAATCCGGCGCGACGATTCCGGCGATGCCGCGCGCAGCGGCGAGGTCGGCGGCAATGCCGAGCTGGTCGTAGGCGTCGGGGAGTTCGTCGACGATGTCGGCGATCTCGTGGTAGGCGATCGATTCGGAGGCGGCGACGACGGCTTCGATCCGGCGCTCCAGGTCCTCCCGTTCGGCCTCCAGGGCGGAGAGACGAGTCTGCAGGATCGCAAGCATCCCGTAACGCGCGCCGATGAGGACAAGGAACAGGACGACGAGGATGATCACGAAGCTGACGCGGTTGAGCTTCTTCCCGAAGACGTTGCGCTCACGCATGGTGGAAGGTCACCTCGATCGTATGGATTCCGATGCTCTCGTAGATCGGGAACCCGTCGATCCAGCGGGCGGGATCCTCGGTTTCGGTCACGCCGTAAGTCTCGTATGCAAGCAGGAGGTATTCCGTCAGCGCGACGTCGGACGGTCCCGTCAGGGTGAGGACGATCGCCTTGTCGGCGGCACGGTAGGCAACCTGCAGGACGTCGACGTCGATCGCGAGCGCAAGCAAGTCGGAGAGCGATCCGGCGGGTGCGGACTTCGCGCCGATCAGTTCGTCGTAGGCGTCGCTGTAGGCGCGCTCGGCTTGGGTAAACGACGGCAGGCGCGAGAACCCGTCCTCGAGGTCGGAGAGTTCCGCGGCGAGCGTGCGGTTCTCGTTCTCGACGAGGAAGATGCGTTCGTACATGGTATGGTAGGGGATGTAGAGGAGACTGACCGCGGAGAAGAGCAAAAAGGCCGTCGCGAGCATCGCCTTGACGAGACGGACGGAGCGGTCGGGGCGGTCGAGTCGAAAGTCGAACCACGGGATCTTCGCGAGGTTGCCGGCCTTCTCGATGCCGGCGGCGTAGGCGACGAGACTCGTGCGGTTCCAGCCTCCGCCCGCGGTCGGCGTCTCCGGAATGCGGAAGACCTCGCACGCAAGGCCGAACGGCCTGGAGGTGAATGCGGCCTCGAAGCGGCTCTCGTTCTCCGACTCGCCCTGCGAGACGAAGACGGCCTTCTCGAGCGTACGGTCACCCCGGGAGATGTTGTACTTGTAGTAGTTCGCCACGCGTTCCACGTAGTCGTCGATCTGCTCGTAGCGGGTGTCGGCCTCGTTCTCGAACTCCTCGACGAGGTTGAAGATCGGAATGTCGTCCTCGAAGATCTTGATCGTGAAGTAGGAGTCGTAGACGGTCACCAGCATCAGGTTCCTGGCGGCGGAGCCGGTGGTCCGCATGTAGAGCGAGTACAGCGCGAACGAAGGCATGTCGAACCGTACGTCGCGCACGCCGAGACGGTCGAAGACGTCGAGGTAGTCGTTCAGGAGTCGGTCGTCGGAGGCGACCGCGAGCACCTTCGCGTTCTGTTCGTCCTGGCTGATCAGATGGGCGGACACGCGCGGCTTCGCAAACGGGAAATGGAGCGTCTTCCCGAGTTCGCCGTCGAGGTGGGCGGCGATGCCCTTCTCGGCGACGTCGCTCCGTTTCACGTCGACGACGCGCATGACGACGTTCTGGCTGTTCAGAACCAGCCGGATCCGCCGGGGGCGGAGGCCGGAAGCCTTGAAGAGCGCCTTGAGGCGCGCGAGGAGCAGCACGGGATCGACGATGAAGCCGTTCTCGAGGATGCCCTTGTCGAGGGGGACGTTGCCGTGGATGTCGGTCCGTCCCCGCCCGTTCCGATGCTCGAAGAATCCGATCGAGGAATCGGAGAAGTAGAGGATCGTTTCGGGGCGTTTCTTGTCGTTCATGGCTTCACCTGCCCAACAGACCTAGATACCATGCGATGAGATCGGCGCCGACCGCCTGGGCGACCAGGACGCCGGCGAAGAGAAACGGGACGAACGGGAGTTCGGCGCCCCTGCGTTTCCGCAGAAGCCCGAAGGTGACGCCGGCGAGGGCGGCGAGGAAGAGCGCGAGGATTCCCTCGTCCCAAGTGAGGACGAAGCCGATGAAGACGAACAGTTTCACGTCTCCGCCGCCGAGCGCTTCCTTCTTCAGAACCTTCGTGCCGATCAAGGCGAAAAGGTAGAGGAGCGTAAACAGGACCGCGGCGGAAAGCAAATGGGCGAGGAAGGATCCGTCGGCGATCCGGACGGCGAGTAGCGGGATCAGGCCGATGAGCCAGACGCGGTCGTGGACCGACTTCGTCGCGAGGTCGGAGAGCGTCGCCGAAAGCAGGACGACGATCGCGATCGCCGCGGCGGCGAGTTCCCAGGTGAAGCCGTAGAAGAGGTAGGCACCGACGAAGAGCGCCCCGCCGATCGTTTCGACGATGGGATGGCGGATCGGGATCGGCGCATGGCAATGCCGGCAGCGTCCTCCCCGGAGCGCGAAGCCGAACAGCGGGAAGACGTCGAACAGCGAAAGGGTCGTCCCGCACGCGGGGCAGCGGCTGCGGCCACCGATCGAGGCGCCGCGATCGAGACGGGCGGCGACGAGTTCCGCGAACGAGGCGAAGAGGGCTCCGGACAGGAAAGCGAAGCACGCGTAGAGGACCGTCATCGCCATCTCCCCTTTCCGCGGACATGTCCGGCATCAATGTCCATTATACCTTGTTTCCGGCCATGTGACAAGACGAACCGCGGAATAGGAAAGAGGATGTCCGGGGGACATCCTCTTTGCCTGGATGGGGTCGGTACCGCGTCAGTCGGCCATGCTGGCGACGCCGGCGGCGGTTACTTCGACGGCACCGTCGAGGGTCGTGAAGACGGTGGCGGGCAAGTCGATGACAAAGGTCACGGTCGTGCCGCTGATGGTGAGCGTGGCGTCCTCGTTGAACGGATTCGACTCGAGGTACTCGGCGGTGACGAGTTCGGAGATCTTGACGGTATTGTCCGACTCCGCCTGGGCGTAGTTGACGGCGACTTCGGCGATGAGGTCGTAGGAGGCTTCGGCGGCGTTCATCTTCTGGCGGTTGATCAGACCGCTGATGGCCGGGACGGCGATGGCGGCGATGATCCCCATGATGACGATGACGGCAAGCAGTTCGACGAGGGTGACACCCTTCTTGTTCTTCAGAATGGCGGTCATTTCACAATTCTCCTTTATCATATGGGATTTCTATTACAATCATATCACTTTTCGCCCCGTTTTCAAGACGAAGATGGGAAATCCATCGGAAATCGGGTCAGATCTGCGATCCGAGCGAGATCATCGGAAGCATGAGCGCGAGGATCATGACGCCGACGAGGGCGTAGACGAAGAGCAGGAGAATCGGCTGGATCGCATTCTTGATCTGCTCCACGCGCAGTTCCGAGACGCCGTTGTAATAGACGGAAAGGTTCTTCATCAGTCCGGGGACGTCGCCGGTCCGTTCGCCGGTGGCGATCATCCGCGACATGATCGGGTCGATGAACTCCGATTCCTCGAAGGCGCGTGAGAACGGGAAACCGTCGTCGACATAGGCGAGCGTCTTCGTCAACAGGTCGCGGTAGACGACGTTTCCGACGACGCTCCGCACGGTCTGCAGAGCGGTCACGGAATTGATCCCGTTCTCCATCATCTGCGAAAGCGAGCCGGCGATCAGGACCTGGTTCGCCATCCGCAGGAGCGGTCCGGCGATCGGCGCCCGGAGAGCGAGGACGACCAGCGCATGGTGAAACGAGGGAATCCGCCTGTCGAGAAGGACGAGGATCGCCGCAGCGAGCGCAAGCCCGCCGAAGATCGGGAGGGCGTTCTGCGCCGCGAAATCGCCGGCGGCGAGGAAGAAGCGGGTGATGCCCGGGAGTTCGGCGTCGCCGAACGAGGCGAACAGGCCGGTGATGTTGGGGAAGACGAACAAAAGCATTCCGGCGGCGATCAACAGCGCCGCGACGAGATAGATGACCGGCATGCGCAGGGCACCCCTGATCTGACCGTTGATCTTCGACTGGCGGTCGTAGTAGGCGGCCATCGCCGCGATCGTGTCGGGAAGCGTTCCCGACATCTCCCCGACCTCGACCATCAGGACGAGCAGCCGCGGGAATTCCTTCGGACGCATCGACAGCGCCTTCGAGAGCGACAGGCCGTTGTACACGTGCTGGTAGAGTTCGAACAGGATCATGCGGATGCGGTGCTTCTCCTGCTGGAGAGAGAGCAGTTCGAGCGCCGCCAGGATGTTCACGCCGGCCTTCAGAAGACTGCCGAGCTGACGGAGGAAGAAGATCAGGTCGTTCGTCCGGAGCGTCTTTCCGATCGTGATCTGGTTCAGGCGGGCGAGCAGGCTCTTGTATTCGACGAGACGCAGCTCGTCGTAGTTGCGGGACTTGAGGAACTTGACGGCGACCTGGCGGTCGATCGCCTCGATGCGGCCGCGGACGATGCGGCCGTCGGCGTTCTTCGCGACGTACTTGAAGTTGCGCAGCAGCACGCTACTCGCCCCCCGTCATTCGTCGGCGACCTTGAGGACTTCCTCGAGCGTGGTCACGCCGAGGGCTACCTTCTCAAGGCCAGCCTCGAGGAGCGATCGCGTCCCGAGGGTCTTCGCCTCGCGTTCGAGTTCGTCGATGTGGGCGCTGCGGGCGATCAGGTTCTGCAGTTCCTTCGAGACCGGCAGGATCTCGAAGACCCCGACGCGGCCGGCGTAGCCCTTGAAGTTGCAGGAGGGGCATCCCTTCGGCCGGCGGATGCGGTCGACCGTAACGCCGTGGCGGGCGAAGAGCGCGCGTTCGCTCTCGTTCGGGGCATCCTCGTACGAGCAGTCGGGACAGAGCTTGCGGACGAGTCGTTGCGAGATCACGCCGGAAAGCGAGGAGGCGATCAGGAACGGTTCGATCTCCATGTCGAGCAGGCGGGTGATCGTGCGGACGGCGTCGTTGGTATGAATCGTCGAGAGCACGAGATGACCGGTGAGCGAGGCGCGGATCGCGATTTCGGCGGTCTCGACGTCGCGGATCTCGCCGACCATGACGATGTTCGGGTCCTGGCGCAGGATCGCGCGGAGCGCCTTGGCGAAGGTGAGGTCGACGTCGGGATGGACCTGGACCTGGTTGACTCCCGCCATCTTGATCTCGACCGGATCCTCGACGGTGACGATGTTGACGCCGGGGTGGTTCAGTTCGGCGAGGCAGGAGTAGAGCGTCGTCGTCTTTCCCGACCCGGTCGGGCCGCTGACGAGGACGATGCCGTTTTGCTTCGCGATCATCGCGCGCACCAGCTGCTCATCGCGCGCGTTCATGTTGAGCGCCTTGATGTTGTTCAGGACCGAGGCGGGATTGAGGATGCGGATCACGACCTTCTCGCCGCGCACCGTCGGCAGCGTCGAGATACGCAGGTCGATGATGCGGCTCTGGATCGGCGTCTGAATCCGCCCGTCCTGCGGGACGCGGGTCTCGGTGATGTCCATGCCGGACATGACCTTGATGCGCGAGACCATCTGCTTGTGGATGTTCAGGGGGAATTCGCGGACGGGATCGAGGATGCCGTCGACGCGGTAGCGGACGACGATCTTGTCGTCCATCGGGTCGATGTGGATGTCGGAGGCGCGCTGGAAGACGGCCGAGGCGAGGATCTGGTTGACGAGCGCGACCATCGGGGTCTCGGTCGGCTCGGCGACCGCATCCGTCTCCTCGCGGGCGACGTTCTGCTTGATACCCATCGCCTCGAGGGTGCGCGTGAAGCCGTAGTACTTCTCGATCTGGGCGACGATCTCGTTCTTCGTCGAGGAATAGGCCTTGGGAGCGTAGCCGGTGAGGACGCGCAGTTCCTCGAAGACGCCGAAGTCGAGCGGGTCGTCGGTCGCGAACCAGAACTTGCGTCCCTCGATCCGAAGCGGGATGATCGTATGGCGGCGGCAGAAGTCCTCGTCGACCATCGACAGGACCTCCTCGTCGATCTTGAAGTTGGCGAGCGAGACGCGGCGGATGCCCGTCGAGGTCTCGAGCGCCTTCAGGATCTGCGCCTCCGAGGTATAGCCGAGGCGGATCAGCGCCTCGCCGAGGCGTTCGTCCTTGGTCTTCTTGAGCAGCGCCGTCTGGAGTTGTTCCTTCGTGACGATCTTTTCCTGCACGAGGATGTCGCCGATGCGTTTCAAGGCCATCTCATTCGCCGCCTTTCGGTACGACGCGCTCGCGGTAGATCGCCGCGACGGCGGGGCGTTCGTCGATCGCGACGCGTTCGACGTACGGGTCTCCCCCGGGGGCGGTCACGGTGCGGTTCAGGAACCAGATCGCGCCGTCGGTGCCGGCGCGGACGAGTACGCGATAGGTCGTCGCCTCGTCGGAATCGAGGATGATCACGCCGGGGGTCGAACCGTCGATCGCATCGTCCTCGACGATCTCTGTCGCGAAGGGTACGACGGCCGTCAGGTCCCACTCCGAGTCAATCGTTTCGACGGAGGGATAGCCGACGAGCGCAACGCTCAGCGAAGTGCCGGTGGGAGCCGAGACGACGAACCGGTACCCGAAGTCCATCGGGTTGTAGAAGGAGAAGTCCAGTCCGACGACCCTTAGGATCCGGACGTTTCGGCCGATCTCCGCCCAGGCGGGCGGCGTCGGCCAAGAACGGTAGAGGAAGGAAGTGAAGCGGACGTCCTCGACGGAGCGCTGCATCGCCGACGCGAGGATCGAAAGCGGTTCGTTGGCGAGTCCGGATTCCTCGGTCGCATCGAGAAGGGAGAAGCGGGCGGAGGGATCGATCGCGTACGTCCCGCCGGCGGCGACGATCGACGCGACGTCGGCTTCGTCGAGGCCGTCGACGACGACGGTCGTCAGGACCGTTTCGGCGGACGCGGCGGAAAGATAATCGTCGAGCCGGTAATTGCGGATGCGGTACAGCCTGGCGACGTCGGAAAGCAGGTCGGAGAAGAACGAGTCCGCGTCGAAGTGGTCAAGGACGCCGTCCGAGAAGACCGCCGCGAGTTCGTCCGTGAGGGCGTCGCGGGACGACACGTCGATCGTGAAGACGGCAGGATTGTCGACCCCGCGGACGATTCCGGAGACGGTCTCCTCGACGTCGAAGGTCAGATCGCCGAGGTCGATGTCGTAGACGTAACCCTGGAATGACAGTCCGTAGGACGCATCCGCCCGCCATTCCGAGATGCGGCGTTCGAGATAGGTCGGGTAGTCGGATGCGGGGCGGTTTCCGAGGTAGACGGATCCGACGCTGGTCTCGTCGATCGCGAGCGCGACCGTCAGCGTGAAGACGGTCCCGGCGGTAAACAGCACCGCGAAGGACAGCGCCGCCAGCGCGACGATGAAATAGACGTTCCGTCTGATGCGTTTGTCGAGTCTGTCCAACGGAATCACCCCTTCGTGTCAATTATAGCAAAAGCAGCCGTAAAAAACCATATGGAACCCAAGATGCGGTCGAATCCGCGCGCATTCCGCGTTTCACGGTGGAAAACCGGACGATCCATAATATAATAGAATCGGAAGAAGAGCCGGAAGACGACGGGATCGAAGGGAGGTCGGATCGATGAAACGATTGAATCATCGCGGGTTCACCCTGATGGAAGCGATCGCGTCGTTCGTCATCGTCGCGATCGTCCTCACGACCGCCACGATCCTGATCGCGAACGGCCATGAACGCTCGGTCGCGACCTCGCGTCAGGTCGACGCCGTCATGATCGGATCGCTCGTCCGCGACGACATCGTCGAGGCGGCCGTCTACGCGGACGTCGACGCATGGCTCGACGGCGCCGGAAAGACGATCTCCGCCGATTCCTGCGACGATCCTGGATCCCCGTTCTCCTGCGGGTTCTTCACCCATGCGGCCGACGGCATCGTCTACGATACCGAAGTCATCGTCGCCTTCGACACCCCCACCGCTTCGTCGATCCTGTACGGCGTGATCCGGTTTTCCGTCGTCGTCACCTACTACGGCGACCGGACCGTCGTCGTCGAGGGAGTGATCTGCGATGATTGAGAACCGCCGCGGGGTCACCCTTCCCGAACTGCTCGGCGCGATCGTGATCCTCGCCATCGTCACGTCCCTCCTGGGCGCGGTCGCCTTCGCGATGGTCCGCGCGATCGATCGGATCGCCGTCAACCAGAGCGCCGAAGCGACCGGACTCTACCTCGTCGATTACCTCGAGGATGCGATGGCGGACCGCGCTCCGAACGCCTATGACGACTCCTGCGCCGGCACCGGCGGCTGCGTCGTCCTGATCCAGGAGTACGCGTATGCCTACGACCCGGTGGACGGATCGATCGACGCGGTCGTGCACGTCCCGCCGCTTGAAACCGAATTCTCGATCCACGACGATGCCGTCTGGATCAACGGGGCATCGGTCGACGCGGGCGACTTCACGATCGGATCCGACGCGTCGCTCTCCGTGAACGACGTCCTCGGATCGGTGACGGTGACGATCGCGTTCTCGCTTGTCGCCGCCGACGGACGGACGTTTCCGTTCTTCGCCGAATATCGTTTCACCGTTTCCGAAATCCCCGCCTAGGGCGGATCGGAGGTGCGGCATGCGCATCCTGAAAAGCAAAAGGGGCATGAGCTTCGCGGCCGTCCTCGGCATCGCGATGTTCGTCGTCGCGACCGTGACGACGGTCTTTGTCGTCGCCCTCAAGCAGGCTCGGCTCGTCGACGTGACGATCGAGAACACCGCCGAATACGAAAACGCCGTGACCGCCGTCCAAACCACCCTCCGGATCATCGCCCGGGACCAGAACCTGGATCCCGGTTATCTGGACGGGCTGTCCGTCTACATGGGCGTTCAGATCGTCGACCTCGGCAACGGCGCCTTTTCGATCACCGGAGCCGTCGATGCGGACCAGTCGGTCACGAGCTACATCATGTACGAGGATGCGGTCGAGACGACCTACGAGACCTTCCTGCAGTACACCGGCTCGGAACCCGGATTCACGCTCGATCCGACGGTCCGCGCCAACACCCTGCTCGGCGCCTACATGACCCAGTTCGTCGATGCGGAGTACGGCCTGACGGCACCGACCTTCACGACCTTCACTTCGGTCCTGACTTATTACGAGGGAACCGTGCGCACGTCGCAGGGATACGCCAGCATGACCGCGACGACGCTCCAGAACATGCCCAGCCCGACGATCTCGGCCGACACCTACGTCACCGGTTCGGTGTCGCTTGCGAACAACAAGGATCTGAGTGTGAACGGCGCCAACCTCTACGTGAACGGCAACCTGACGCTCGGTACCTCCGGCGACATCACGATCTCCGACGGTTCCGTCCTGCTCGTCGAGGGCACCCTCACGATCAAGAACAACGCCCGGATCACCGGCGGCACGGTGATCGTGAACGGCAGCCTCACGATCAACTCCAACGTCAACAACACCTACGAATACATCCGCTCGACGGTGTACGTCAACGTCAATTTCACGTCCGACCGCCACGTCGTCTTCGGCGACGACACCTACGGTCCGACGTTTCTCTTCTGCGGCGGCATCTGCAACCTCGACAGCAACGGCAACAACACCGCGACCGGAACCGTCTACGTCGTCGCGGACAGCTTCCGGGGAAACAACGCCGGCGTCGTCCTGTCGGGGGGCGTCTACACCGTGTCGACGACGAGACAGCTGTCGTCGTCGGGGATCGCCGCGAACCCCGACCTCGACGCCGCGGTCGACCTCTTCGCGATGGGGGTCGCCGACACCCTCGGCGTCTCCACGGGAGGGATCCCCGGCTTCCGCTATACCTTTCCGGCGCTCAGCTGACGAAAAGAAAAAACGCCAATCCTGGCGTTTTTCTATGCCTTCATTCCGCGGAAGACGGGCTTGCTTTATGAGGATTGCGTGATATAATGGTCTCGTCGCACGCCCGAGGAGGCTTTCCCATGACGCAATGGTTCGATACCACCCACATCGTGTACATCGTCGTCTCGCTCGGTCTCACGGGGCTCCTGTTGTTCCTCGCGAAGAAGGCGTTCACGACGGAACGGGCGAAGAACCGTTTCCTGAAGACGTTCGGACTCCTGACGTTCTTCCTGCACACGAGCATCCTCTGGTACGACTTCCTCGCCGACGGCAGCGCCGCCGTACCGGACAACGTCCTCTTTCCGATCTACTTCTGCAACCTCTCGATGTACATGCTCCTTCTGACGGCGTTCGTCGAGAAAAGGGACACGAGGTTCTACCGTTTCGTCTCGATCATGACCGCCTACGGCGGGTTCTTCGGGGCGATGATCTCGCTCATCTATCCCGAATACTACTTCAACCAGTCCTCGATCTTCGTCTGGAGCGTCTTCAAGAGCATGGCCTCGCACAGCACGATGCTCGTCGGCGCGCTCTGGCTGTTCGTCGGCGGTTACGTCCCGATCCGGAGGCGAAACGTCCTCTCCTACGGTTTCGGCCTGCTCGTCTACGGCGCGATCGGCCTCGCCGTGAACGGGATCTTCGACTATTTCGACCTCGGTGATCCGAACGCGATGTATCTTTCCCGTCCGCCGCTTGCGGAAGCGCCGTTCCTTTCCTGCTATACGATCGCCGCCCTCATGGTCGCGGTCGTCTACGGCGTCGGCCTGCTTGCCGAGCGTTCGCGTCGAATGCGCGTCGTTCCACCGTCCGCATCATGAAAACGAGGAGATCCCGACACGGGGTCTCCTCTTGTTTCATTCGACCGGATCGCTCCGGAACGCGTAGGTGCAGCCGAACTGGCCCTGGATGAAGTCGCCGATCTCGCGCCACGCCTTCTTCGCTTCCGGAATCAGGTCGAAGGCGAGCTGGAAGACGTGGAACATCCCGCGGTAGATCGAGACCGAGACGTCGACCCCGGCGGCGGCCGCCTTGCGGGCGACGCCGAGGGTGTCGCTTTCGAGCATCTCGAAGCCGCCGACGTGCATCATCAGCGGCGGAAACCCGGTGAAGTCGCCGTAGGCGGGGCTGACGAGCGGATCCTTGAGGGACCGTCCGGCGGCGTAGGCGTCGACATCGAGCGGCTTCGTTCCCGCCCCGAGGAGCGGATCGAGGGTGAAGTTGCGCAGATAGGATTCCCCTTCCGCGGCGAGGTCGGTCCAGGCAGACATCGTCACCACCGCCTTCGGCAGCGGCCTGCCCCCGTCGCGGAGGCGCATGCAGAGGGAAAGCGAGAGGCCGCCGCCGGCGGAATCGCCGACGACGATGATGCGTTCGGGCGCGTATCCGTCCGCCAGCAGCCGGTCGTACGCCTCGACGGCGTCGTCGAGGGCCGCGGGGAACGGATGCGTCGGAGCGAGCCGGTAGTCGAGCGAAACTACGTCCGTCCCGCACGAGATCCGGTGGTAGCGGATCGCCGAGCGCCGGTACATGTCGCTGTAGCCGGAGACGAAGGCACCGCCGTGAAGCTGCAGGATCGCGTTCGGGCTCAGTCCCCGTTTCGAGGACACGCGTTCCATGCGGGCGTGCGAAAGTCCGATCCACTCCGCCTTCAGGTCCTTCGGCCAGCGGAAGTCCTCCGACACTTCGGTCGTGAAGAGTTTCCCGAGGTTCAGGGGACCGTGGTCGGCGAAGTTCGGAAGCAGTCTACCGAGCTTGAGGAGCTGCTTGGCGAGGCTCCCGCGGATCGTCTTCTTGTTCACGTTCAGATAGAGCATCGTGATCCCCTCCAGGCAACAGTATACCATGAAGCGGAGGATTGCGTCGACGGCCTCGAAGAAATTGTGAAAAATGCGTGCAGCGCCCGCGAATCGTTATATAATATTCATGATATGCCTTCCCCCGCAGCCCAGTCTCCGCCCTGAAAGGATGATCCGGTCTTGAACAAGAAAATGATCCTCCCGCTCCTCTTCATGTTCCTGCCGATGCTGTTCGCGGCCATCGGCGGCGCCGACATCTCGTTCTCCCGGATCGTTGTCGATTCCTACGACGCCGTCGTCACGATCGACGAGAACGGCGACATGTCCGTCGTCGAGACCTGGAACATCGACTATCCGTCCGCCGACTACTGGGTCCGCTTCCGCGACATCGCCTACGACAAGTACGCGGACGGATACCCCCTCTACGAATCGGCCCATAACGTCGCCGACTTCGACGAGACCGCGGCGTCGGTGCGCGTTCTCAAGGACGGCGTCGACATCACCGATTCGGTCCGCGCCGGCTACTCCTGGGAGTACGACATGGACGAGCAGGGATTCTTCGTGGACTGCTACCCGACGCGTACCTACTGCGAGTCGATCTTTACCGAGATGGACGACCACTCGCAGTCTCTCGGGAACGTGACCTTCGTCTACGAATACAAGATCCTCGGCGCGATCACCGAGTATTCCGACATCTCCGAACTCAACTGGCGGCTTTTCGAGTACGCCGAGGGCAAGGTCAAGGACGTCACGATCGAGGTCAACCTGCCTGCCAACCTCCACTCCGCCGACGACATCTACGTCTGGGGCCACAGCCCCGCCTCCGGCACGATCTCGATCGAATCGTCGTCGCGCATCGCGATGACGCTCCAGAACGTCGGGAAGGACGAGTTCGTCGAGTTCCGCATCCTCGCCCCGACCGACCTGTTCCCGAACGTCGACGGAGCCAACATCGTGATCAACCCGACGATGAACCTCGCGTCCCTCACGGCCTACGAGCAGGATCTCGCCGCGGAATACAACCTCCGCGTCACGGTCGCCCAGATCGTCCTCTACGCCGCGATCGCATCCGCGATGGCGATGGTCCTGATCACGATCTACGTCTACCGCAAGTACGACAAGGAATATGAGCCGAGATTCCAGCACGAGTTCTACCGCGAGCTTCCGGGAGACGAGTCGCCGGCGGAGGTCAGCTATCTCTACTACATGCGGAAGATCAACGACGAGGACGTCACCGCGACGCTCCTCGACCTGATCCGCCGCAAGTTCGTCACGATCGACTATGCCGGTCAGGACATGACCGACGACGACGCGGACTTCCGTCTCTCGCGCGTCGACAGCGCGAACCGTTCGAGCCTCCTGCCGCACGAGCAGCAGGTGCTCCACTGGTTCTTCGACGTGATCGGCGGCGGCAGTTCCGTCACCACCAAGCAGATCGAGAACTTCGGCAAGCAGATCAAGAACGCCGAGCGCTTCCAGACCGAGGCGAAGACGTTCATGCGGCTCGCCAAGCAGGCGGGTGAGAAGCGCGACTACTTCGAGAAGAGCCTCGCCGCCGACAAAGGCAAGGCCTACGCCTTCGCCCTCATCCCCGGCGTCGTCCTCGTCGGCGCCTTCCTCACCGGCGCGGCGCTCACGCTCGACAACACGATCGCCATGGTCGTCTCCGGCCTCGCCGCCGTCGCCTATCTCGTCTACGTCGCGACGATCAAGAAACGCTCCGTGAACGGCAACGAATCCTTCGCGATGTGGAAGGCGTTCCGCAACTTCCTCGTCGGTTTCGGGAACATGAAGGACTATCCGATCCCGGGCGTCACCGTCTGGGAGCACTACCTCGTCTACGCGACCTCGCTCAAATGCGCCGACAAGGTCATGGATCAGCTCCGCGTCAAGCTCCCGCTCGACGAGGCGACGGCATCGCAGTCGACCTACATGGGTCTCGGCTACGGGCGCCGCGGGTTCTATTACGGCTACGCGTTCGGGCGCTTCCAGCGCTCCTACCAGACCGCCCGCACCAATGTCCAGCAGACCATCGTCGCCTACAACGCGCAGAAGGCCGGCGGCTCCGGCCACGGCGGCGGCTTCGGCGGCGGCAGTTCGTTCGGCGGCGGCGGAGGCGGCGGCAGAAGCCGCTAGTCCCCGCTTTCCATCCAGGGTTTTCCGCATTAAAAAAATAGAGATTCCACAGGAGGTCAACAACCATGTTATTCGCATCCATCGAAGGCACGATCACGCTCATCGTCATCCTGGCCGTCGTCGCCCTCATCGTCTTCTGGGTCATCGGCGTCTACAACACGCTCGTCTCCCTCCGCAACAAGGTCAGAAACGGCTGGAGCCAGATCGACGTCCAGCTGAAGCGCCGCTTCGACCTGATCCCCAACCTGGTCGAGACCGTCAAGGGCTACGCCACCCACGAGAAGGACATCTGGGAGCAGTTCGGGAAGGCCCGCGGGCTCTACCAGCAGGCCGCCCAGACGGGCGACGTCGCCAAGGCGGCGGAGGCCGAGAAGGGCCTCGCCGGCGCGCTGTCGCGCCTGATGGTCGTCTCCGAGGCGTACCCGGAACTGAAGGCCAACGAGAACTTCAAGGAAATGATGGTCCAGCTGAAGGACACCGAGGACAAGATCATGTTCAACCGCCAGTTCTACAACGACACGGCGATGGGCTACAACAACAAGATCGAAATGTTCCCCGGCAACATCGTCGCGAAGCTGTTCAAGTTCGAAATCGCGAAATTCTTCGAGATCACCGCGGAAGCGGAACGCGAGGCCGTCAAGGTCAAGTTCTGAAGAATCCGGAATCCGGCGGCGAAGGCATGGACGGAGCCGCCTTGCGGTTCCCGCCCATGCCTTTTCGCTATCCGCGTCCAGAGAGAAGGGAGACCCGATGTTTCTGTTCGACGAACGCTACGCCACCTTCGAGATGTTCTCGCTCTCGCACCTTGTCCCCGTCGTGATGACGATCGCGGCGGTCGTCCTGATCGCCGTCTTCCGGCGCCGTCTTTCGGCGATGCCCCGCTTCGACCGGAACTTCCGGATCGTCCTCGCGGTCACGACGGTCACTCTCGAACTCGTCTTCAACTTCTGGGCGATCGTCCGCGGCGGCGGGTGGAGCGTCTTCCTGCCGTTCGGCCTCTGCACCCTGTCGATGTACCTGACCGCGATCGCACTCCTTTCGCGTTCCGACCGGCTCGCGAAGGTGATTTATCCCTGGGCCGTCAGCGGCGCGTTGCTGTCGCTGCTCGTCGCCGACGTCGCCTACGACTTCCCGCACTTCCGGTATTTCCATTATTTCGGGAATCATGCGATGTTTCTCGTCGCCAACGTCTACATGCAGGCGACGGCGAAGACGCGCTTCTCCTACCGCGACCTTCTGCGTTCGTCGGGGATCCTGCTGATGATCGCCGTGCCGATGTATTTCCTGAACCGGGCGTGGGGCACGAACCACATGTTCCTCGCCGAACTGCCGCACGAGGTCGACTTCCTGTTTTACTGGATCGGTTCGCCCGGATGGGTGTTTCTCTTCGGCTTTGCGATCTTCATCCTCTTCCATCTCGTCAGCCTTCCCTTCCTGATCCGTGGGAAGGGTCGCGTTCCGGCATAGGAAGGCCCATGAAAAATCCCGTCAAGCCCCGATTCGGGGGTTGACGGGATTTTCACATGATCCGGCGCTATTCGATCCGGTCGCCCGCGACGAGGGCGTCTCTGATCGCGAGCAGGATGACCTTCGAGGAGTAGGTGGCGCCGGCGATCGCGTCCACGGCGAGCGAGTTTTCGGCGATGACGGCGTCGACGACGGCTTCTCCGTCGGCGCCCTGACCGTTCACGTGTTCGACGATCTCGACGGTCGCGATCGCATGGTCGACGACCGTCACCCGCACGGTGGCGGAGACGGGAAGACGCGTGTAGGAACCTTCGTAGACGCCGTCCTCGACGGCGGCGAGGTCGACATCCTCGATTTCCGTGGCCACGAGGTCGGAGAGTCCCCGTTCCATCCATCGGAAGACGAGCGCGCCGGCGATGAAGAGGACGGCGAGGGTTCCAAGCGAGATGAGAATCCGCTTCAGGAGACGATGCATGTCAGCGGGTCGCCTCCTCGATCTTGGTGAGCGCACGCATCGCCGCATTGACCTGTTCGTCCCGGCGGCGGCTCCGGACATGGACGATCGCGGTGCCGAAGACGTCCGGATGGAAGCGCGACAGCGCGGCGACGGCCTGGTTCACGGTCCGGGTCCCGCCGAGCCAGTCCGCCTTGAAGAACTGGGTCGCGAGGACGCCGAGACGGACGCCTTCCTTGAACTGCGCGCGCGCAAGGTACTGTTGGACGGGAATGGGGAGGGAGAATCCGTGGACGGGCGTGCCGAGGATCACGAGGTCGTAATCCTGCGCCGGCGGAAGGCCGCGGAGCGATCTGGCATTTCCGACGACGTCGGCCTTCAGGCGGATGAAAGCGACGTCGAGACCGTCGCCGGCGAGGATGTCGCGGGCGCGTTCGCAGACGCCGAGGGTGTTGCCCGTTTCGGAATAGAAAATGATGCCGATCTTCATGGGAACCTCCGGAAGGCATGACGCCGACCAACTTCATTATACCACCTGGCATCGCCGCGGGATCCCCTGCAAATGCAATAAGAACCGACCGTTCACGGATGCGGGCGACCGCCGTCGGCAGCTCGCCGCAACGCCCGTTCAAAGAGCGAAAAAACAGTATTGTGTTTTACACAGTACTATGATATGATGGAAGACAGGACGCCCGTCGCATGCGAACGGGCGACGGAAGCGGAAGAAGGACGGAGTCCCCCATGAAGGAACTGTTGCTGTCGCGGAAAGCAAGATTCGTCAAATACGTCGTCGCGTGCCTGATGTTCATCGTCGGGGACGTCCTTCAGGCGCTCATCATGGCGATGATCTTCCAGACGATCGAAGTCGGAACGATGGAATACTTCTGGATCACCGTCGCCGCCGCGATCGGGTACGTCGTCGTTTCCGCCGGCTTCTTCCTCGGCTCGAGGATGATGCGGATCGCCTTCATGAGGGACACCCTGATCGACATCCGCGTCCGCGCCTTCGACCGGATCCTGAACATGAACTACAAGGGCTTCAACAGGCAGTCGCGCGAAGTCTACGTCTCGAACCTCTCGAACGACATCAACACGATCGAGAACAGCTTCTTCCTGTCGCTCCTGAACTTCATCCTCACGTGCGGATCGTACGTCGTCATGCTGACGATCCTGTTCTTCGTCGACTGGCGCATCGGTCTCATGGTCTTCGCCGTCTCGCTCGTCGTGCTTGGCATCGCGAAGGCGTTCGAACGGCGGACGATCGCGCTGGAAAAAGAGAAGTCCACCGAGAACGAGCGCTTCACGGTCGCCGTCGCGAACACCTTCAGCGGTCTCGAGATCCTGAAGTTGAACAACATCGAGAGGAAGTTCCTCTCCCGCGCCAAGGAACAGGTGGCGCGGCTTGAGGGGAGCAAGCGGAAATACAGCCTCTACACCGCGGTCCAGCGCCATCTGAACGAGGCGATCGGGTCGATCGTCATGTTCGGCCTGCTCATCTACCTGATGTACAGCCCCGGCGAACCGATCGGATTCGGGAAGGTGGTGCTCGTCATCCAGCTTGCGAGTTCGTGCGTCTTCCCGCTGATGCGGATGCTTCCGCTCCTGAACGTCATCAAGGGGTCCGACGCGATCTATCGGAAGATCACGACCGCATCGCCGGACGATGCGGAATCGGACGCCAGAGTCGTCCCCTATCGCTTCGAAAGGGACATCGCCGTCCGGGCACTGCAGTTCGAGTACGAGCAGAAACCGGTCTTCCGATACCTCGACTTCCGGATCGAGAAGGGGAAGAAGTATCTGATCAAGGGACCGAGTGGGTCCGGCAAAACCACCCTTCTGAAACTGCTGTCGATGGCCTACGACGACTATCGGGGCACCATCGCGATCGACGGCGTCGACTTGAGGACGATCCGGACGAAGGCGTACAGCGAGAACGTGTCGTTCATCTACCAGGACGTCTTCCTCTTCGAGGCGTCCGTCAGAGACAACATCGCGCTCTTCAAGGATACCCCCGCAGAGCATGTCCTCGAAGTCGCTGAAAAGGCCGGACTCGGGGATTTCATCCGATCGCAACCGCATGGGATCGACGAGCCGATCGCGGAAAACGGCAAGAACCTTTCGGGCGGCGAGCGCCAGCGCATCTCGATCGCGCGCGCCCTGTGCAAGAATGCCGAGATCCTCTTTTCCGACGAGGCGACGGCATCGCTGAACGACGAACTCGGACGCGCCGTCGAGGAGACGATCCTCTCGCTCTCGGCGACCGTGATCGCGATCAGCCACAAGTACTTCCCCGGCGTCAGCGAACGCTACGACCGCGTTCTGGAACTGAAGGACGGCTATGTGAACGAGTATTCCGCCGTCGACTATTTCGCGGAGGTGACCGTCGATGAAACGGCGAATTAGGTATTTCGACCGGTTTCCGCTGGTCATGATTCCGATCGTCGCGAACGCCGTCCTGGCGTTCTGCATGTCGTTTGCGATGAAGGCGACGATCGACGCCGCGCTGATCCAGGACTGGACGCTCTTCTGGGACGAAGCCGTCCGGATGATCGTCTTCGTGGCGCTCCTGCTGCCGGTGAACCTTCTGACCGCCTACGCCAAGGCGTCGTTCTACCGTTACGTCGCGTTGAGGATGAAGACCGACTATGTCGAAGCCGTCTTCGGGAAGAGCATCGACGAGTTCCAGAAGGAGAACAACGCCGCGTACGTGTCGGCGCTCACGAACGACTTCGCGATCATCGAGACCGATTTCGTCGAGCAGATCGTCGCGATCGCGGAAGGTGTCGTCAACTTCGCCACCGCGATCGTCATCTTTTCGCTCATCAGCCCGCTCGTCCTCCTCGTCGGCGCCGCCATGATGGTCATGAACGCGCTCATCTCGTCGCTCATCGAGCGCCCCGTGAAGAAGCACAACGACGAGCGGAGCAAGCTCTTCGCCGGCTACAACGGCTTCGTGAAGGAAGTCCTCTCCGCCTTCGGCATCGTCAAGAACAACGGCCTCGAGGAACGCGTCCGGACCCAGTTCCGCGACAAAAGCCGTTCCGTCCAGGAGAAACGCTTCGTCATCGACCGCCTCATGAGCTACGTCTACGTCGGCCAGACCGCGACCACCAATCTCGTCATCATCGGTCTGCTTCTGATGATGGCGCGGCTGTCGATGGCGGGATCGCTCGCCTTTTCCGGCGTCGTGGTCGTCGTGAACAACATCGGCCTCCTGATCGGACCGATCTTCACCGTGTCCGAGGCGTTCCCCCGCATCCGCTCCGTGAAGGCGATCTTCCAGAGGATCGACGAATCGCTCCGTTCGCGGGACCGGCATCCGGAAACGCTTCGGCTCACCCACTTCGAACGCTCGATCCGATTCCGGGACGTCGCGATCGCATACGACGACAACCTCGTCCTCAAGGACATCGACCTGACCTTCGAGAAAGGCCGCAAGTATCTCGTGGTCGGTCCGTCGGGCGGAGGCAAGTCGACCTTCCTGCGCCTGCTCCGGAAGTACTTCGATCCGACCGAGGGGACGATCGAGATCGACGGCCTGCCGCTCAGCGACGTGCGCAAGGAGGATTATTACGCGCGCATCGCCAACATCGAGCAGACGGTCTTTCTCTTTGAGGACACGCTCAAAAACAACCTCACCCTCTTCAAGGAACATACGGAAGCCGAGATCGCCGAAGCGGTCGCGAAGGCCGGTCTCACGGAGTTCGTCGGAAGCAATCCCGAGGGACTCGACTACATGATCTACGACAACGGCAAGAACGTCTCCGGCGGCGAGAAGAGCCGGATCGCGATCGCGCGCGGCCTTCTGAACCATGCCGACGTGATCATGCTCGACGAGGCCTTCGCATCGCTCGACCGCGATCGCGCCAGGGAGATCGAATCCACGCTCCTCGCCCTCGACGGGGTCACCGTGATCAACGTCAGCCATGTCGTCATCGAAGAGAACAGGAAACGCTACGACGGCGTCGTGGTGGTCAAGAATCATGGCGCCCGCTTCGCCGCATGACGGGACCCGACCCCGACCCGACGGCATCGTGAAAGGAGCCATTCCCATGGATCATCCGTCCCCCGCATGGACTCAGCGGCTTCTCGCCTGGTACCGTGAGGCGAAGCGTCCGCTCCCCTGGCGCGACGCCCCTGATCCCTATCGCGTCTGGATCTCCGAAATCATGGGCCAGCAGACCCGCATGGAGGTCCTGATCCCGTACTTCGAACGGTTCGTCGACCGCCTGCCGACGCTATCCGATCTGGCTGCCGTCCCGGACGACGAACTCCTCAAACTCTGGGAGGGACTCGGGTACTATCGCCGCGCTGCGCTTCTAAAGAAAGCGGCGATCGCGGTGATGGAACACCATGGCGGCGTCATCCCCAACAACCGGGAGGACCTGCTCGCCCTGCCGGGAGTCGGCGCCTACACCGCCGGCGCGATCCTCTCGATCGCGTTCGGCGTCTTCGAGCCGGCCGTCGACGGCAACGTCCGCCGCGTCCTGTCGCGCGCCTTCGGAATCGATGCGGACCCCGGTTCCGCGGACGGGAAGGCGAGCTTCGACCGTCTCGTCCGCGAACTCGCCCCCGCCGGACATCCCGGCGACTACGTCCAGGCGCTGATGGAACTGGGTGCGCTCGTGTGCCTGCCGAACGGCGCGCCGAAATGCGAAACCTGTCCGGTGAAGGACGAATGCGTCGCCCGCCGCGAAAACCTCATCGACGCGCTGCCGCGACGCGCGGCGAAGAAGGAACGCCGGATCGAGGAGTGGACCGTCGTCGTCCTCCGCACCGGGGACGGATCCGTCGTCCTCCGCAGGCGTCCCGCCGGCGGACTGCTCGGCGGGATGTGGGGATTGCCGAGCTACCCCGGCACGCTCACCCCCGCGGCGACGACCGCGATCCTTCTTTCGGAGGGCGTCCGGGTCGACGACGTCGAACCGCTGGCAGCGCGCACCCACGTCTTCACCCATGTCGAATGGCGGATGACGGGGTATCGCGCGACAGCGTCGCAGCCCGTTCCGGAAACGTTCGGAAACGCACGATCGACCGCCGTGATCGCCGCCGAGGATGCGATCCCGTCGGCCTACAGGGGATGGATCGAGGAACTCGACGGCGCTTCGTCGAAATCGAACATCATGTCAAAACGGAAGAGGAACTGACATGGAAAGACTGAAATCGACGCTTTCGCGTTTTCCGAAGGCGCGCATCCTCGACGTCGGTACCGGCGTCGGAAACTTCATCCCGCTTCTGGCAGAGACCGCTGGCGACTTTACGTCCATTCTCGGCATCGATCAGAGCGAGAACGCCGTCGCCGCCGCCCGCAGGAATTTTCCGGACGATCCGCGGATCCGCTTCGAGCGGATGGAAGCCGCGGCGATGACGTTTCCGGACGCCGCCTTCGACGTCGTCGCCCTGTCCAATACGCTCCACCACCTCCAAGATCCGGTCCCCGTCTTCCGCGCGATGGAGCGTGTCCTCGCGCCGCAAGGAATCCTCCTGATCAACGAGATGGTCTCCGACGGCCTCGACGACCGGCAGGTCAGCCATCGCGAACTGCATCACTTCGCCGCCGCCGTCGACACCGTCCTCGGGATCCATCATGAGGAAACTTACACGCGCGTGCGAATCGCCGAGGTTCTCGCGCGGATATCCACCCTCGCCGTCGTCGACGCCTGGGACGGCGTCTTTCCCGAGGGGCCGGAACCATCCGCGGAGGAGGTCGAGCAGACGGCCGCCACCGTCGACCGCCTGCTCGCCAGGATCAAGGACGAAAACGTCCGGGAATCGCTCAGGGAACGGGGCGAAACCGTCAAGGCCTACGTGCGGGCGCATGGGTTCGCCGGGGTGACGCAGCGCTTCACGGTCCTGTCAAGACGCCCCTGACCCATCCGCATACGAAAAAAGGACGTTCCGTGAGGAGCGTCCTTGTCGCATTCCGGAGATTCAGGCTTTCTTCCGCGCGATCCTGGTGATCAGTTCGGCGATACCGAGGGTGACCGCGGAGCCGCCGACGGCGACCGCCGACAGGATCAGCAAATACAGCCAGTAGCGGTCGGCGATGAGGTAGTTGAAGGGGTTTCCCCAGCCGTGTTCCAGGGTCATGAAGTCGGTCGCGCCCTGTAGCAGCTTGTTCATCGCGACGGCGAACGCCGCGGTCGCGAACAGCACCGCGGCCGCCTTTCCGATATCGCGGAGGCGCGGACGGTAGAAGCCCGACAGGACCATGTAGAGCGGCACGAAGAGCAGCGTTCCGTGATAGCAGAAGGATTGGAAGGGCATGATGTTGTCGGGAACGAAACGCCAGTCCGGCAGATTCCCGAGAATCCCGGCGAAGTCCGGGACGACGAGGAGGATCGAGGTCACGAGAAGCGTGACCGCGAACGCGAACGGCTTGACGAATTCGGCGAGCTTCTTGTGTCGCGAGACGATCGCCGGATAGGCGTAGAGCGCCATCGAACAGATGTGAAACGGCAGCATGTAGGCCGAGTAGGCGCCGAAGGCGGTATAGTCGGGGCTGTTGAAGATGTAGATCGTCTTCACCGCTTCCCAGACCCAGATGAAGATCGAGGCCGCGAGGATGACCTTGCGGTCGAACGACTCGCCGTAGCCCTTCTTCTTGCGGAGGACGAGCAGGATGACGAGCAGGACGGCGATCGACGGCAACAGCCAGGCGAGCCCGAGAAGGTGTTTCGAACCGAAGTTTCCCATGATGGATCCCCTTTCGCTTGCATGAATCCATCATACCACCATCACGAAAAATGTCAAGCCCAAGCTTGTGCGGGACTTAGTCCCGAAGCCTTGAAGGCGGTCTTCGTCTCTGCTATAATAAGGCTGGCGGGAAAGACGTCCCGTCTTCCCTCCGGAAAGGATCGCCATGAAACAGCCGCTCCGTCGCGTCCTGCTCTCGGTCGTCCTGCTCGCCGTCCTGCTGGCGAGCGCCATCGTCCCGGTCTACATCCTGCTCGGCATCTCCAACCGCTGGTTTCTGTTCATACCCTACGCGCTTGGCGCCGTCGCGCTCGTGATCCTGCTTGCGCGTACGGACCGTTCCATCGTCCCGACGACGGACACCCGTTCCGCGGCGGGATTCGTCACGTCCCATCTCGTGCTGTTCGGCTGCGGTACGCTCCATGTCTTCCTGCTCGCGGCGAAATGGCTCGGAACCGCGGGCGGCGACGCACGGCCGGAAGCGGCCGCCCTCGGCTTTGCCGCGATCGCCCTCGGCAAGTACTTCTCGATGCGCCATCCGGTCCTCGCGCGCCGGCCGCTCTGGTTCGAGGCGACCGTGGACGCGATAGCGATCGCGACGCTGTTCCTCGCGGCGTTCTTCGTCCTGATCGCCTGAATCGCGGGTTCGGGGTTTCCATTCCCCCGCCGCAGTGATATAATGATTCTGAAATTCGTCCGCCGACTCCGGCGGGCAGCCTTCTTTGCACGGAGGGATCCGCATGAACAGCTACTTCCGCATCGACGTGAACCTGCTTTCGGCAGTGATGCTGATCGCCATCCTCTTCATCGCCTACGGCCGGCTCGATCGCAAGGACCGCCTCAACCGCGCGTTCCTCTACACGTCCCTGATCGTCATCATGCAGCTCGTGACCGAGGCGATGACCTGCGTCCTGAACGGCATGGCCGGCGACTGGGTGCGCCCCGCCGCGCTCTTTCTGCATGCGGTCCTCTTCCTCGCCGCCCCACTTCTGACGGCCTCGTGGTTCCGTCTGTCCCGACTTGTGAGCGGGATACCCGTGCATGCCGGGAAGGCGGTCATCGTCCTCTTCCTGATGCCGCTTCTCATCTCCGTCACGCTGTCCGTCGCCTCCGTCTTCACCGGCGTCTACTTCGACATCGGCGAGGGCAACGTCTATGTCCGCGGTCCGCTGTTCTTCCTGTCGGCGATGATGACCTATTTCTACCTCATCGCCACTCTCGTCCGGATCCTTGCCGAACGCCGCCACTACATCCGCGAGGATTTTTCGCTCATGATCGCGGCGACGGTCATTCCGATGCTCGGCGGCGTCCTCCAGTCCGTCTTCTACGGCGTCCTGCTCATGTGGAGCAGCGTCGCCTTTTCCCTGATCGTCGTCTTCATCTTCCTCGAACAGCGCTTCATCCGCGTCGACCGGCTGACCGGCGCGCGGACGCGCGATTCGTTCGACTACCACATCCGCCGCCGCGTGATCCGTCCCGAACCGTTCGGTCTCGTCTACCTCGACCTCGACGGCCTCAAGACGATCAACGACAACTTCGGACATGCGGAGGGCGATGCCGCCCTCCGGACGGTCGCGAACACGATTCAGGATGCGATCGGAAAGGACGACTACCTCGTCCGCCTGGGGGGCGACGAATTCCTCGGTTTCGTCGACAACGTCGACATGGCGGGCCTGATCACCCTCGTCGAACAGGGAAAGAAGGCGCTCGAACGGTACAACGCCACCTCCGGCAAGCCGTATCGGATCGACGTGAGCGTCGGCTGCGCCCTCTATGACGATCCCCGCGTCAACATCGAGGACTTCATCCGCCGCGTCGACCACCTCATGTATCTTGACAAGCAGAAGAAACAGGCGGCGGAACCGGCTCCGCGCCGGAACGGAGACTAGCCATGGCGATCACGATCCGCCCCCTGACCCCCGCCGACGGAGAAATGTTCTGCGCCCTCTTCGACGACATGGATTTCGCGCATGCCCGCGAATGGAAGACTTGTTACTGCCGCTTCTATCAGACGTCCTGCGACATGGGCGCCTGGATCGCGCGTTCGGGCGAAACGAATCGCGCCGACGCCCTCGCGGCGATCGCCGCGGGAACGATGCACGGTTATCTCGCCGTCGAGGACGGGCGCTGCGTCGGCTGGGTGAATGCCGGCGATGCGCTCTCCTACCCCCGTCTTTCCGGCTATCTTTCGCCTTACGTCGGCACGCGGCGGATCGGACTGACGATCTGCTTCGTGATCGCGCCGACGCACCGCAACCGGGGACTCGCCCGCGCCCTTCTGCAGGCGGCGCTCGCGGGATTCGCGGATGCCGGCTGCGACGCCGCGATCGCGCTTCCCGTCGACGTCCCGATGGCGGACGAACGCCGCTATCGCGGGACCATGAACATGTATCGCGAAGCCGGATACGTCGAGGACGAGCGCCACGACAACGTCGTCGTGATGCGGAAGGACCTGCGATGAGCATCGGATCGAACCACCGCGGCGGTTCCGCGCGGAAGGCTTCGTTTGCGATCCTCACCGTCCTTTACGTCGCGTCCTTCGGCACCGGAGCCGCCGTCTTCTTCCTCGTTCCCGGCGATCCGATCGTCCGCGCGCTATGGGCCGACGTCGCGATGACGGTGCTCGTCTATCTCGCCTCGATCCCGCTCGCGAACGCCTCCGTCTACGATCCCTACTGGAGCGTCGTGCCTCCCTATCTGCTCATCCTCGCCGCGATCGACGCCGGCTCGGTCGGGCCGGAAATCGCGATGCTGTTCTTCGCGCTTGCGGCGTGGTCGATCCGGCTCACCTGGAACTGGGCGTCGCTCTGGACCGACTTCTCCGAACAGGACTGGCGCTACGACATGCTCAGGCGACGGACGAAGAAGTTCTGGCCGCTCGTCAGTTTCCTCGGCGTCATGCTCTTCCCGACCCTGATCGTCTTCGCGCAGCTCGTCGGCGCGATCCGTCTCGCCTATGCGGACGGAAGCCCGGCCCTCGCGTACGGAGGCGCCTCGATCGTGCTCCTCGGCGCGTTCCTGCAATGGCTCGCCGACCGCCAGATGGCGTCCTTCAGAAAGAAGAATGCCGGGCGGAGGGAATGCATCGAGGAGGGCCTCTGGCGCTATTCCCGCCATCCGAACTATTTCGGCGAGGTACTCGTCTGGTGGGGCGTCTTCCTCGCCTCCTCCGGAACCGTCGTCCCCTATTCCCTGCATCTGGCGGCTCCCGTCGCGATGACCTGCATGTTCCTGTTCCTGAGCATTCCGATGATGGAGCGGAAGATCCTGGCGACGCGTCCGGCATACGCCGTGTACAAGCGCCGCGTGTCGACCCTCGTTCCGTTCTTCCGAAGACCGGAACCGGAGCCCGAGGCGGAACGAACCGAATGATCCATGCCGGCCGTGCGCGGCCGGCTTTTTTCCGCTTGCGTTTCCTCCCAGCCGGTGATATGATGGGGGAGACGATTTGAACATCAAACCAACACCCCGGAGGCTCCCATGAGAAGATTCAGCGGCGTCGTCGTCCTCGCCGTCACCGTCCTGTCGTTCATCCTGTCCACCTTCGTCCTGTTCACGCCGGCCCCGTCGGCCGACGCCGCGGGCTTCTCCGCCGTCCAGGCCGCCGCCCACATCGCCGAAATCTCGCGCGAACCGCATTCGGTCTTCGATCCCGAGGCGCACGAGACCGTCCGGCAGTATCTCAAGGACGCGTTCTCCGAATATGTCGGCGCCGCGAACGTGACGGAGATGGACTACGCCGCTGCCGTCGTCGATCCCGACATCGACTACGACATCCGGAACCTGCTCGCGGTGATCCCGGGCGCCTCGCCCAAGGGGATCCTGATCGTCGCCCACTACGACTCCCGCGGCCACATCGGCCGGACAGGCGAACTCGGCCGTTCCTACGGGGCAGCCGACGACGGCTACGGACTCGCCGTCCTGCTCGAGATCGCGCGCCTCTACGGCGAGCGTTCGCTTGAGAACACGATCTATCTGCTCGCCACCGACGGCGAGGAGACCGGCCTCTACGGCGCCCACATGGCGGCGCAGGAGGCCTTCATGGACGACGTCAACTTCGTCGTCAACGTCGAAGCCCGCGGTGTCGACGGCGCCGCCTACATGTTCGAGACGAGCGGCGACAACGCCGCCCTGATCGACTTCTACCGAGCCGCCGAACTGCCGGTGACCTATTCGATCGCGACCGCGGTCTACTCGGTGATGCCGAACTACACCGACTTCACCGAATTCCTCGCGATCGACAAGACCGGGATCAACTTCGCCGTTCTCAAGGGACTGACCTATTACCATACCCCGCACGACGAGTACATCAACATCGACCTGTCATCGATCCAGCACTACGGCAGCCAGATCGTGCCCGTCGTCGAAGCCTTCGTGACCGATGCCCGCTACGCCGACCCCGACGCGCTCGCCTCCGACCAGAACGCCGTCTTCTTCACGATCCTGCCGGGCTGGCTCGTCAGCTATACGGAGACCGCCGGCCTCGTGATGACGATCGTCGGCTTCCTTCTCTTCGCGCTGCTCGTCTTCGTCTTCGCGCGCAAGCAGGCCGCAAGGCCGATCGTCGTCCTCAGGCATGCCGGATACACGCTCGCGCTGGTCGTGATCGCCGGCATCGTCGGACTCCTCCTCGGCAAGGTCATCGCCTTCTTCGGGAAGGTCCCGTACTCGCTCACCTATACGCGCATGGAGGGAACCGAACTCCCGACCGCGATCATCATGGCCGGATGCCTCGCCGACCTCTACCTCCTGCTCCGTCGCTTCGTGAAGAACGAAGATCACGTCGCCGCGATGCTCGGCGGGATCCTCGTGAACCTGGTGCTCGCGCTCGCCACCGGCCTGACCCTCTCCGGCGCGTCCTTCCTGTTCTTCGTCCCCGCTGCGATCGGCCTCCTTTCGCTGTTGGTCCACGCGTTCGTGAAGAACCCGATCGTCCGTCACGTCGCCCTCGGGCAGAACATCCTCTGGAACATGCTTCTGATCGTTCCGCTGCTCTATTCGCTGTTCCTCGCCCTGACCGTCGGGGGACTGCCCGCCCTACTCGTCATCCTCGTCATCGACGCATCCGTCTGGCTGCCGTCGACGCGGATCCTCGTCACCGCGTAATCATTCTGAATCAATGGAAAAGGAGCCCGCTTCCGATCTCTCGGAAACGGGCTCCTTTGTTTTCATCGATGTTTTTCGATGAACCGGGCGACGGCGCCGTCCAGCCGTTTCTGGGTGGTGGCGATCGCCGCCGTGAGGGAAACCTCGGAACCGGACAAAGCGATCGCCTCGACGAGTCCCGGGGGATACTCGCAGGGCAGCAGTCCGGTGATCCGCCCGGCGAACGCGATGCACGGTACGCCGCAAGCGAGGGCACGCCGCGCGACCCCCTCCACCGCCTTGCCGGCAAGACTCTGGCGGTCGAGTCGGCCTTCACCGGTAAAGACGAAGGCCGCCCCCCGGACCGCCTCGTCGAAGTCGAGCATGTCGAGGACGGTGTCGATCCCGCGTTCGATCTCGGCGTCGAGGAACAGTCGGAGCGCGACCGTCGCGCCGCCCGCGGCACCCGCCCCGGGGAATCCGCAATCGAAGTCGAAACGTTCCGCGAGGAACGTCGAATAGGCGGACAGTTCGGAATCAAGAAGGGCGATCATGGCGTCGTCCGCGCCCTTCTGCCGGGCGTAGACGCAAGCTGCGCCGGCGGGACCCGAGAGCGGGTTCGTGACGTCGCAGGCGATCCGGACGGGGATCCCCCTGAGCTTTTCGGGGATGCCGGAGCGGTCGATCTCCGCGATCGCGGAAAGCGTCCGTCCGACGGGGACGAAGGCGTTACCCTCGCGATCGAGGAAACGGACGCCGAGGGCCGAGGCGAGGCCGCAGCCGGCGTCGTTGGTGGAACTTCCGCCGAGTCCGACGACGATCTGGCGCACGCCGCGTTCGACGGCGGCACGGATCAGCGTGCCGACGCCTTGCGTGGTCGCGGTCGAGGGATCGGGACGTTCTCCCGCCAGATGCAGGCCGGCGGCCGCGGCGAGTTCGACCACGGCGGTGCCGTCAGGCAGAAGCGCGTAATACGAGGGGAAGGAAACGCCATGCGGATTCTCGGCTTCGACGACGACCTTGACGCCGCCGTAGCGCGACAGAAAGCAGTCCGCGAAGCCTTCGCCGCCGTCGGAGACCGGCATCGTCACGACGTCGGCGGCAGGGGCGGCGGAAAGGATCGAGCGCATCATCATCGTCGCGACCTCGGCCGCGGGATAGCTGCCCTTGAAGGAGGCGGGAGCGACGACGATTTTCATCGTCCCTGCATCCGTTCGCGGAGCGTCGGCGCGGAAGCGTTGTGGCCGAGCATGATCGTCTTCCGGACCCAGAGCGGGGGAAGGCCGACGGGATTCTCGGCGATCGTCTCGATCGCCTCGCGATGGCGTTCGACGAACGCCGCCTCGCGTTCCGAACAGGCCTTCTGGAAGGCCCTGAGTTCGGCCGCGGACGCCTTCTTGGCGCACAGCCGTTCGTCGCCTTCGATGAAGGACGCCTGGATCCCGCGGAGTTCGTCGAGATACTCGGCGACGTCGATCCTGCCGGCGTAGATCGCCCGCACGAGGTATTCGCGGTCGAGCCAGTAGCCGAGCGATTCCTCGGGGGATGCGAAGACCGGCGGGATCGCGTTCATCCCGTAGGTCGGCTTGAAGAGCGAAAGGCAGGGTGTCGAGCAGCCGGTGATCCAGGTCGTCGCGAAGGATCCGCGGACGGCGTGGACGAAGCTGCCGGTGGTATGGTCGCCGAGCGGACTCTTGTGCATGCAGAGGCTCCCGACGCTGCCGCGCTCATAGAGCGTCCCGGAATCGGCGGGCAGGTGGGTGCGGAGCGCCTCCATCATGTCGGATGCCGTGAAGGGTGTCTTCCCAAGGTGCGAAGACGCCTGGCAGGCGCGTTTTCGCGCCTTTGCGAAGAAGGTGTAGACCGGTTCGCGCCGCCGCTTCGCGAATGCGCCGAGGTCCGGACGCGAAGAAGCGACGAAGGGACCGTCGTGCGCAAGCATGTTGGAGATGTTCCCCTTCTCGCCGAGTTCCGTGAGCGCCCAGTCGGAGCCGCAGGTCTCGAGGACGAAGGCGCCGTCGGATCCCGCGATCAAAAAGGAGTTGTCGTAGTAGAAGGGCTTGTCGAAACCGCAGTTTCCGCCCTGGCCGTAGCCGGTGAGAAGGCCGGCGATCGCGTCCGCCGCATCGCGCGCGGTCGCGGAACGCTCGAGCGCGAGCCGAAGGAGGTCCATGCCCGTGAGACGTTCGACCTTCTTGCCCTTCGAGTGCGTGAAGACGGCCTCGTTCCCGATCGTCACGCCGGCGTCGTTTGTGCCCATCTCGGCGCCCCACATCCAGGCGGGACGGACGATCTTGACGGCGCGGCGGGAGGTGGCGGGGATCGTGAGGTAGGTGACCTTCAGTTCCTTCGCGGCCGCGGGGGCGGCCGGATGGATCTCGGTCAGGTTCGGCTCGTTCGGGCTGCGGTCGCTGTTCTTGCCGAACACGTAGCCGTCCGCGGTCTTCCGGTAGAGGGTATCGCACACGGGTATCATCTCCTCGTTGACTTTTAGTATACCACGGAATCCCCGGCGGCGCGACGGTACCGCCGGAAATTCGATGAAAAAAAACGCCGCCAGGAGGCGGCGTCGGGAGCTTCAGGCGTTCTTGAGGATGGCCGTGATCGGGATCAGGAGGAAGGCGATCCAGGCATAGGCGAAGGCGCCAGGGACGAAGAAGCCGAGAAGGAAGAAGGCGATCGTGGCGAGGAAGGGCGAGAGCGCGACCAGCCGGTTCTTCCTTCCCGCCTTCATGACGATCGCGTACATCGGGATCGCGAGGAAGGTGAGCCAGGCGACGTGCCAGAGCGAGTACAGGACGCCGAGGAGGACGAACGCGGCGATCGCGAGGATCACGACCAGGAGCATCGAAAGCGCGAAGCGGCGTTCCGAGACGGGGAGCTTCTTCCAGCCGCGGACGTCGCAGACGAAGTCGATCGCGCCCGTGGCCGCGCCGAAGAGGATCGGCAGGCCGAAGCAGAAGGCGCCGTACCCCCAGGCGTCGAGGGCGTAGCCGCAGTAGAGGTATCCGCCGGCCGCGAGCGCGAGGGTGAGGGCGAACACCTTGCCCTTCCACGAGCGGTCGGAAAGCGCTCCGACCATCGGGATCAGGAGGAACACGAGCCATGCCGGATGCCAGAAGCCGAATTCGCCGAGGACGATGAAGGCGACGACGGCGATGAACGGCGAGAGCGCGGTGAGTTTCCGGAGGATGCCGCGTTCGGAACCGTCGAGCAGGATCGCGACGACCGGGATGGCGAGGAAGACGAGCCAGCCGGGATGCCAGGCGCCACCGACGAAGCCGATCAGGAAGTACGCGATCACGGCCAGGAAGGGGGTGATGGCGATCAGCTTGCCGTTCTTCGAACCCTTGCCGGGCTTCCGCTCGTACGAGTCGCCGAGTTCGCGGACGACCTTTTCGGGCTTGCCGAGGAACGCGACGACCTGTTCGTCGTTCATGCCGCGGGCAAGACCGTCCTCGTACATGCGGTCGTAGTCGCCGATGATGTCTTCCATCTCGGCGGCGGTGATCACGTACCGGCCGAGCAGCGTGCGGATTTCGTCCAGATACTGCTGTTTCATGCTTCGTTTCCTCCCAATAGTCTGAATACACCCGTCAGGAACTTCGACCATTCGTCCGCGTATTCGCGGGTCTTGTTCCTGCCGAGATCGGTGATGCGGTAGTACTTGCGCGGCGCGCCGATGCCCGTGGGTTCCATGTAGGTGTCGAAGACGCCCTGCGCCGTCAGGCGGCGAAGGATCGGATAGATCGTGTTCTCGTTCACGTCGATCTCCTTCGCGATCTCCTCGATGACGGCGAAACCGTACATGTCCTTGCGGGAGACGACCGCCATGACGCACATTTCGATGATGCCTTTCTTGAACTGCGAGTTCACGGGTCCACCTCCATGGTGTGCGTCGCACGGTTTTGGTTCTGTGCATCGCACACTAATAGGATAACATCTTACTGTGCGAAACACAATACCTTTTTTCGGATTTTTCGAAAAAAAATGACGACCGCAATGCGGTCGCCGTGGATCATTCGGTACGGAGCGCCTCGACCGGATCCTTGCGGGCGGCGATGCCGGCCGGGACGAGTCCGGAGATGAGGGTGAGCACGATCGAGACGAGGATCAGCGAGACGATCGCCGCGATCGAGAAGCTGGCGATGTTCGACATCTCCTCGAGGAGGTTGCCGAGGATGGCGTTGATCGGGAAGGTGAGCACCCAGGTGATCGCGGTGCCCATCAGACCGGCGGTGAGGCCGATCAGGAAGGTCTCGGCGTTGAAGACGCGCGCGATGTCCACCTTGCGGGCGCCGAGGGCGCGCAGGATGCCGATCTCCTTGGTGCGTTCGAGGACCGAGACGTAGGTGATGATCCCGATCATGATCGAGGAGACCACGAGGCTGATCGCCGAGAAGGCGACGAGGACGTAGGTGATCGTGTCGACGAACGTGCCGACGGTGTCGGTGATCGTCTCGGCGAGGTCGGTGTAGATGATCTGGTCCGCTTCCTCCTTGCCGTCGTTATAGCCGTCGAGATAGTCCTTGACGGCGTTCTTGGCGTCGAAGTCGACGGGATAGATCTGGATCGAGACAGGGGTCGCGTCGGCGCCGAGCAGCTTGAGCATCGCGTCCTTCGTGTCCGCCGTGAGCGGCTGACCCGTGAGCACGTTCGTGTCGCGGTCGACCTGCGCGAGCGCGACCGCCGAGGTCGAAGCCGAAGCGAGGACGATGTCGGTGAGTCCCTTGGTGTAGAGGATGCCTTCGCCGAGGACGGTCGAGGCGGCGTCTTCCGCGGCGCGGGCGATGCCGACGATCGTGAGCGGGACCGAGTCGGAATCGGCATAGAGGGAATCGAAGTCGAGCGACGGGAAGTAGAGGGTGGTGAAGTCGGAGTAGGTGTAGAAGTCGTCGTTCATCACCAGCCTGAATTCCTTCCCGACGATGTCTTCGAAGGAAAGCAGTTTCGTCTCGTTCTCCTCCGGGAGCGCGTCGACGTCGTAGCCGATCGCGATGAGGAGATCGAGCGGGATGTTGTTGTAGGTGTCGACGACGAGCAAAAGCTCGTTCACGGACGTCGGATAGGCGCCGGCGAGGATGTCGTAGTTGTCCTCGATGAAGATCGAATTGCCCGGAATCTCGGACCAGCCGACGTCGCCGGTGTCGACCGGCATGACGGCGCCGCCGTCTTCGGCGGTGGTGAACAGGTTCATCGCCACGGCGCGGCCGTAGGTGATTTCGTTATACAGCGCCGGGTCGAGACCGTCGAGGAAGTCGAGGTAGTTCTGGTCGATGGTGTTCTGGTGGAACACCGTGCTCGCCTGCTCGTCGAGCACGTAGAGGAGGCTTCCGGTCGGGAACTCGCCCTCCTGATCCTGGTTGAACTGCCCCATCCGTTCGGCGGGCGTACGCATGATGAAGGCGTTCGGGCTGATGAAGAGCGGAAAGTCGGAGAGGGTGCCGGTCTCGAGGTCGGCGATCTCCTTGTTGAGACCGTTGGAAAGCGAAAGGACGAGGCCGACGCCGATGATGCCGATCGAGCCGGCGAAGGCGGTGATCAGGGCGCGGCCGAGTTTGGTCTTGAGGTTGTTGAAGGAGAGCGAGAGCGCCTGGCGGAAGGACATCGCCGTCTTCTTCAGGGTGAACCGATCCTTGTCCTCGCCTTCCGGCTCGTACGGGTCGGAGTCGTCGACGATCTTGCCGTCGCGCATGTGGATGACGCGGGTGGCGTAGCGTTTCGCGATCTCGGTGTTGTGGGTGACGAGGATCACGAGCTTGTCCTTGGCGATCTCGCGGATCAGTTCCATGATCTGGATCGAGGTCGTCGAGTCGAGCGCTCCTGTCGGCTCGTCCGCCATGATGATGTCGGGGTCGTTGGCGAGGGCGCGGGCGATCGCGACGCGCTGCATCTGGCCGCCGGACAGTTGGTTCGGGCGCTTGTGCATGTGCTCCGACAGCCCGACGCGGTCGAGGACCTCGGCCGCCCGGGCGCGGCGCGCCTTCACCGGGAGACCGGAAAGCGTCATTCCCATCTCGACGTTGTCGAGGACGGAGATGTGGCCGATCAGGTTGTAGTTCTGGAAGACGAAGCCGATCGAGCCGTTGCGGTAGGAGTCCCATTCGGAGTCCTTGAAATCCTTCGTGGACTTGCCGTTGATGATGATGTCGCCCGAATCGTAACGGTCGAGGCCGCCGATGATGTTGAGCGTGGTCGTCTTGCCGGATCCCGAGGGGCCGACGATGGCGACGAATTCGTTTTTGCGGAAAGACACCGAGACGCCGTCGAGGGCGTGCTGTTCGAAGTCGCCGACGACATAGGTCTTGCGGATGTCGATGAGTCTGAGCATGGTTCCACTTCCTTCATGTCTGGATAATTCATTATAACAAAAAGCGTGTGAGAAGGTGTTGAAAGCGCACCTTTTTCACATGCTTTCCCGTTCTTTTCACGAGTTTTCCGGAAAAGGAGCTTCCTCTTCCATCGGTGCGGAAACGACCTCGACGAGCCGGTCCTTCGCGAAGACGCAATGGTAACGGAGACGGATGCCGCCGAGTAGCGTCGGCAGGAAGTGGCGGATGTTGGTCGCGACACCCTGGTTGCGGCGGTCGACGGTCCATCGGATCGGTTTCCAGTCGAGAATACCCTCGGGGGTGTCTGTGGGGGTCGGATAGGAGAACGCCGGGTCGACCTCGGCGAAATAAAGGTAGAGTCCGTTCGACGCTGCCTTGAAATCGTCGTTCCAAGTGAGCGTGCCGCCGAAGCGGATCGACGCCGGATCGAGGTCGATCCCGGTCTCCTCGCGGATCTCGCGGCGGATGCATGCGTCCGGGCTTTCGCCGCGTTCGCGCTTGCCGCCGACGCCATTCCACATCCCGAACCAAGGAGCCTTGATGCGATTGATGAGCAGAACCTCGTCGCCGCGCCGAATGAAGGCGAGCGTATACAGGAATCCTTGATCCATGTCGATCCTCCGCGGCTCGATCCGAAACCGCACACGAACCATCATATCACATCAGCCCGCGACCTGCAAGCGGCGACGGATGATCGTGCCGTTTTCGAGGAAGCGCGTGACAAAGGACGGTCTCTGCGCTTATAATGAATATATAGGACGCATGCGCGCCTCGTGCGAACGGAAGGAACGTGTCGAGATGGCGAAAGAAGACAATCGACGGATCGAAGACAATCGCGATCGGATCCTGAACCCGACCGTGTCCAGCCTTAAGATCGTCGGCATCTACGCGGCAATCGGCGCCATCTGGATCATCGCGTCCGACTGGGCGGCGGAGGCGATCTTCGGCGACTCCGCCTTTTACGACCACGTCCAGACGGTCAAGGGTTGGTTCTATGTTGCCGTCACCGCCGTCATCTTCTACTTCATCATCCGTCGCGCGATGGGGCTCTACGCGGAGTCAATCGGCCGGCTCGAGCAGGTGAACGCCGAACTCGATCGCGCCGCCTTCACGGACGCCCTGACCGGCCTGCCCAACCGCAACAGCCTCGAGTACCGGTTCCGGGAAGCCTGCGGTGGCCGGCCGGCGGCGTTCATCCTGATCGACATCGACGACTTCAAGAATGTCAACGACATGAAGGGTCACGCCGCCGGCGACGACCTTCTCAAGGGGATCGCGGCCATCCTGACGGACGGATTCGGCTTTCCGGCGTCCGTCGCCAGACTCGGCGGCGACGAATTCGCGATCGTCGTCCCCGGCATCGCCGAGGTCCACGGCCCCGACTGCGACGTCGCCGGAGCTCTGTCCCGGATCCGGCGTCCATGGATCCTCGGCGGCTCCGAATTCTTCGTCACCTACAGCGCGGGCGTCGCCTTCTGCCCGCGCGACGGCGGCGATTTCGCGACCCTGCTCCGTTGCGCGGATACCGCCCTCGCGGCGGCCAAGGAACGCGGGAAGAACCGCTGCGTGCCCTACGATCCGGCGATGGCCGAGAAACGTCTGGACGCGATCCGCCTGACCGGCGAACTGCGTCACGCCGTCGAACGCCGCGACTTCACCGTCCATTACCAGCCGGCCGTCGACCTTTCCGACGGCAGGATGCATGGCGCCGAAGCACTGATCCGCTGGCGCCATGCCGAACGCGGATTCATCCCGCCGATGGACTTCATCCCACTCGCCGAGAAGACCGGACTGATCCGCGACATCGACCTGTACGTCTTCGAAGAGGTGCTTGCGCGATCCATCGCCTGGAACGACGGCATGAGTGGTGCGATCGCCCTCTCCGTGAACCTCTCGGCCAAGTCGCTCGTCGATCCGGCGTTCTTCGACGGTCTCCGCGCCCTGGTCGGGCGCTTCCGGGCCGACTGCACGCGCATCTACGTCGAGATCACCGAGACCGCGTTCGTCGAAAACTTCGACGTCGCGGTCCGACGTCTGAATGAGATCCGCGCCATGGGATTCGTGGTCTCCCTCGATGACTTCGGAATCGGCTATTCGTCGCTCACGTATCTCTCGAAACTGCCGATCGACGCCCTCAAGATCGACCGCGAGTTCGTCCGTAAGGCGTCCGAAGGCGACGCCGAGGGGGCGATCCTCAAGTTCATCGTCGAGATGGCGCATCATCTCGGGATGAAGGTCATCGTCGAAGGCATCGAGACGGCACGGCAGGAAGCCATCATCCGCGCGTTCGGCGGCGATTACGCGCAAGGGTATCTGTTCGCCCGGCCGATGCCGGCGGACGATGCCCTGGAATTGATCCGTTCCTACGGCAGGGAAGGGGGGGAGAAATCGTGATCGAACGCATCCTCGAATTCGACATCAACATCTTCGCGTGCGTGATGCTGTTCACGCTCCTCATCATCATCCGCATCAAGGGCGACCGCCACAGCTATTCCTCGATGCTGTTTAGGACGATCATCTACCTCACGATTCTGGCGATGGTGGTCGAATCTGTCTCCTGGATCGCCGATTCCTATGTCGGCGGATTCGCATTCTTCATGAACTATGTCTCGAACTTCCTCCTCGTCCTGGTCACGCCGCTGCTCGCGGGCTTCTGGATTTCCTACGTGGATTACAAGATCCTCCAGGACCGCCGCCGCATCCGCAAGCGAATCCATTATCAATACGGCAGCATCCTCCTCCTCGCCTCGCTCGTCGTGAACGCCTTCGTCCCGGTCCACTTCGCGATCACGGGCGACAACGACTATGTCGTCGGACCGCTCTCATGGGTCACGAACGTGGTGATGTACGTCCACCTCGTCTACGCCGCCTGGCTCACCTTCAGGTACCGCGGGAAGACCAACATCGGCGTGATCCGGGGCGTGATGGCGTTCTTCCTGCTTCCGATCCTCGGCACGATCGCGCAGACGTTCTACCTCAGGGCGTTCTTCACCTGGCCGATGCTCGCGCTCGCGGTGGTCGTCACCTACATGTTCCTCGAGACCACCTCGGGGACCCTCGACCGCCTCACCAACCTCTATTCGCGCGCCAAGTTCGACGAGTACCTCCGCTTCATCAAGGAACGGGGCGAACTCTTCGGGCTCCTGATGATCGACCTCGACGACTTCAAGGCGGTGAACGACACCTACGGCCATCAGGCCGGAGACGTCGTCCTTTCGGAGTTCGCGACGGTCCTGAAGCGGGTGTTCCGCGCCGAGCGGATGGTCGCCCGCATCGGTGGCGACGAGTTCATGGTGGTCACCTCGCATGACGCGGCCGCGGCCGGAAGAAGCATCGCGTCCGTTCGCGAGGAGATTCTTCGTGCGAAGAAGGTCGTCGCGCTCCGCGGTCTCCGCTTCAGCTTCGGCTTCATCCAGAACGAACCCGAGCTGTCGACCGACGCCCTGCTCTCGAAGGTCGATCACCGGATGTACGACGACAAGGCTAAAAACAAAGAGAAGGCGGCCTGAGCCGCCTTCCGTCGAAACCAGTCAGGCGCGCGCCTCGCGGAGGCGTGCGCCTGTATTTTTATTCGTCGGGCTTGCCCTGATGCACGACGACCTGCGGGAACGGGATCCCGATCTTGTGTTCGTCGAACAGAAGCTTCATCGCGCGATTCAGATCGCGCGTGACCTGATATTTTTTCGTCTCTGCCGTCTTGGCGTAGATGCGGAGGACGACGCTCGAGTCCGCCAGCGACTGGACGCCCCTGTAGAACGGGCCTTCGACGATGTCGGGAATCCTCTCGCGGATCTTCGGAAGCGACTCGCGGATGACCTTTTCGACCTTCTCGAGGTCTTCGCCGTAGTTGATCGAGATGTCGCAGATCGAGGGCGAGAGGTTGGCCGAGGTATTAAGAGCGCCGCGGATGTCGGAGTTGTTCATGATCTTGACGTCGCCGTTGTAGTCCTCGATCTGGGTGGTGCGGATCCCGATCGAGTTGACGGTGCCGCGGAAACCGTCGACCTCGATGATGTCGCCGACGGCGAACTGCTTCTCGAAGATGATGAAGAAGCCGGCGATGATGTCCTCGATCAGGCTCTGCGCCCCGAAGCTGACGGCGAGGCCGATGATGCCGGCGCCGGCGAGCAGCGTGCCGGTGGAGACGCCCCAGGCGCCGAGGACCATGAAGACGGCGACGAGCGCGGACGCGTATTTCAGGATCGAGGTGAGCAGGTCGGCGATCGTGGCGCCGCGGGCGTTCTTCCGCGAGAGCAGCCGGACGATGGTCGTCAGGACCTTTTCGATCACCCACATGAAGAAGACGATCGCGGCGCTTTCGAGCAGGGTGACGTAGTTGTTCGCGAAGAAGTCGGCGATGTTGAAGAAACGGCCGACGCTGCTGTCGACGATGTTCGCAAAGGTCGTTCCGGGGAATAGGACCGGAGCGAGCGCGGAAAGCAGGATGAGCACGACGACGACGGCGGCGACGACGATGACGGGAATCAGTTCTTCCTTCTTCATTTCCTTCCATTGATTCATGTTTTCTTCCTTCCTCCCGGACTCATGCGGGGTTGCGGACGATGTCCGCGAGGCTGCTGGAATAGGCGATCTCTGCGATCGGCGTTTTCGTGAGACTGACGAGAATGCGATAACGGTCGCCCGGGACCGGGACGGTGAAGGCAGCCGTCCGGCGGTCGCCGTCGACCGTCAACTGGACTTCGCCGCCGGAATGGTATTGATAGATCCCGTCCACCCATCGATAGACATGGTAGTAGATCGGTCCGAGAACCCCGGACGGATCGACGTAATCGGCATGGAAGTCGAATTCCTGATCGGTTTCGGTCCAGCCGAACGAACCCGAATACGGCGGCATCGTCCAGGCGTGACCGGACGCAATCGTTTCCGTAACCGAAAAACCCGTCGTGGGATCGACATAGGTCGCATCCAGCGAAAGATGGTACTCGGTCGCGCGAAGAAGTCCGTCCACGCGCGTGACACCCGTATCCGAACTTTCGGGAAGTTCCTGTTCTTCCGACTCCGAGGGTTCGACACGGAATCGCGCCACGGTCTCTCCCTGCGGGCATGTCACGAGGATCTCGAAGACGGCTTCGACGCGCGGATTCGCTTCGACGTGCGCGGAAACGTCGAGCCAATCGACGCCGGCGTCATACGCGCCGAGGTAGGCGAAGAAGACGGGGGAGGTATCGAACGTCCGCTGGTCGAGGATGACCGTTTCGGCGGTTACGGTGGTGGCCTGGAGGATCCAGAAGAAACGGTAATCGGTTTTCCAGAGCGGCGGCAACTGAACGATTTGGTCGGGGGACGTCACCGCGACCGTCGTCCAGCCGAACGGATCCGGCTCGCTGAGCTGCGACAACGGAAGGTACTGATATCGGAACCCGACCTCCGCGAATACTCCTTCGGGATCGGCAACATGAATGGAGACGGCGTAGTTCTGGAAGGTTTCCCATTGATATCCGCCGGTCTCCTCGACCGAATAGCCGACGATCGCGCCCCCGGGTCCGGGGTCGGTCGACACGTCCGTGCGGGCGAGAGTCCGCCAGCCGAAACCGGAATCGATCTCGATCAGAAGGCGGTATTCGGTATCCGCCTTCAGACCGGTGAAAACGCCCGAGGACCTGCCGGCGAAGACGGTCTGTTCGCGGTCGCCGAACTGGTCGCGGGCGACGACGCGGATCGCGGCGTCCCCCGATTCGTCGAGCGAAGCGTCGACGTACGCCTCGTAGGCGATGTCGGTGCCGGCGGCGGTGACGGAGAGGAACGTCGCTTCGGCCGCAGCCGCGGGAACGAATGCGGCGACGACGGTCGCGGCGATCGTGACCGTGAAGCCGGCGATCCATTTCAGGAGCATCTGCCGTTTCAGGAGTGCCGAGCGCGCGGCGCGCCGGGTCCGGTAGTCCTGCAAGACGATCTCCTCCTTCCGCCGATGGCGTCATTTTGTTTCATCATATCATTGAATCGCGCGTTTTTCCATAGAAATCCCCGGAATTTTTCCGCATCAGGTTCGGGATTCCATCATTCTCGGAGGATGGAGGGGCTTGACGTCCTCGGGACGTTCTGATAAAATACAAATAGATGAATGTCTATATGAGGTGGCTTCCATGAATTACACCGAGTCCGCACGCCTGTTCAGGGCCCTCTCCGATCCGATCCGGGTCGAAGTGATGACGCTCCTCACGACCGAGAAACGCTGCGCCTGCCAGCTGCTCGAACGCTTCCCGATTTCGCAACCGACGCTGTCGCATCACATGAACGTGCTCGTCGAAAGCGGACTGGTGGTCTCCGAGCGGCGCGGCAAGTGGATCTTCTACGGAATCGATCCGGACGCCGTCGCGCGGATCATGGAATACGTCGACGCGATCGGAACGGTGGCGCCGGAATGCACCGCGTGCGGAGCGTGAGATGGACTTCCTGAAGGCGGTCGGCGACTTCGTCTCGACCCAGATCCTCGGCATGAAGTGGCTTCACGACCTGTTTTCGCTCTTGCTCGACGCCGTCGGCGGTTCCGGCTTCTCCTTGTCGCGCGTCGGCGGGATCCTCCTGTTCTTCCTCTACGACTTCGTCAAGATCGGGATTCTCCTCTGTCTCCTCATCTTCGTCATCTCCTACATCCAGAGCTTCTTTCCGCCGGAGCGCACGAAGCGCCTGCTCGCGAAGAAGAAGGGGATCGGCGCCAATGCCTTCGGCGCCCTGCTGGGGACGGTGACGCCGTTCTGCAGCTGCTCGTCGATCCCGATCTTCATCGGCTTCACCCGCGCCGGCCTGTCGCCGGGCGTGACGTTCTCCTTCCTGATCTCCAGCCCGCTCGTCGATCTCGGCGCGTTCGTGCTCCTGACGGGAGCCTTCGGTCTTCCGGTCGCGCTCGCTTACGTGGCCGTCGGCCTCGTGCTCGCCGTCCTCGGCGGGACGATCATCGACAAGACCGGTCTCGGCCGTCAGATCGAACCGTTCGTCACCGCCGGAGCGGCGGTCGACGCCGAGGTCGAAGCGATGACGACGAAGGACCGGGTCGTCTATGCGAAGGACCAGATGCTCTCCACCTACAGGAAGGTCGTCCTCTACATCGCGATCGGCGTCGCGATCGGGGCCGTCATCCACAACCTCATCCCGTCCGCCTGGATCGAATCCGTCCTCGGCGGCGACAACCCCTTCTCGGTCCTGATCGCCACCCTCGTCGGCGTGCCGATGTACGCCGACATCTTCGGGACGATTCCCGTCGCCGAGGCGCTCTTCGCCAAAGGCGCCGGGCTCGGCACGATCCTCGCCTTCATGATGGCGGTGACGGCGCTTTCGCTCCCTTCGATGGTGATGCTCAAGCGCGTCGTCAAGTGGAAACTGCTCCTCTGGTTCATCGCGATCGTGGTCGCCGGCATCGTCCTGATCGGATACGGCTTCAATGCCCTTCAGTTTCTGTTCTAAAGAAGACAAAATCATACGGAGGAACCACACATGATCATCCAAGCCTTGGGCGGCTGCTGCAAGAAATCCCAGTTGAACTACGAGAACGCGGTCAAGGCCGCGGCTGCGGCGGGACTCTTCGTCACCGTCGAGCACGTCACCGATCCGGAACGGATCATGGAACTCGGGGTGCTGTCGACCCCCGGCATCGTCATCGACGGCAAGGTCATGTCGTCGGGTCGTCTCGCGACCGTCGCGCAGATCCTCGAGATGATCGAGAAGCGCCGTCCGGCCGCGGCCGAAACGAAGGCCGGCTGCTGCGAGGACGGCAAGTGCGACTGCGAATGCGTCGACGGCAAGTGCGACTGCGAGAACGAGACGTGCGAATGCGTCGACGGCAAGTGCGAATGCACGCCGGCTCCCGAACGGCCGAAGCAGGACTGCCGCCACGAATCCTCCGAGCCGTGCTGCGGCCATGGAAAGAAATAGCCTCGGCTTCTTCGCGAAATACCTGACGGTCTGGGTCCTCCTCTGCATGGCCGCCGGCGTCGGGATCGGGATCGCGTTCCCGGCCGTGCCGGCATTCTTCGGGGCCTTCGAAGTCGCCGACGTCAACGTCGTCATCGCCGTCCTGATCTGGCTCATGATCTACCCGATGATGCTCAAGATCGACTTCGCGAGCATCCGGAACGTCGGCAGGAATCCGAAGGGGCTTGTCCTCACGTGGATCGCGAACTGGGTCGTGAAGCCCTTCACGATGTTCGCGATCGCGAGCCTCTTCTTCCTCGTCCTCTACAAGGGCGTGATGCCCGAGATCGGTGCCGACTACCTCGCCGGCGCCGTCCTGCTCGGCGCCGCCCCCTGCACGGCGATGGTCTTCGTCTGGAGTTCGCTCACGAAGGGAAATGCGGCCCACACCCTCGTGCAGGTCGCGACGAACGACATCATCATCCTCGTCCTCTACGCCCCGATCGTCGCGCTCCAGCTCGGCATCGGCGGTTTCACGGTCCCGCTCGACACGCTCTTCGTGTCGATCGCGCTCTTCGTCGTCGTTCCGCTCGCGCTCGGCGCGCTGACGCGGCGGCTCGTGATCCGGAAACGCGGAACCGGCTATCTGAACGACGTCGTCATCCGCCGATTCGAACCGGTCACGACGATCGGCCTGCTTCTCACGCTCGTGATCATCTTCAGCCTGCAGGCGCAGACGATCCTCGACCATCCCCTTCACATCCTCCTGATCGCGATCCCGCTCGTGCTGCAGACGTTTCTGATCTTCTTCCTCACGTATCTTTCCGCCAAGGCGCTCAAGCTGCCCCACGACATCGCCTCCCCGGCGGCGATGGTGGGGGCCTCGAACTTCTTCGAACTTGCTGTCGCCGTCGCGATCGCGCTCTTCCCGCTCTCCCCCGCCGTCGCGCTCGCGACGATCGTCGGGGTCCTCGTCGAGGTCCCGACGATGCTGGTGCTGGTCCGCTTCGCCAATCGCACGAAGGGATGGTTTCCCGCCCGTGAATAGGATGAAGGTGGCGTTCGTCTGCACGCACAATTCGTGCAGGAGCCAGATCGCCGAAGCGCTGGCGCGCAAATTCGCAGGCGACGCGATCGAGCCGTATTCCGCAGGGACGCACGTCGCGCCGCGGATCAATCCCGATGCCGTCCGTGTCGTGAAGGATCTCCACGGCATCGACATGACCGTCCTGCAACGTCCGAAGACCCTCGGCGGGATTCCCGCGATCGACGTCCTCGTGACGATGGGGTGCGGCGTGGTCTGCCCGTTCGTCCCGAACCTCCATGAGGAGGATTGGGGTTTGGATGATCCGTCCGGAAAGGGAGACGAGGAGATGGAGAAGACGATCCGGCTGATCGAGGGGAAGGTCGACGACCTCGCGAAGAGAATCCGCTCCGGCATCGTTCCCAAGAAATGAGAAAAGTCCTTTCGAACCGGCAGTGCCGTTTCGAAAGGACTTTTCGTTTCGGATGGATCAGATGAACAGGTTGTGGTTCGCTTCGGTCGTGTCGCCGAGGTAAGTGGCGAAGCCGGCGATCTCGGGGACCGGTCGCGTCGACGGCAGAAGCCGACGGACGCGTCAAAGGAGGATCTTGTTCGAAAGTTCGTAGATGAAGGATGCGAGCCGCTTCGGCGGGGTGCGGAAGTCGTCCTTGATCCAGAGCTGGACGATGGACAGAGATCCTTGGACGATGTAGACTTACTTGATGCCCGCTTCCGTCACCGCGGGTTCCCTGGAAATGGCAGCGTACCGGTAGATCGTGTCGATCAGTTTCCGATGGAAATTCATGTTGTACTGGCCGCTCATCAGGACTGGACTAAGTGGAATTTAATCAGTGGTTTTGCGTTTTTGCATCTTGGTTACTTTGTTCCGTTTTGAATTTATTTCTTTTTATCTATAATAACACTTAAATCCCACAAAATAAAGGCGCATTATTAAATCTGTATCCAATCGGCGTTTGATAATTGAGCGTCGAGTGAATCCGCTTTCGATTGTAGAAGAGTTCGATAGAGTCGAACAAGTCGGCGTCGACTTCACTAAGGTCACGATACTTTCGTCGATAGATCCTTTCCTTCTTCAGTTGAGCGAAGAAGCTTTCGACACAGGAATTGTCGTAGGGACATCCGCCGCGAGACATGCTGCCGCGCATCTTGTTGGCCGTCAAGGTATTCTGATAGCCCGCACTGGCGTACTGACATCCGCGGTCGCTGTGGAAGATCGTTCCTTCCGTCTCCGGATACCTTCCGATGGCTTCTCCCAAGGCGCGTTTCACAAGCTCGGTATCGATTCTTTGACTCGTCGCACAACCAATCACTTCGCGGTTGTAGAGATCCATGACACCCGCCAAATAGACCCAGCCGATCCTGGTCTTGATGTAGGTGACATCTCCCGCCCATACGATATTGGGACCGTCCGGGCGGAACTGCTGCTTCACGAGATCTTGCTTGTAGGGATTGTTTTCTTGATGATGGCGGAAGGGCCGATACTTCTTCTGCGTGACTGAATAGAGGCCATGTTCCCGCATGATCCGCCGCACTTTCCATTCGCTGACCGCGATTCCTTCGTTTCTGAGCTCTCGTGTGATCTTCCGACACCCATAGGCATCATCACTTGAATGAAAGCCGTTCTCGACTCGTTGGACCAGCTCTCGCTCTTCCAATCGCCGACCGTTGCGATGCTCTTCCTGGATTCGCCATTGATAGTACTGCTTCTCGCTGACACGAGCACCTTGCACATCCTCCGCACGCTGTATCGGGAGTCCAGGCGTTTCATCGCCTCGCATTTTCTTCGCGTGCTCGCATCAAGATGTGCAGGGATTTTTTGAGGATCTCGACGTTCTCCCGCTCTTCCGCCAGTTCCTTCTCTTTTTGTCTGAGTCGGGTTTCCAGCTCGCGGAATTTCCGTTTCGCGTCATTCGGATCCGCCGTCCTCGCGGTGTGTTCACGGGCCTTGGCTTCCGTAGCGCTGGGCAGATTGTTCTTCCGGCGATATTCTCTGACCCATTTGCACACGGTGTTCGTGTCGATTCCGAGTTCTTCCGCCACGGACGTTGCGGACTTTCCCGAATTCAAAATATGGAGAACGGTCCGTTCTCTCATTTCTTCTGTATATTTCGAGTTATTGCTTGGCATGGCACTTCATCCCCTCAGTTTGTACCCATATGATACCATAGCGTACCCACTGATTAAAAACCATACTAGACCAGTAAAACCACTGAAATAATTACGCTATATCCAACAACTTATTTCCACAACATTAATACGATTAGTTCGACCATCTGTCCAAATTTACGAACTTCATGTGGTTTTTTCCCGGAACGTTTTTCAAGTTCATTAATCATTTCGTCAAAAACAGCCTTGTCTTTGTTGCTAAAATTCGACAGAAATAGAGATGAATTAAATCCAAAACGAAACAGGATGATATTTTTCGTTCTTCCAAAAACGCTATTTTCGTTGATAATTATTATTCGAGAAATTTCACTATAACGAACTAAATTCTCTCTATGTTTTGATAGTCCATAAATCAACGAAAAACCAGTATCGCCAATATGAGCTCTATATTTTCGAGATAGTGCATATCGATATAAGCATCGAGCAAATGCTATAGGACATACTATTGTCATAAAAAATATCCCTAAAGTTGAGTAATTCATAATACTAAGCAACGAACCAGAAACAAGCGAAGATATGAAAACGAAAGCGAAAAATGCTGTAAGCAGAACAAACACAAAGGAAATAGCAACAATACCAGATTGTGAATCTTTGTCATTGTTGAATGTATATTCGCTCATTTCTATAACCTACTTTGAACTTGTGATATAATTCCATACATCTGTAATTACTTCCTCAAAATCAGGAAGATTGGTTACCGAATCGATCCCGGCAGTAATCACATTCGGAACGCTGCCAATCGCTATCATGGACATAACCTTATCACCGAACCCGCCCGAAAAAAATTTAAACAAAGACTGAGGTTTTATCCAACTCGCGACTTGTTTGCTCGAATAACCAACAACACTGTTTGCAAATGATGATCCAAAGCCGGCAAACATTCCCGATACGATTCCGTCAGCGACGATTTCTGCGACGCTCACTTTCGATATATCGCATTGCCAATTTGCACAAGCATCATCGATTTGATTTCCAATTCCGGTTGCGAGGCCAACGCTAAAACCTACTATGACCGACGGAACCCCCATAGCGGTTAGTGCACCACCCACCGCGCCACCAAGTATTGCACCTCCTAAATCATTATACCATTTGTCTCCAGATATACAGTTTGATAGTATTTGTATTGTAGCTCCAACGGCTGCACCGATTAACGCCCCTCCGATTATATGCCAGAAAAACCCTTGCTCGTCAATTAGTTGTACAGGATTATTCCTTGCATAAATGAACATATTCGTTGACATCGGATCTGCAGTTTGACCGAGCATTCCGTCCCCGTTGAGGAACCTGCCGATTTGAGGGTTGTAGTACCGGCTGTTCAGATAATACATGCCAATTTCGGAGTCGTAGCGATATCCTCGATACGTATAAGGATTGTAGAAGGATACTATGCCTCCTGATGTGTCTGAAACAACAGTCGTATTGCCATAGGCGTCATAACGGTATTTCACGAT
>Ga0265297_10001295_pt1 | contig 60298 bp, 66 predicted proteins | sample Munlanlwell13791_FD_192502 | JGI IMG/M metagenome (GOLD analysis project Ga0265297, IMG submission 192502) | Leachate microbial communities from a municipal landfill in Southern Ontario, Canada - Leachate well 137-91 | ecosystem: Engineered > Solid waste > Landfill > Unclassified | place... | reverse complement strand
TTCCCCCGCACCCCCTTGGTTCTCATCCTTGCTTGAATTTATGTTGCCCGGCAAGGATTCGAACCTTGACAGTCAGACCCAAATTCTGATGTGCTGCCGTTACACTACCGGGCAATATAACTAAACCTTTAATTTAAACTATCAATATTTCCGGTCTAGATTCCACCCGGCATCTTAATCTTCAGACAGTCAGACCCTCCCGCCCTCGATCTAAACTACAGGCGGGGCTGATCCCGTCGATCATTCTTGCCTGCAAGACGGGGAAATTCTGATGTGCTGCCATTCGCCGTTCTTCTAGACTTCATATCGGAAACGGCATCCCGCCGCAAACTAAATGAGTTGCGGGACACTACCGGGCAAATGTAAAACTCCTCAATTAACCAGATTATACTTCCTCATGGGTAGTGGAAGCAGCAGGGCCTTTTTTCACTTCCTGTTCATACGCATCCAGGACTTTCTTTTGCAGATAATCCCGGAATTGCTGGGTTATCGGATGCGCGATATCTTTATGTTCAGCCTGGGCGTTCATCTCCGGGACTGCCGGTTGGCTGGATACAGGTAATTGCGCGCCGCACTGGTTACAAAACTTGGAACGGAACTCATTCTTAAAATTGCACTTATGGCAGGGCTGCTTGACTTTGCGGGAAGGCATGGCGATGAATACCCCGTTAGTCCCCTGGATCACTTTTATATTCCTGACTACGAATGCATTGTCGAAAGTAACTGTGGCGTAGGCCTTAAGTTTCTTATCCTGCGAATCCTTAAGAAATACCCTGACCTCGGTGATCTCCATATCTTGACCTCCCTGTTCTGATTCAAACTGTCCTAACCAGAAAGATACGCCAGAGACGGTGTTTCTCTTTCAGCTGCCCGAATAAACGCACAGCATCCTTTCGAGAAGAGAAAATACTAAAAACCGCCGGACCGCTTCCGGACATTAATGTCGGATTAGCGCCGAAATGGAGGATCGCTTTCTTTATTTTTACCACTTCCGGATAAAAACGCAGGGTAACCGCTTCCAAATCATTAAAAAGCGCTTTGTTTAAACCGGAAAAATCCTTATTTTTCAATACTAAAGTTATTAGTTTACCATCGGAAACCCTAATTGTCAACCCGGATTTACGCAGATCGTCCAATTTGTTATATATAAACGGGGTGGGCACGTTTATCCGTGGAACAACCAGGATATGCCATAAATGAAGCCCGGAAAGCTCCGGAACCGGCTTTATCTTCTCTCCTCTTGAGCTGACCAGGCCGAAACTAAGGTCCTGGATGAAAAATGGTATGTCGCTGCCTAATTTCGCGCCTAATCGGCTTAAACGCTGACGGCTGAGTTTCAAGCCCCAGAGCTTGTTCAAGCCCATAAGCACATACGCGGCATTGCTCGAGCCTCCGCCTAATCCCGCTCCTATAGGAATGCGCTTGGTCAAGCGGATGCGCACGCCTTTTGCGACCTTGAATTCATCCTTTAATAACTTCGCGGCCTTAAAAGCAAGATTGGAGGCGTCGCAAGGCAATGATCTTTCGTTCGAATAAAGCTCTATGGTGTTTTTCTTAAGCGGGGTAAGCGTGATACGGTCGGAAAGGCTGATTCGCTCAAAAAGGCTGTTTATATCGTGGTAGTTATCCGGGCGCTTGTTCAGGACGGACAGATACAGGTTTATTTTGGCGTAAGAATTAAAGGTAAGCACGGCTGATGTGGTTTTGCTAAAACCAGGTCATTAACCTGAGACTATGGCTTGCGCCGCTTTTTCTATGTCGCCGGCGGTAATATTATATTCTTTGAATAATTCTTCCGGTTCTCCGGATTGGCCGAACCGCGCTTTTATCCCTATGCTCAGGATCTTTGTCGGATGCCGCTCGGCGAGCAGGGCATCGACGCTGGAAGCCAGGCCGCCGATGGTGCTGTGCTCTTCGCAAACCACGATCCCTTTAGTGGAGCGGGCCGCGTCCAACAGGACATCCGTGTCCAGCGGTTTTATGGTATGCATATTTATCAACCTGGCCTTTACGCCTTTTGCCTTAAGGTTGGCGACCGCGGCCAATGATTCATTGACCATGGTCCCGCAGGCAACGATAGCCACGTCATTTCCCTGGGTCAGGACCTGCGCCTTGCCGATCTTGAATTCTCCTTTATTCTCCAGGGTGGGGACTTTCGCCCGGCCTAAACGGATGTAGCAGGGGCCTTTGGACTGAGCGACGGCAAGCAGCGCCTCACGGGTCTGCGGCCCGTCGCAAGGAACGATTATGTTCATATTGGGGATCACCTGCATCAAGGCGATATCCTCCAGCGCCTGATGGCTTGACCCGTCGGGGCCTACGCTGACACCGGCGTGGGTCGCGACTATCTTGACGTTAAAATTGTTGTAGCATATGGAATTCCTGACCTGATCCCAGGCCCGTCCTGTGGCGAATATGGCGAAGGTGGAAACAAAAACCTGCTTGCCGCAGCTGGCCAACCCTGCGGCGGCAGCCATCATATTCTGTTCAGCCACGCCCATATTGAAAAACCTCTTTGGGAAATCCCTGGCAAAAAGGCTGGTCCGGGTGGAGCTGGAAAGATCCGCGTCCATAACCACAATATTCGGGTTAACCTTGCCTAATTCCACCAGGGTCTTGCCGTACACATCGCGCTGATAAAGTAATTCCGTCATTTTTATTATTCCAGTTCCTTTAACGCCTTTTCCACCTGTTCGGGTGTAGGCGCGCATCCGTGAAAGCCGACCACATTCTCCATGAAAGACACACCCTTGCCTTTTGTGGTACGGGCGATGATTATCGTAGGCTTGCCTTTTACCGTCTTCGCCTGATCGTAGGCGCCGAGGATCTGGCGCATATTATGCCCGTCGATCTCTATAGTATGCCAGCCGAACGCCTGCCACTTGGCAGCAACCGGCTCAAGCCCCATTACCTCGCTGTTCTTCCCGTCTATCTGAAAACCGTTATAATCCAATATAGCGCAGACATTGTCGCATTTGTAGTGGCTGATCGCCATAGCCGCTTCCCAGACATTGCCTTCCTGTATCTCGCCGTCGCCCATCAGGCAGTAAACACGGTAATCTTTTCCGTCAAGCCTGGCGGCAAGCGCGATCCCCAAGGAAACGGACAACCCCTGGCCCAACGATCCGGAAGCGGATTCCACTCCCGGGGTGCGGCGGTCGGGATGGCCTTGGAGCATCGAACCCAGCTGACGCAAGGTGAACAGCTTCTCCTGCGGGAAATATCCTGATTCGGCAAGCGCCGCGTACCATAACGGGCAGCAATGCCCTTTAGACATATGAAAACGGTCGCGATCCGGCCAGTTAGGCTCCTGAGGCTTATGCTTAAGGGCCTCAAAGAACAACGCGGTGACCAGGTCAGTGGAAGAAAGGCTTCCTCCGGGATGCCCGGAGCAGGCCTTGCCCAGCATCCGCACAATAAGCCTGCGGATATCCTTAGCCTGGAGTTCCAACCCCTTTATTTTATCGTCCGAATATTCCATTATCTCTTCAGCCCCTTTATTTTTTCTTTGACCTTATCCTGATCGGATTTAAGTTCTAAGGATTTTTCCCAATTCAGCCTGGATCTTTCCCGGTCGTTCATAGAGTAATAGACATCGCCCAAATGGTCGTAGATCACCGGGTCCTCCAGCAGGCCGGCCGCCTTTTCCAGCTGGACCTGAGCCTCTTTAGGATCGCCCTTTTTAAAATAAAGCCAGCCCAGGCTGTCGATATACGCGCCGTTATCCGGAGAAAGCTCCACCGCTTTTTTTATCAACTTCTCCGCCTCGGCAAGGTTGCGGTTTTCCTCGACATAAAGATACCCCAGGTAATTCAAGGCCTGGTGAAAATCAGGGGCCATCTCCAGGACCTTTTTCAGCTCAAGGACAGCCCTGTCCCGGTCTTTCTGCTCGTCATAAACGCTGCTTAAAAGAAATCGGCTTTCGGCGTCCTCAGGGGACAACTCCAGCACTTTCTTGTAGATGCCCTCGGCCGCTTTGTAATCTTTTTTCTCCAGATACAAAAGGCCCAGTTTCTTCAAGACCCCTGAGTTCTTGGGCTCAAGGCGCGAAGCGTTCTTCAGCGCCTTTTCATATTCATTTCCGGCAGCGTCTAATTTTTCCTGGGAAAAATACAAGAGGGCCAATATCGCGTGCGGCTCAACGGATTCCGGATCGAACTTCGCGGCGAGGCTCAGTTCCGCGATCGCGCCGGGGGTGTCCTTTTTCTTCAGGTAGACCGCGGCCAGGTTCAGATGGATCGCCGCGTTCTTGTAATCGGCGCTTAACGCCTTTTTATATTCTTCGACAGCCTGATCCAGATCTCCGGCTTTTTCGCTCAACCCGGCCATGATATAATGGCTCAGCGCTGCGGACATCCTGCGGTCAAAGGCAAAGGCATTGCGGCAGGCGCAAAGAACCGCGCTCAGGCATAAAACAACCGCCCCCATCCTCAGATAAGACCTAAAAACCATTATATGTGCCGATAAGCCTGAGGCGTTTATGCCCAGGCTCTTTTCTTGATATGGCGAAGACGGCGACGCATCTTTTTTCTCTTATGGGTCGCTATCTTTCTTCTTTTTCTTTTTTTACCGCAAGGCATTGTATTCCTCCGTAATACTTCGTTAATAAATTATCTTGTTTAAAGGATATTCGATGATCCCCTCCGCCCCCGCCGCTTTTAAAGCGGGGATCAGCGTCCGGACCACTTTCTCGTCGATTATAGTCTCTATGGCGACCCATCCCTGGGCGGAAAGCCCGGAGATCGTGGGCTCCTTGAGCGCGGGCAAAAGCCCGGACACTTTCGCGACATCGGACTTTTTGACGTTCATTTTCAGGCCGACCTTACCTTCAGCTGCGATGGCCCCTTTTAAAAGAAGCGCGATCTGGGCGATCTTGGCCTTTTTCCAAGCGTTCTTATAGGAATCTTTATTGGCGATGAACTGGGTCGTGGATTCGCACAGGGTATCCATTATCGCCAGCTTATTGGCCTTAAGGCTGCGGCCGGTCTCGGTCAATTCCACGATGGCGTCCACCAGCCCGGAGCTCACCTTGACCTCGGTGGCGCCCCAGCTGAATTCCACGTCCACTTTAACTTTATTCTTCTTAAAGAAATCCTTGGTTACATTGACCAGTTCCGTGGCAACGCGCTTGTTGTTCAAATCCTTCAGAGACCTTATCCCGGTGCATTCCGGCACAGCCAGGACCCAACGGACCTTGCTCATGCTCTGCTTGGCGTAAACCAGATCCGTGACCCTGACCACGTCTGAGCGGTTCTCCAGTATCCAGTCATTTCCGGTGATCCCGCAATCCAAAGCCCCGTCCTGCACGTACCTGGACATTTCCTGCGCCCGCAACAATACCAGATCTATCTGGGGATCGTCGATATAAGGAAAATATGAACGTTCCGAAGGCAAAGAAACGCTGAAACCGGCCTTCTTGAACATCCTGAAAGTGGCCTCTTGCAGGCTTCCCTTAGGCAATCCGAGTTTCAAAACGTTATTTTTCATTTGATCATCCTTCCTTGTCTAAAAATGTATTTATTCCTAACACGGTGTTTTATTATACATTTAGCGGAATGGCTTGTAAAGAAAAAATTGTATTATTTGGAATTTTGGTTATAATAGGATTTTATATAGCCAAACGGTTTATTGCGCAATGCATTTACACCCAACCTAATTGGAAAGGTTGGTGCACCCGGCCACATAGAAATGTCCGGTGTGCGCATTGTATCCGTATCCAAGGAGGAACAAAATGTTAAAAATGTTGAATAACAAGAAAGTCCAGAAAAAAATATGGCTGGCGCTTATCGTCCTGGTCCTGCCTGCCTTCTTCTTATGGGGGACTAACAGCGCGACTAACCAGAAAAAACAGGAAGCTGTCTATGGCAAGCTTTTCGGCAAGACCATTCAGCAGCAGGATTACCTCGACGCCCTGAAGGCCTCGGAGGTCCAGGCGATGATGCGTTTCGGGGAGGATTATTACACCCTTCAGAAAATGCTCAATCTCAAGGGCCTGGCCATTCAGCGCCTCATCCTTCTGCACGAAGCCGCAAAACGCAAGATCCGCATCTCGGATGCCGAGCTTGTCCGGGAGCTGCAGAACACCCCCGCCTTTCAGAGAAATGGGCAATTCGACAAAAAACTTTATGAGAACAGCGTTAAATACGGCCTACACCTGCAGCCCCGTGTATTCGAAGAGCAGACCCGGCAGAACCTGATGATCCAGAAGGTATATGAAGCTGTAACCAAAGACATAACCTTGACGAATGACGAGATCAAAAAGGCATACAAGAAAGAAAACGAGCAGATCAGCCTTAATTATATCGCCGCCATCCCGGCGGATTTCGAAAAAGACATAACCCCGTCAGAAGAAGAAATAAAAGGCTATTTCGACAAGAATTCCCTGGAATTCAAGCTCCCCCTCTCCTTCAATCTGGAATACCTGGAAACAGATTCCAAGACAAAAATGGATGACGTGGCCTTCCGCTTGGCCAGGAAAGAATCCCTGGAAAAAATATCCCGGGATTGCGCCCTGGTTATAAAGGAAACCGGCCTGTTCGGCCAAACCGACCCTATACCCGGGATCGGCTGGCTGCAAGAGGTATCGGAGCAATTGCCATCCCTGAAGATCGGGCAGACTATTCCGGCGGTAGAGCTGGATAAACGCTATTATCTGATGCGGCTGAAAGAAAGAAAAGATCCTTATATCCCGGAATTCGAGGCGATCAAAGAGAAAGTCAAGACAGCGGTGATCAAAACAAAAAGCAAGGATATCGCCCGGGAAAAAGCTAAAGTCTGCATGGAAAAGCTGCAGGCCGCTTATCAGGCTAACCCTAAAACCGCGGATTTCGAAAAGATCAGCAAAGAACTTCAATTGACCATCAACTCCACAGACTTGTTCAAGGATAACAGTTATATCAACACTATCGGGGCATCGGATGATTTTTTCAAAGCGGCTTATGATCTTAAAACCGAACAGCCTGCAGGGCCGATCGAGACAAACTCAGGGATATATATAATAAAACTAAAAGAAAAGATCGGTATCGACGAAAAGAAATATAGCGAGGAAAAAGCAGTGTTCAGTCAAAAAGCTGTTCAGCAGAAAAAGGACGATGCCTTCAGCACGTTTCTTTTAGAACTTACCAAAATCGCCACCAACCAGCAGACGTTGTAGCTAACGCATTTAAGGATATAGGGTTACAAATAAATGTTTTAAGCGAAATTATATTCGTTTCCAAATAAAAAACCCTGGTCATTTTGAACCAGGGGTTTTTATTTATTCCATTTTAACCGCCAAAACATTTATTTGTAACTCAATGCATTCCGGCGAGTTAGATACAACGTCTACAGATCAGCTGACTTTGATCGCGGTGACCGGGCACTGATCAGCCACTTCCTTGAGATTGTGCTGGTCGCAAAAGCTGGCCTTAACATGGGCGATACCATCGCCTTCGACCTTGAATACTTCAGGACAGGCCTGTTCGCATAAACCGCAACCCACGCAGGCCGAATTATCAATTGTAACTTTTACCATCTTGTTGCCCTCCTCAAATTTGAGCCTTATCAGCTCTGGGTGTTTTCTATTTTTAAACCGTATTTCGCGATATTCGCATCCGCGATATCCTGGACTTTCTTTATCTCATCCGGAGCCGCCAATAAATGCTTAAACCTGCCCTGGACTTTCAGGTATTCGCTAACCGGTTTAGGGGTGATCTTGCGCACAGCGGCAAGCTTACCATTCTCGTATTCGATCAAGGGGTATAATCCCGTATCCACCGCCAGCTTTGCCACATCGGAAGTAAGCTGCGAACCATGCTGCCATCCTAAAGGACAGGGAACATGGATCTGAATGTATTTAGGCCCTTTTATCAAAAGCGCTTTCTTTACCTTTCTTTGTATGTCCTGGGGATATGCCACCGAAGCGGTAGCCACGTACGGGATACCATGGGCCATTGTTATTTCCGGCATAGGTTTTTTGAAACGCAGGTTGCCGAAAGATTTAGCGCCTTTGGGGCTGGTGGTGGTATTCGCGTCAAAAGGAGTAAGCCCGCTTCGCTGGATGCCGGTATTCATGTACGCCTCGTTATCATAACACACATACAGTATGTCGTGGCCCCGCTCCAACATCCCGGATAAAGCCTGCAAACCGATGTCCGCGGTACCGCCGTCGCCGCCCTCGGCGATAACGTTTATTCCGTCCTTCTTCCCCAAATACTTAAGCGCGGCTTCAACGCCTGAAGCGACCGCGGCTGAATTCTCGAACAGGGAATGGACGAACGGGATATCCCAGGACGACTCAGGGTATTTGGTGGAAAAAACCTCGAGGCATCCGGTGCTGTTGGCCACCATAGTATTGCGGCCCGCAGCCTCAAAAACTAATTTTACCGCCATTGACTGGCCGCAGCCCGAACAGGCAGTATGTCCGGAATTAAAGATATTTTTACTCATAATTCTCCTTTAAAAGTTCAGGTTTCAAATCGATAAACTCACAGGACTTTTCTTTCTGGGTAAGCATGCGGAAGATCTCTTTTATCGAATCCGGGGTGATATCCCTGCCGCCAAGCCCGGCGACAAAGCTGCTGATAACCTCCGGTTTATTCTTTTTGCCGAAAAATACCGCCCTGGTCTCCACGGCCAACGGCGCGTAAGACCCCAGGGATACTGATTTATCCAGGATACCAACTTTGGGAACGCCCTTTAACGCCTCATAGATCGCCTGGACCGGAAACGGGCGGAAAGATGAAACTTTCAGCAGCCCGACTTTCTTGCCTTTTGCCCTGAGTTCATCAACCACATCCTTGATCGTGCCGCAGACCGAACCCATGGCCACGATGACCCTTTCGGCGCCTTTCAAATGATACCCCTCCACCAGGCCGTTATAATTACGGCCGAAGACCCTGGAAAATTCCGCGGTTAATTTCGGGATAAGGTCCAACGCCTTTTTCTGGGTTTCATGGATCGCATAACGGGTTTCCGTGTAATAATCCGGATCAGCCAGCGGCCCCAGGGTGATGGGGTTATCCACATCCAACTTGTATAAAGCCTGGTAAGGAGGGAGAAATTTATCCACCTGCTCCTGGCTGGGCATATCCACTGTTTCAATGCCGTGGGTCAGGATGAAACCGTCCATACAGACCATTACCGGCAGCATCATGGATTTATCCTCGGCTAATCTGTAGGCCAGGAAATGCAAATCCACCGCTTCCTGGATATCCTCGGCGTAGAGCTGGATCCATCCGGCGTCGCGCAGTGAAATGCTGTCCTGCTGATCGTTCCAGATATTGATCGGCGCCGATATAGCCCGGTTAGCGTCGGTCATTACCAAAGGAAGGCGCATACCCGCGATATTAAAGACCACCTCAGCCATCAGGAAAAGCCCCTGCGAACTGGTCGCAGTGTAAGAGCGCACGCCGGCGGCCTCAGATCCCAACACCACAGAAGCGGCTGAATGCTCCGATTCGACGTTGACAAACTGCGCGTCTATATGCCCGTCGGCGACCATCTGCGCCAGCTCTTCGACGATATGGGTCTGGGGAGTTATGGGATAAGCGGATATTACTCCGGGTTTACAAAGCTGTATAGCCCTTGCTACTGCCATCGAACCTTCAAGAAACTCTTTCATATTTTAACCCTCTTTCTCTTTTCTTATATTTTAAAGGGATTCTTCCTTAACCATCTCAATATCTTTTTTCGGGCAGATCAGCGCGCAGCCGCCGCATCCCTTGCAATAAGCCGGATCAAAGGTATAGGCATTCTTCTCCGTCCCCTCGATACAACCTTCGGGACAAATGACTAAGCACATCTTACAGCCGATGCAATTCTTGTGCAAAAAATTAGGCCGGGATTCCACGCGCCATGAACCTGTTTTATTATTCCTGCTGGTGCCTGGCTTACAATTTAATGGACCGAACATATTGAGCTCCTCAAATTTGATCCGCCTTAGGCGGAGAGAATTTGACCCCGAGCGAATTGCGAGGGGTTAAATTAAGACTTATTTCATCAGATTCTTAACGAAATCATACCCCTGTTTGATCGCTTCGACATTGGCGTCAACAGCTTTTCCGGAGAATCTCTTCTTTATGGCCGCGAATAACGAATCCAGCTCCAATTCACCGGTAGCGGCGCAGAACCCGCCGAGCAACGCGGTGTTTCCCAAAGGCCGGCCGATGGTCTTCATCGCTATATCGTTGGCCGGGATAACATACGCTTTTTGCTTGGTTTTTACCTTGGGGACCTCTATCCCTTCCCTGGCGCTGACAATAGCTATGCCGTCCTCTTTCAGGCCGGAGAAACAGTTGAAACCGCGCATCAGCGTGGCATCGACTATAATTAGATAATTCGGCTCATAGATCTGGCTTCTCAGCCGCACGGGCTTATCGTCCACGCGGACAAAGGCGTTCATCGGCGCGCCCATCCTGGCCGCCCCGAAATGCGGAAAGGCGTAAGGATACATCCCTTTAAGAAAATATGCATTGCCCAATATAGACGCCGTGGTGATCGCCCCTTGTCCGGCGCGGGCATGGATTCGTATTTCTTTCATCGGTTAAGCTCCTTAGATTTGATCCGCCTTAAGCGGAGAGGATTTAACCCCGGCGAATTGCGAGGGGGTCCGAAAACAGGCTTTATAATATTACTTTCAGGTTATTTTGTCAAATAGTTTCTTGTCATTATCCCGGGAAACCGGGATACGCGCTCAGGGCCCTCCCCCCTCATTTTTATTGCCCCGGGCATTGAACAACTCCTGCAAAAACTCAGGGTTGACCGTAGCGTAATACTTAAGCGCTTCATTGGCGTGGTCCCGGGCTTGCTTTACGTCTTTCTCGACATAAAAGTAATATACCGCCAGGTTATTATGCGCCTGTCCGTTTGCCGGATCCAGCTTTATGGTCTCCCGGTATTCAGCCGCGGCCTCTTGGAACATATCTTTCAGGTAATAAACATTGCCGAGGTTATAATGCGCCTGGGCATACCCCGGATTTGCCCGGATAGCATTAAGGTATTCCCTGGACGCCTGATCGTTTTTATTTTCCCGGATATACGCGTTGCCCAGATTATTATAGGAAACCGCGAAATCATTCCTGGAGTTTACGGGGAATGTCGGTTTATAGGCCAACAGGAACAATCCACCCAGCAATAAAGAGAATAAAAACAACTCCTTCAATCGTTCGCGCTTGAAAAGCCTCGCATAACCGAAGGCGCCATAAGCGCCTAATACGATCATAAAAGGAACAGCAGGCATCCGGTATCGCGCCGCCATATAGTAAAGGCACAGAAAAACCACGTGGCCGCAAACAAACAAAATTACCGCGTAGGCATTGCGCACTTTTTTACGCACGGCAAGAACAGACCCGGCCACGGCGAACGGCGCCAGGATGCCGAATGAGAATAAAGGATAGTTCAACGCCGGGATGAATCTTTTACAAAAATAATAATTGACGTTCAGGTGAATTTCTTCCTCGTTAAAAAAAAGAGCCAGTTTTTTAAGGCATAAGCGAAAATACCGAGATTTATTGTTCACCGCGAAAAACAGCCCTTTCTTAAGCCAATACCGGGATTTATTGTTCACCGCGAAATACAGCCCTTTCTTAAGCCAATACCGGGACTTTTTGTTCACCGCGAAATGCAGCCATTTGTTGAACCCGCACCGGGAAGCATTTTTAGCGATCACGGAGTTACCTTGGGGAATTTCCTTTTGCGGGCCACCATCCTTGTCCGCTTCGGCAATACGGGCATAAGCTTTTACCTGGTCTACCGGAGAGTCCGGTATTCCGTAAAAAGGGGTATATGTCCCGCGGGCAAAAGGATTATTCCCGATAAAAAAATTCAGCCCCCCTTGCGCGGGGAACGGCGAAAAATTCTTTTCGATCAAATAGTTCTTCACTGCAAAAGGGAATAGCACCGCGGATACGCATATAATAATAAGCCCGAGCGGCAGAGCAATATCCCGGATAATGGCCCTGGTCCCGTTAATATACAAAAGCCAAAACATAAGCAGAGGCACGAATAATAAAATGCTTGCTTTTAATACCGCGGCCAGGCCCAGGACAACGCCGGCAAATACCCAGGCCAACGGCTTTTTTTTATCCTGCGCCCGCAGGACGAGCAGAACGAATAAAACGTTCAGAAAAACAACGAGCGTGACATCCAGGAGGAACCCCGTATAGAATACCGCCATCGCGTAACCGGCGTAGATGAACGCTGTCGCCAGGCCCAGGATTTCGTTCTTGAATACCCTGACGCTCAGGAAATACAACAATAAACATGTCAAAGAATCCAGTATGGCCTGAAGAAAAACCGCCGCAACAATGCTGTGGCCGAAAATAAAATAAACCGCGGATAAGAATAACGGGTATAGGGGATTAAGACAAACCGAATCTTTATATAGGAAGTTTCCTTCGACTATCTTCATGGCAAAGAGATCGTAAAATCTCGAGTCGCCGGCAAAAAAATTAAAAAGAGGCGTGGCCTTCAGTTGCCATATATATATAAGCCTGATCAGCAGGGAAAGAATGGCAATACCAGCCAGGATACCGCCTTTGGGGAGGGATCGCGATCCGAGGCTATTGGATGTTTTCTTCATCGGACAACTTAAGAACGGTTTATCAGTATTTTCGCAAACGCGAAGAAAGCAGTTTTAAGAGGCTTAGGATCTGTTCGGCTTTTTCAACATCCAGGGTCCCCAGGCCGCAGCTCGGGCTGACCAGAAGATTATCCAGGATAAGGTCACGGTCCAAGCCTTTCTTGATCAAACCGCTGATCCCGGCTTCAATCTTCCCCAAAAGCAGTTCAAGGCTGATATCCGGTCCGAATTCCCGGGTCGGGACTATACCACAGCAAAGCAACCCGCCTTTACTAAGGTACGCCTTAAGATTAGCGCTATAGATCTCCAGTTTATCCCAGAAGCCATAGGCATCGAAATTGATCAAATCCATTCCCGCATCGTCGGTAAATATAGACCAATCGGTGTTGCCGCAGCAATGTACCCCGGCCAACGCCCCTGCGGACTGAAATGCCCGGGTCAATTCCGACAGGTCCCTGACCACGCCCTCTCTGCTCAAAGGGCTGAAGGCCGAACCGAAACAAGCCAGGTAAGGCTCATCCAGAAAGATAATTATCTTTTTTCCGAATCCCTTTAATTTATCGATCTGCCATAGGCCTTTCATCATCAGCCCCTTGATAACCGCCTGCATATAGACAGGATCGGAGATCATGGCTTTACCGTCGGGAGAATTAACGCTCCCGGCGAAAGTGAACGGGCCGGTGATCTGGCATTTAATTAATTCTACCCTCCCCAGATCGCTATTCTTCAGCCTGCGGCATAATTCGTAAAAACCCGGGGCAAAATCCTCGCTGATCTTAAAATGATCCACGTCATTGGCAATGATCCGCTCATAGAAGCTTTCCATCTCTTTATCATACTGGCGCGGATCGAACATCAAACCATCCGGGGTGACTTTGAGGCAGGGCATATTCTCGCTGAACTGCGCGACCATCCCTTCTTTCACGCTGCGTTTTGGCAACTGTGGCCAGAACGGGATCTCCGGAAGGCACTTTAACACCAGATCGACCGCCGCGCTCGGGTCCTTGTGCGGAAGACTTCCTATACCTGTAGCAAAACCCCTTATTCTTTTCATATCGCTCACCTATAGCTTGATATCGCCCAGCGCGGGCTTCAATGCCGTGTCAAATTCATAGACATCCCTGAAATCCTCGATCGTATCCATTTCGGTCTTGGAAAGCAGTTTTTTATCTATCATATTGAATACTATGTTGCCGAAGTCATCGGTTTTGCTTATCCCCCAGTGAGTAAAAACCGTCCTGGCCATCGGGCCGTATTGCTGAAGGGCGAATTCCCGCACTCCCTCCAAGAGCTCTTTACCGCTTATATGCCCGCTCTTTTTAAGCTCTTTCTGGGTAAAATAAAGCGCCTCCAGGACGAACTCATAAGCGTCGGGCTTATAACGCCTGTCCTGCCAACAGATACTTTCGACTACGCTGTGAAGATCAACCTTATCAGCCATGGCTTTATGCTCACATCCCCGGGAGTTTCAACCCGGTAATGTCTTTCATTTTCTGAGCGGCGAGTTCCTGTGAATGTTTTACCGAGCGGTTAAACGCGTCCTTGAACGCCTTGGAAAGTTTTTCTTTCTGGTCTTCGGTGATATCCGAGTTTATCCGCACATCCTTAACTTCCTGGGAGCCATTCATGGTTATCTTAACCGCTCCGTCCGAGCTTTGGATCTCGAAGCTGGCGTTATCCAGCTCACGCTTTATCTCCTGCATTTTTTTCTGCATATCCATCAAACCCTTGATCTTATCGAACATCGTTTACCTTTCTTTATATTGCCCTGTTTTTTCGCGGGTCACCGTTCCGCTGTAATCCACTTGCACCACTTCTTCCATCTTTATTTTAAAGACCGCGAATTTCTTGGCCGCCGCCAAAAGCTCAAAATTATCATGGCTCTTGCCTGTGCTCACGCCTTTAAGCACCCGTTCAATGGAAAGATTGATCTGCTTCTGGGAAACCTGGCCGATTATCTCCTCATAAGACTTCCCCTGAGTGATGACCTCCACGCCTCCGTTTATCTGATAACCTTTAAGCGTTTCGGTGTTCACAAACGACAGGCAAACCCGGGGATTGACCTTCAGATTCTCATAGGTCCTGCCGATGGTATAATCCACCAGATAAATGGACTCACCCTCGATCTTCAACAACAGCTTAGGCACGGAATTAGGCCGGCCTTGCAGATCGCAGGTAGCCACATTGATGAATTCCCGGTTCTTCAACGATTCATTTATGATCTCGGTCAGCATAACGTTCCTTTAGAATCCCAGCGGCGTTCCCACAAGAATAACTCTTAACCTGTCGCGCGCGGGTTCAGCTTCTATGATCAATGTCTGGCAGCACATTCTTTTATATTCCGGGTAAAAACAGATCTCCTTGTGGCATTTACCGTCCGCATGGCAAGGAGCCGGCCAATCCAGGCGTTTACAGTTAAGCGGGGCGACATATTGCCTGGCCCTTTCCAACGCCGAAGGCAGATCATCGGTGACCTTATTCCTCCCGGCGATAATGATCACATGCCTGGCATTGGCCAATCCGGCGATCCTCTGGCCGAACGCGCTAAAGAAAACCAACTCCCCAGTACGGGCTATGGCGTTCGCGCTGGATAGATAATAATCGGCTTGCGCTCCCAGCTTGCGCAGCTTCATGTTCTCGTTATTGGTCAACCCGGGTTTATAAGGATTAAAAACCTTGTTGCCGCGAGCCTCCAATAATTTGATCAAACCTATCTCTTCCAGGGTCCGCGAACCGGAAAAACCCACTGTCGCAGTAACAGGAATGATACTGGACAGCTTCGTATAAACATCCGAGGGCTTAGGCAGATATATCCCTTTGATATTCCGTTTATTCCAATTGTCCAGGAGCTTCGCGATATCTTTTTGCATTTATCGGGCTGATCTCTTGGCTATTTCATCCGCCGGATAACGGTTATCCCGGAAGACCACCTCTCCCTGCTTATTCAACAAAACGTACAAAGGAATACCCACAACACGGAAATAACCGACTGTTTCCTGATCAATGTCCAGGAGGACCTTGAATTTCAGCTCATAATCCTTAGCGACCCTCGCAGCCTTATCCCGCGATTCACCGGCGTTAATAGCCAGGACATCAAACCCGGATCTTTGCAGGCCCGGATATTTCTGGTTAAGATCGCGCAGGCCGATAAGGCAATACGGGCACCAGGACGTCCAAAAGATCAAAAGAACCGGTTTTTTACCCCGGTATGCCGCAATGGATACCGCCTTAGAATCAAGATCATTGAGCGTAAAATTTACCGGGCCGGATATATCCGTTGCAGGCAGGGATCCCGCGGCCCAAGCCTGCGGCGTTGATAAAAACAAACCGATAATCATAAACATCAAGATGACTAAGACGGTTCTTTGCATTTTTAAAACCTTTCGATCCCGTTGTAAATAAAATACCCGGCCATGATCAACAATAGCGCCCCGGCTATTCTCTTGATGTAAACCATCCATTTACCCGACCTGGGAATATTTACCAATAGCCCGGAGAACGTCCCTGCCAGTATAAGGCTGAACCCCATGCCGTAAGCGAAAGTCATCAAAAGAGTCATTCCGTAAACCACCTTGCGGGTAGTGGCTATATGGCTTAAAATCGAGACCAGCGCCGGGGTCACGCACGGTGACGCCACTAACCCGGAACTTAAACCCAGCAAAAAAACCGCCGGGAAACCTTTGGTCTTGCGCTCCCCGGTCTTTATTTTTATTACCTGCGGCAAAGGCAAATTAAATAAACCGAGCATATTCAGCCCGAAGAGCGATATAAGCCCTCCGACCAGGATATAAGTCCAGGGATGCGAGGCGATCTCGCCAAAAAGACGCCCGGTCAAAGAAGCAAAAAGCCCAAGGATAGAATACGTTACCGCTATGCCGGACACATAGACCAGGCTTAGGAAGAATCCGCGTAAACGCGAGCCTGCGGCCTTTATCCCGATCACCCCGACGCTCACCGGGATCAACGGGTAAATACAGGGAGTAAAACTTACCAAAACCCCGCCCCAGAAGGAAAAAAGATAATCCCAGGGACTAACCGACAGATTCATCGATCCACCTTAAATAGTCGCCGCTGCCGTCAATAATAGGCACGGCAATGACCTCCGGGACCTCATAGCTATGCAAAGATTTCACCATCTTGACTATCGCCTTGAACCTGGCTTTAGTGGACTTGACGATAAGGATCACCTCTGCCTGACGTTCGGTCTTACCCTGCCAAATAAATATGGAGCGGACATCCCCGACAATGTTCACGCAGGCAGCCAACTTGAACCTTACCAACTCATCGGCTATCCGACGGGCCTGTTTTTTATCTTTCGCGGTGATCAGAACTATTATACGCATCTTTTACTGCGCTCCTTGGCGCGATTATCCATCCGGCAATCCCTGAGCATCATCACTGACATCATCCTGCCCGCGGCTTTGCCTTCCTTTCGATACGAAAACAACTGCCCGCCATCACACATAGTGCACTGACCTGCGGCCGAGATATTCTTATCCTTAAGACCGTATGATAAAAGCTGCTCTTTATTTACCGCGGCCAAATCCAGATAAAGGCTGTTTTCCTTTTCGCTCAAACCGGAAACGAACAAATCCGCGAATTCCGGGCCGACCTGATAACAACATCCGCCTATCGCCGGTCCCATCCAGGCGCACAGATCACCGGAACGGGCGCCAAACCGCTTTTTCATCTGCCCTGCGGTTTCAGCCGCGATACCGGATTTTGTCCCTTTCCATCCTGCGTGGACCAAACCTATACTATTGGTCAACGGGTCATATAAAAATACCGGCAAACAATCAGCGGTAAATATCGCCAAAGCCAGGCCGGGCTGCCTGGTAATAAGCGCGTCGGTATTGTCTATAGCTTCCACGTAAGAACAAGCCCCTTTACCCGCATCCGCCTCTTCGATCAGGGCCACCGCGCATCCGTGGACTTGTTTGGCGCAAACCAGCCGGGATAGATCGATCCCTAAATCCCCTAAGAAATCCTTCCGGTTATCCAGCGAATCCCGGGTATCCCCGTAATTCAAAGACATATTCCCGTGCCCGCGGCCGCTGACCCCTACAACGAGGGCTTTATCGAATAAACCCAAAAAAGGCCGGGCTTGATCATTTTTTAATACCGGGGTTGGCGTCGTCATCTATTTGAACAACCTTGTTCCTGCTGGTATGGCCTTTTATTATCTCCAACTGGTATTTTTTTATGCCCAGATATTCGGCCAATACGCGGATCAACTGGACATTGGCCTCACCGTCATGGGCGGGCTTGGTCAAATAAACCTTCAAAACGCCGTTCTCCTTTTTGACCGCGCTGCGGCTTGAACCGGGAACGACTTTTATATCCAGCCTCATATCCTTATTCCTGAACAACCTGCTTACTGTCCTGTATGTCCGCCATACGGTCGGAAAGCCGCTCCAGCCTTTTAGCGCCGTCGTCAAAAGCGCGGTGGGCGTTGGACAGATGCTTGCCTAAAAGCTCAAAATCCTCTTTGAACTTGGAGATCTCCACGGAAAGCATCCCCAGGTGTTTCAATATTTCCTTGGCGTTCTCCTCGACCTTAAGGCCTTTAAGCCCCAGGCAGATGACCTGAAGATAGGCGTAAAATGTGTTCGGCGAGACCGGAATAACTTTCTTGGAGATTGAATACGCGAAAAGCTCCTGCTGGATGGTGACCTCGTAATAGACGTTCTCCGCAGGGATATACATCAGGGCAAAATCGTAGGTGTTTTCCTGGGGGAGGATATATTTGGAGGCAATTTCGTCGATCCGGTTCTTTATATCCTGGATGAACTTCTTGCGCAGGGAATTCTTCTCCTGTTCGTTGTCGGTGGCGGCCATTTTTTGAAAATTTTCCAGGCTGAATTTCGCGTCCACCGGGACCAGCCGCTCGCCCAGCTTGATCACCGCGTCCACTGTATCGGAGGTCCTGAAGCGGTATTGCGTTTGGAAATGTTTAACCGGCAGGACCTGGGACATCAAATCTTCCAGCAGGGTCTCGCCGATCTGCCCCCTTAATTTCGGGGCGCGCAAAAGATCCTGCAGGCTGGCGATATCCTTGCTGATCTCGAAGATATGGCGGTTGCTCTGCTCCAACCGGCCCAGCGATTCGCTGACGCTGCCGAATATGCTCGTGGCGCTTCCCAGGCTCTGGCCGATCACCTTGTTGGCGTCCTGCAGCGAATGATTCATCTGGTTCAGCCGCTCGTTAACCTGGGATGAGATCTTCAGCACAATGCCGATTATGATCCCCGCCAGGACAAGGAATAACGCCCCGAATAACCACACCATTTATAGCCCCGTTCGTTGTAGTTTTATTCTTAAAATACTGCGTCTGACCGTTTCTTATTATACCACTTAGGCGTGTTTTGTTAAAGCAGATAATCCTTTTTTATGCGTTGAAGGCTGCGAAAAATATTGGTTTTCACTTCCGGACAGGTCTTACGCAGGCCGCTGATGATCTTGCCCATTTTAGCGCGGTGTGATATTACCGAATTAGGGCAGGTGCAGCTGTCATGGGGGATCTTCTCCTGTTTGACGAACCTGGCGATCATCTCCTCCTCCACATAGGCCATCGGGCGGATAAGGGTTATCCTGCCTTTGAACAACTCCTGGTTCGGACGCATCCCGGAGATCTCACCCTGAAAGAACATGTTCAACAGCACGGTCTCGACTATATCGTCCTGGTGATGGCCCAGCGCCACTTTGGAAAAACCCAGCTTAGCCGCGGCCTGAAAAAGCGACTTCCTTCGGTTCCAGGAGCACCAGAAACAATTAATATCCTTTTTCTTGGTTTTCTTAAGGGCGTCTGTTTTCTCGATATGATAATCAACCTTAAGTTTGCGGAAATATTTGATCAGCGCCGCCGAATAAGAGCGCGGATAGCCCTGGTCCACATGAATTGCCATAAGATCGTATTTGACCGGGACAAAACGCCTGCGCGCATTAAGTATCCGCAACAGCGTCATGCTGTCTTTGCCGCCGGATACCGCGACAGCGATCTTATCGCCGGCCTTGATCATCCCGTAATCAATGATCGCCCGGCCGATCCTTTTGGAAATATAATACTCCAATCCCTGCAAAACTGCCATCTCATCCCCTTCAAGACCCGGTCTTGTAATTATCGCAGCAACAACAACTTAAGCACTGTGTCCATCCAGAATATCCCGATAAGCGCGGCCAGCGACAAGAACGGTCCGTAAGGGATGGTATGATCTTTTTTAACAGCTATGTTCATCAAACCAACCGCTGCGCCAAAAAACGGAGCGATAAAAAAAGTGAACAAAGCGATCTTCCAGCCCAAAAACGCTCCGATCATCGCCAGGAGCTTCACGTCCCCTCCGCCCATAGATTCGGTCTCTCCCTGTATCGGAGGCTTCTTGAGCAGCTTAAAATATATCAGATCAAAAATAAACCCGGTCAGATAAATAATCCCTCCACCGACAATAACCCCCAGGCAGGAATTCAAAAGCGGAGCGAATTTCGCTCCGGGATGGGCGATAAAAAGGCTTTTTACCAAACTTAACAGCAACCCGACGACTATCCCTCCCAGTGATATCTCATCCGGGATGATCCGGTAACCGATGTCTATAAAAGTGGAAATGATCAAGCCGCAGATGAACAGGCTGTAAAGAAAAAACTCAAAACTCAATCCAAAACGGACGAACATGGCTAAAAAAACCAGCCCGGTCAAGAGCTCCACCAGCAAATACCTCGGCGATATTATCTTTTTGCAGTAACGGCACCGCCCCAGCAACAGGCAATAGCTCACAAATGGAATATTATCGTACCAGGGGATGGCTTTTTTGCAATTCGGGCAATGCGAACCCGGGCTGACCACGGATTCATTCAACGGCATCCGGTATATACAGACATTCAGAAAACTTCCGATGATCGCGCCGAACAGAAACACAAAAATATTTTCCAGCATTAAAACCTCCTTGCCAGTTAGGCAACACTGACGCATATTCCGATTGCGTCAGGTGTAATTATCATAACGGCTCAACACCAACGCATATTCCGATTGCGTCAGGTGTAATTATCATAACGGCTCAACACCAACGCATATTCCGATTGCGTCAGGTGTAATTATCATAAAGGCTCAACACTGACGCATATTCCGATTGCGTCAGGTGTAATTATCATAACGGCTCAACACCAACGCATATTCCGATTGCGCGGGGTGCCAATTACACCAGATTGCAATGTTATTCAAATCCTTCCCGCAGTTTTGCCCAGACCGTTTTTACCTGCCCGGCGATGTTCTTATCCCGGGTATCTTCTTTTTATCCAAAGCCCTGACCCCGGCCGGGGCGTCCTCGGCAGAGATCTACTTCCCGGCAACCGGAGCCGCTGATACGGCGATATCGCATATTGATATTGCAGCCAGTATAATAAATACGGCGATCAGGATCTTCATAAATCTTTAAATTGTGGATTTATCAGACAAAGACTTTCTCATCTTCCTTGCGCCAGGCAGGATCTACTATGCACAAAAAAAGCAGGCTTTGCCGTCCTGTATTCTTTATATATTGCCGCGCTCCCGGAGGGATATAAACCGCGCAGCCAGGCAGCACCTTGCGTGACCTCCCGTTGATATACATAACGCCTTTGCCGTTGAGTATATAATACACCTCGGATGTTTTAAGCCGGTGTGGGATGGTGACCTGCCCGGGCTTTACCGCGGCGCGCGCCAGGCTGTACCCGATGCGCAGATCCGCCTTATCCGGATGGAGCAATTCCCTCAAAACCGAGCCGTCACCGGCGACGAATTCCGGGCACTGCTTAAGATCCCTGACGAGCATAAACTGTTGCCTTTTTAAAATGACCTTATTTTTTTAGGATCAGGTTCTTCGAATTAATATGGTAGCCTGACAAAAGCCACGCCCCCTGGTAACGAATCAGGGTAAAATTCTCTTTAGCCTCAGCGTTGTCATGCGTTATCCGATAGCGCATATCGCAATAAAGCGCGCCCTTGGAATGCCGGATATTCCAGCCGGTCAACTTGGCGCTTTTAGCCTTGCCCAGATTGGCGTACACAATGCCCATTAGTTTATCGAAATCCGGGCGGCTTATATTCTTCTTGAATTTCGCGGCAGAAAGCTTGTCATATATGTAACCGAAATCCCTGGCGTTATACCTTGCGTAGAATTTACCGACGAACCCCCGGGCCTGCGGCAGGACCGTTCTGGCCTCGATAAAATACGCGATCCTTGTATAGATAAAAAACGCAACGCAGAGTCCGAATATAGCCCATAACGCAAGTGAGATCTTTCGCATTTATTTATCCCCGGCCACAAAAGGGATCTTTATCCTGACCGGGCTCTGGACATCTTTGCGGTTAAGCCGGCTCCAATCCTCGATCGCCTTTTCCAGGTTTCCTTGATAATAATAAGCCACGCCCCGGCTCAAATAAAAGATGTATTCCCGTGGATTTATGGCGATAGCCTTGTTGTAATCAGCGATAGCCTGCTCATAATGCGACTTCTTCTGATAGACCAACCCGCGGTTATAATACGCTTGCGCGTAACGGGTATTGATCTTTATCGCCTTGCTGAAATCGCTCAGGGCCTTGATCAGGTATCCTTTGTATTCATAAGCCTTGCCGCGGTCATTATATACCGTATGATCCGAGGGATCGATCTCCAGGGCTTTGTCAAAATCAGCGATCGCCTTGTCAAAATCCCCTTTGGCCCGGTAGGCAAGCCCGCGATTGACATAACCGGAGGAATCCCGGGGAGCGAGCGCGATAACCTTGCCGAACTCCAATATGGCCTGGTCATACTTCATTTTCTTATAATAATCATCCCCTTTTGCCATAGCCTGATCATCAACAAGCCCGGCAAAGGTATCCGCGGCAAACAAAGATAAAACAATAAGGATAAAAACCGGGATCAGAAAATAGCTTCTCGCTCTCATAAACATTTCCCCTCCTTTATGGCTTCCTCCATTATGGATTTAGGCGCTTTTTTGCCGGTCCATATCTGTAATGAACCCATACCCTGGTACAAAAGCATGCCCAGCCCGTTCGCCGTCCGGCATCCTTTTTGCCGGGCTGTTTCCAAAAGTTTGGTGCAGGCCGGATTATAAACCAGGTCATAAACCAAAAGCCCTTTACGCAAATATTTAGGCTCCATTAGCAATTTATCTCCCGGGGCCATTCCCACGGACGTGGTATTCACCAGCAGGTCGGCATCTTCGATGTCCAGATCTTCGGTCCTCGCGGCTAATTTTAATTCAATATCCTTGAAATTCTCAGCCAGCCGCAAAATCAAATGCCGGGCTTTTTCCAGGTCACGGTTATAAATAGCGATCTTCCGGGGTTTTAACCCGCACAGAGCAAAAGTTATAGCCTTGCTTGCGCCACCGGCCCCCAAAACCGCGATCTTCATTCCTTTCGGGTCGAAGCCCAGATCTTCATGGAGGCTTTTAATAAACCCTGCGCCGTCGGTATTAAAACCTTCCAGTTTATGTCCGGAGACCTTTACGGTATTCACCGCGGCGATCATCCGGGCGTCCGGATGTATGTAATCCAAATACCTGATCGCCTCTTCTTTATAGGGAACGGTTATGTTGAAACCCTTGATATCCTGCTTGAATATATCCGCGAAAAACGCGTCTAATGCATTGCGTTCTATTTCAAATATGCGGTATTCGGCGTCGATATTCAGGGCTTTGAAAGCGGCGTTGTGCATTAACGGGGAAAGGCTGTGTTTGGCGGGATACCCCAGAATTCCGTAAATCTGCTTGGCGGATTCTTTAATCATTAAGTAAGTTGTGTCAAAGGCTTTCGATCTTATTCACTGCGTTGAGATACGCCCGGATTGAAGACTCGATAATATCCGTGCTTGAACCGCGGCTGGAGGCGACCTTGCCTTTTGCCTTCAGCTTAAGGCTGACCTCTCCGAGAGCGTCCTTGCCTTTGGTGACCGCCTCGATGCGGTAATCCTGCAATTCGCATTTAATTCCGGTGAGCTTGTCTATGGCCTTAAAGCAGGCATCGACCGGCCCGTCGCCGGTTGATTTAGCGCGAACCAGCTGGCTCTTATATTTAAGGGCAACCTCGGCGGACGGGACGATCCTGGTCCCGGAAGTAGTGACAAAACTATCCAGGCTCCACACCGGCTTGCTGGTCTTTATCTCATCCTCGACAAGGGAGATGAGGTCGTCGTCAAAAACCGTTTTCTTCTTATCCGCCAGCTCTTTGAACCTGGCATTGACTTTATCCAGCTCCGCCTGACTTAGGTTAATAAAACCCAGCTCTTTCAGTCTTTCGTTAAGTGCGTGGCGGCCCGAATGCTTTCCCAGAACGATCCCCGAGCCGGTAAAGCCGACATCTTCCGGCCGGATTATCTCATAGGTCGAGCGTTCTTTCAACACCCCGTCCTGATGTATCCCGGATTCATGCCTGAAGGCGTTGCCGCCGACAATAGCCTTATTGGGAGCGACCGCGAAACCGGTAAGCTTGCTGACCAACCTGGAGACCTTGTAGATCTGGCTGGTATTGATATGGGTTTCCAGGCCGGAGTAAATATCCTTGCGGGTCTTCAAGGCCATAACGATCTCTTCAACCGAGGCGTTGCCTGCCCTCTCGCCTATACCATTCACCGTGCATTCAACCTGCCTCGCCCCGTTCTTGATCGCGGAAAGCGAATTAGCCACGGCCAGGCCAAGGTCATTATGACAATGCACCGAGATGACCGCCTTATTGATATTCGAGACATTCGATTTTATCGACTTGATCAGGTCCCCGTATTCGCCGGGATCGGTATAACCGACAGTATCCGGGATATTAACCGTGGAAGCGCCGGCGGCGATCACAGCCTCAACGACCTTAAAAAGGAATTCCCTTTCCGTGCGCGAGGCGTCTTCCGGGGAGAACTCGATATCCCCGCAGAGGTTCCTGGCGTATTTGACCGACTCAACCGCAAGCCTGAGTATCTCGCCTTCAGCTTTCTTCAATTTATACTGCATGTGGACCTTGGAAGTAGCCAGAAAAACGTGGATCCGCGATCGACGCGCCGGCTTTACCGCGTCCCGCACTGCATCGATATCCGCTTTAACCGCCCGGGCCAGGCCGCAAATTACCGGGCCTTTGATGGACTTGGCAATAGCCTTGACTGATTCGAAATCACCTGGCGAAGAAACAGGGAACCCTGCCTCGATTATATCCACTCCCAGATCCGCCAGGCCGGAAGCCACCTCCAGCTTTTCTTTATGGTTCAAAGAAGCACCAGGGGCCTGCTCTCCATCCCGCAGAGTCGTGTCAAATATGATTATTTTTTCCATATGTCTCCAAGACCCGGTCTTATAACTCATCTAATCGCAGTATGTTAGAAGACCGGGTCTTGATTATTGATTATTTTTTCATCCAGGGCATCATTTCCCTGAGCTGCTTTCCTACTTCTTCTATCTTATGCGTATCGCCGTCCTTGAGCAATTTGTTAAAATTCGGCCGGCCTAATTCGTTCTCTTTGATCCATTCCTTGGCGAATTTACCTTTCTGTATCTCTTTCAATATTTTCTTCATCTCTTTCCGGGTCTTCTCGGTAATGATCCTCGGGCCGCGGGAAAGATCGCCATAGCAGGCGGTATTGGAAACGCCCCGGCGCATCCCGCTGATCCCTTTTTCCTGGATCAAATCGGTGATCAGCTTTAATTCATGCAGCACTTCGAAATACGCTATCTCCGGCTGGTATCCGGCTTCGATCAGAGTATCAAACCCGGCTTTGATCAACTCGCTTACACCGCCGCAAAGAACCGCCTGTTCGCCGAAAAGGTCGGTCTCGGTCTCTTCCTCGAAAGTGGTTTCGATCACGCCGGCAGTGGTAGCCTTAAGGCCTTTCGCGTAAGCTAACGCCAATTGCTTGGCCTGGCCTGTGGCATCCTGGAAAACAGCGATCAAACAAGGAACGCCTTTTCCTTCCTCATACATACGCCTGACCAGAGCGCCAGGGCCTTTAGGGGCGATCATGAATACATCAATGTTCTTCCCGGGTTTTATCTGTTTAAAACGGATATTGAACCCGTGCGAGAAACAAAGCGCTTTGCCTTTTTTCAGGTTGGGCTTTATAGATTCGCTATAAACTTTAGCCTGGACATGATCCTGGGTGAGGATCTGGATTATATCCGCCTGTTTTGCCGCTTCAGCGGCGGAAACCGGGATGAACCCGTCTTTTTTAGCCTGTTCGAAATTCGGCGTGCCTTCCATCTCCGAAACCACAACATCGCATCCCGAATCCCTCAGACATAAAGACTGTCCCCTGCCCTGGATACCGTATCCGATGATCGCGATCTTCTTGCCTTTAAGAAGATTCAGGTCAGCGTCATTGTCATAATAGATCTTAGCCATTTCTCCTCCTGGTTGTTTTTTAAACCGCTTGATTTAATGAAATACATCCGTCTGAGACTATCGATTATAGATTATCGACTATAGATCAATTCAGCCTACCGCTATTTTGCCTGTCCTTACTAACTCCTTGACCCCGAACCCTTTCAGGCCCTCAAGCAGAAGCTTGATCTGCGCCTGCTCGCCGACAACCGCGATTATGGCGATATCGGATTTATGCTGGATCATTTGCCCGGCGTATTTATTCAGCAATTTCTCCAGCCGGGGCTTATCCTTGGCCGCCAGATTGATCTTAGCCAATATCAACTCGCGCTCGACATGGTCCTTCTTGGTGAAATCAGTGACCGTGACCACATCGATCAGCTTATTCAACTGCTTCTTGATCTGCTCCAGGATCTTCTCATCCTTGGCGTCAACCACAATAGTCATATAAGATATAGCCGGATCCTGCGTCTCGCTGACCGCTAAAGAAGCGATATTATAACCCCGGGCGCTGAAAAGCCCGGCGATGCGCGCCAACACCCCGAATTTATTCTCAACTAAGACCGAGATCGTGTGTCTCATGCCAGGCCTCCGATCATCTTATCGATGGACTCACCCGCAGGGACCATAGGAAACACGTTCTCTTCAGGCTCGACGTGGAAATCGATGAAAACCACATTATCGGTGGCGATCGCTTTTTCTATAGCCGGCCTAACCTCTTCTTTTGTGGTAACCCTGATGCCCATTGCGCCGTAACTTTCGGCAAGCTTAACGAAATCCGGGTTATACAAACAGGTATAAGCGTAGCGGTGTTTATAGAAAAGCTCCTGCCATTGCCTGACCATACCCAGGTAACCGTTGTTCAATATCGCCACCTTCACGTTTATTTTGTTGCAAACGCAGGTGGCCAGTTCCTGTATATTCATCTGGATCGAGCCGTCTCCGGCGATATTGAATACCGTTTTATCCGGGCAGGCGACTTTAGCGCCCATTGCCGCGGGGAACCCAAAGCCCATCGTCCCTAATCCGCCCGAAGAAATAAACGACCGCGGATGCATATGTTTATACCACTGGGCGGCCCACATCTGATGCTGCCCCACCTCGGTAGCAATGATCGCGTTCGAACCGGTTATCTCCGAGATCTGCTCGATTATATACTGCGGGTTGATCTTTTCTTTACCCTCATATTTTAAAGGATGCTTCTTCTTCAAAGATTCGACGGTCTTCAGCCAATCCCTTGTATCCGGGCCTTTCTTGATCTCTTCCAACAACTGCCCCAGGACGTTCTTAACGTCGCCGACAATCGGTATATCCACCTTGACGTTTTTGCTGATCGATGACGGATCTATATCTATATGTATTATCTTGGCGTTCTTGGCAAAGGTATCCAGCTTTCCGGTAACCCGGTCGTCAAAACGGCTGCCGACCGCTATTATCAGGTCAGCTGTCATGACCGCGTGATTAGCGTAAGCGGTACCGTGCATCCCGAGCATGCCCAGGGAAAACGGGCTGTCAGCCGGGAATGCGCCCAGGCCCATCAGGGTCATGGTCACAGGCGCTTTGATCTTATCGGCGAATTCACGAAGCTCCGCCGAGGCGTTGGAAAGGATCACGCCGCCGCCGGCGTAGATTATCGGTTTCTTCGACTCATTGATCAGCTTTACCGCTTTCTTGATCTGTCCGGGATGGCCGAAATATGTGGGTTTATAACTGCGCATCTCGACAGTCTCCGGCCAGATAAATTCGATTTCCTGCATCTGAATATCCGTCGGGATATCAATAAGCACCGGGCCGGGGCGGCCGGTAGAGGCGATATGAAAAGCCTCGCGCACGATCCGGGCCAGGTCCTTTACGTCTTTGACTAAAAAGTTATGTTTGGTGACCGGACGGGTTATGCCGGTGATATCCGCTTCCTGAAAGGCATCATTGCCGATCAGGAAAGATTTCACCTGTCCGGTAATGGCGACCATGGGAATGGAATCCATAAAGGCATTGGCTATGCCGGTAACCAGGTTAGTCGCGCCCGGCCCTGATGTAGCCAGGCAAACCCCGACCTTTCCGGTGGCCCGGGCATAACCGTCAGCCGCGTGTGCGGCAGCTTGTTCATGCCTGACCAGAATAAACCTTACAGGCGCATCGTAAAGCTTATCGAACAAAGGCAGGACCTGTCCCCCGGGATACCCGAAGATAACCTCAACGCCCTCTTTCTTAAGACACTCTATTAATATCTGCGCGCCGTTCATATTAGCTGACCACCGCTCCTTTATCCGCGGATGAAACCATCCGGCTGTACCTGGCAAGGTATCCGGTCTTGATCTTCGGTTCCACCGCTTTCCAGTTTTTAAATCTTTTGGCGATCTGCGCCTTGGTTAATTTAACCTCAAGTTTACGGTTAGGTATATCTATGTTTATTATATCGCCGTTTTTGATAATCGCAATCGGTCCTTTTGCGGCGGCTTCCGGAGAGACATGCCCCAGGCAAGGGCCGCTGGTCCCGCCGGAAAATCTTCCGTCGGTGATCAGGGCAACGGATTCAGCCAGGCCCATACCCACGATAGCGGCGGTGGGCGCGAGCATCTCGCGCATACCCGGGCCTCCCGAAGGCCCTTCATAACGGATCACCAGGACCTCGCCGGGATGGACATTCTGGGCGAGGATCACCTGCATAGCTTCTTCTTCCCGGTTAAAGACCCTGGCTTTACCGGTAAATTTCATCATCTTGGGGCTGACCGCGGACTGCTTGACCACCGCGCCGTTAGGTGCGAGGTTCCCGTAAAGCACCGCGATACCGCCTTCCTTATGATAGGCGCGGCTAAACGGCCGGATAACTTCATCATCGGCTATTTCCGCATTATCAGCGATCGCGTAAACCTTGCTGCCGCTTGCCGTCATTGTATTGTTGAGTTTTCCCTTCAATCTCTTAAGCACCGCGGGTATCCCTCCGGCATACTCCAGGTCTTCCATATAATGGCTTCCCGCGGGTTCCAATAAGGTTATATGCGAAGTATCTTTGGATACATCGTCAAATTTCTTCAGATCGAGTTTTATACCAGCCTCATGGGCAATAGCGGTCAGATGCAGCACCGTATTGCTCGAACCGCCTAAAGCCATATCCACGCGGATGGCGTTTTCCAGGGATTTTTTGTTGATAATATCCTTCGGCTTGATATCCTTCCTGACCAACTGGACTATCCTTTCGCCGCTGGCCTGGGCGATCCTGCGCTTCTTGGCGGAGACCGCCAGCGCCGTGCCGCAGCCGGGAAGCGACATTCCCATAGCCTCGGTCAAACAAGCCATAGTATTGGCGGTGTACAAACCCTGGCATGAACCCGCCCCTGGACAAGCCTCCATCTCCAGGCAAGTCAGTTCTTCCGGAGAGATATCGCCTTTTTTAGCCCTGGCCAAGGCTTCATATGAATCGTGGACAAAAGCCAGTTTCTTCTTACGAAACCTGCCGCTCATCATCGGCCCGGCGGTAACTACTATAGTGGGAATATTCAACCTGGTCGCGGCCATGATCATGCCGGGAGTTATCTTATCACAGTTAGTCAGGCAAACCAGACCGTCCAACTGATGCGCGTTGCAGACAGATTCAATGGAATCGGCGATCAACTCTCTGGTCGCCAAAGGATAGCACATACCCAAATGCCCCATAGCAATACCGTCGCAGATCCCGGGGATGCCGAAGAAAAAGGGCACTCCTCCTCCGTAACAGACGCCGCGTTCTATAAAACGCTCCAGATCGCGCATCCCGATATGCCCGGGGATAAGGTCGGTGAAGGACGTAGCCACGCCGATGAACGGGCGAGCCAGGTCTTTTCTGCCCAATCCGGTCGCGTGCAAAAGCGCGCGGTGAGGAACTCTTTCCAAACCTTTCTTGATCGTATCTGAGCGCATTGTCACCTCTTTCATTATAATTGATTATAGACTATCGATTATCAACTATAGACTAATCAGCGCCTTCTCCGTCATGATGCACCGGCCCGGTTTCTTTTCTCTTGCGAATGATCACCCTCTTCAGCTTTATGTATTTATCAACCAGCTCCCGGTTGTTCACCGCGTTCAACTGCTTAAAAAGGAAATCGAATTTATCCTCGATTTCGGCGGCAATCGCGTCGCGCACCTGGTCCGGCAGGCTCATTATCTCTTTCTTGAACGGCCCCAACGCCTTTTTGCGGGCCTTATAGAAAAACTGGTCATCGGAATCCCCGGCCTTCTTCTCAGAGGCGGAGTTCACCGTAAGCCATTCATAGATCTTCGTTTTTAGCTCCGCCGGAAAATGCTTGCTGTCATAGATCATGTTCTGGAAACTGGTAGCCAGATGGACTTCGGCGGTATCGTTCTCCGGAAAATGGTGAAACGCGTCATCCGGCAGAGTGGACGCGCCGTGCTGTACCGCGCCGGCCAGGCCGAATTCCTGCTGGGCTAACTTAGAGAGATTCTTCAGCGTATCAAAATCAAGATTGACCTTGGCAACGCTGCCGTCAGGCAATACCACACCGCCGTGCGAAGTCCCGGTCTGAATGCTGATCTTGCTTATGCCGGTAAGGCCTTTGCGCAAAGCCTCTTTGTATCCGGTCATAAACGCCCGCAGGTCTTCAGGAGTGGAATTCTTGCTCCCCACTTCTCCGATCTCCCCGCCTACCGATACCTCAATACCGCGCGGTTCTATCCTGCGGATGAACTGGGTAAGTTTGGCGCAGGCCTTATAATTGTTCAACTGCTGCTTCTTAATGTCGCTCTTGGTCAGGTCAACCACGGTCGAAGAATCAATATCAATATTGTAGAACCCGTTCTCCACCGCTTCGTTGATCAAGGCCTTCAGGCTTTCTATTTCCTTTTCCGGGTCCTCTGCGAATTTCTTGGCGTTGACCTGGAAATGGTCGCCCTGGATGAACACCGGTCCGCTGAATCCCTCTTTTATGGCGGCTGCCAGTATCACGCTGGAATATTCGATCGGCGGCTGGGCGGTATAACCCATCTCCGACTTGGCGATCTCAAAGATAAAAGCCGCGGCGTTGTTCTTTTTGGCTACCCTGAATATCGCCCTGGCCAGGTCATAGGTCATGCAGCGCAGATTGATCGCCGGCACGGTAAATCCGGTGAATTCGCCTTTGCCGCGGGCCATGTAAAAATCGTGTATACTGGACAGATATATCCCCTTTTTATAGGCCAGGTCGCTTATCTTCTTGGCCAGGGCCTTTTTTACCGCCAGGTCATCCGTCATTATCAGGTCTTTCGCTAATTTCTGGACATCAACCGGTTTTCTTCCCATCTTACTCTCCTTAATGAGCACATAACTTATGGAGCTGTCAACTGCTTATTGCTACGACATAAGTTATAAGTGCGAATTATTAAACACCGAAACGATTATTCAGTGAAATCCCGCGTAAGCGGGGATCCCGGCGCCTGCAAGGTGATTTCTTTTGAATCACCGCAGCGTTCAGGCGTCGGGACAACGTTAAGTTAAAGTTCTGATCAAATTATAGAAATTATCCGTGTTGACCTCTTTCTTGGTGATCGCGAATTCCAGGTCAACTATGTTGATCTCATCCGAGATAACGCCCACGGATTTCCCGGATACGCCTTCAGCCAGCAGTTTTACCGCCTCCGCGCCCAGCCTGCTGGCCAGGATCCGGTCTTTTGCCGTAGGAGCCCCTCCGCGCTGGACATGCCCTAATACTGCCACGCGCGTTTCCAGGGTAGTGATCTCGGTGATCTGACGGGCAACATCTTCGGCCTTAGCCGCGCCTTCGGCGACCACAACTATCCAACTTACCTTGCCCCGAAGATTGCCTTCCACTATATCATGGCACATTTTATGCAGGTCGAATTTACGTTCAGGGATCAAAACATCTTCCGTGCCTCCGGCCAGACTGACTTGCATGGCAATAAAACCTGATTCCCTGCCCATGACTTCGACTACAAAAACCCGCTCCATGGAAGTAACGGTATCCCGGATCTTATCAATGGCGTCCAATGCGGTATTTACCGCGGTATCCGCGCCTATTGTGGAATCCGTGCCGTTTATATCGTTATCTATCGTCCCGGGGATGCCAATACAAGGGATATTCCATTTTTTGGATAATACAATGCCCCCGTGGTAAGTCCCGTCCCCTCCAATCAAGGCCAACCCGTCAATATTGAATTTCTTTATGGTCTGGACAGCCCTCTGCTGACCGGCTTCACTTAAGAATTCCGGGCAGCGCGCTGTTTTCAGGATCGTCCCGCCGCGCGATATTATATTCGAGACCGAACGATGGTCAAGGACCTTTAACTCCTCATTGATCAACCCGGAATAACCGCGGAATATCCCCATCATTTCCAGGTTACTGTTCGTTCCCGCACGCACCACAGCGCGCACGGCCGCGTTCATCCCCGGAGAATCACCGCCGGAAGTCAATACCCCTATTCTTCGTATAGACATAATCCGTTCCTCAATGAGCACATAACTTATGGAGCTGTTAATTGCTTATTACCACGACATAAGCTATATGTGCGAATTTATCCCGGCGAATGCTGTAAAAAGGATTTGCGCTTTTCACAGCAGTTTCTGAGCCGGGGCAAACATTTCAAGTACCCATTTCCTAAATGAGCAGATAACTTACGGAGTGTTTTTAGCGACGCAAGTTATAGTGAAACGTCTGCGAATTTATCCCGGCGAATGCTGTGAAAAGGATTTGCGCTTTTCACAGCAGTTTCTGAGCCGGGGCAAACATTTCAAGTACCCATTTCCCAACTTGACAGATATTTTTCCTGCTCAGCAGTCAATTTATCCACTGACACGCCCATTGACTTCAATTTAAGCCTGGCGATCTCGTTATCAATAGGCTCCGGGACTTTATACACGTCATTTCCCAGTTCTTTATAATACCTCTTCATATATTCCACGCCCAATGCCTGGTTGGAAAACGACATATCCATGACCTGTGCGGGGTGGCCTTCAGCCGCGGCGAGATTGATCAATCTCCCCTCGCCCAGCAGGTATACCCTGCGGCCGCTTTTCAAGTTGTATTCAAGCACGAAATCGCGGATGATCCTTTTGCTTTTAGACAGCTTTTCCAAAGCGGAGATCTCTATCTCGGCGTTAAAATGACCGGAATTAGCCACTATCGCCCCGTCTTTCATCGTCTGAAAATGCTCTTTGCGGATAACGTTGATATCCCCGGTGACCGTGACGAATATATCGCCGATCTTACTGGCCTCTTTAATGGTCATAACCCTGTATCCGTCCATGACCGCTTCCAAACCCTTAAGCGGAGAAACCTCTACCACGATCACATTCGCGCCCATTCCCTGAGCCCTGCTGGCCAGCCCTCTTCCGCACCAGCCATAACCGCAAACCACAAAATTAGACCCCGCTACCAGTTTATTCGTAGCCCGGATTATCCCGTCGATCGTTGACTGGCCTGTACCGTAACGGTTATCGAACATATGCTTGGTCATGGCGTCGTTCACCGCGATGATCGGATAACGCAGCTTTCCGTCCTTGGCCAACGCGCGCAAACGTATAACCCCGGTAGTGGTTTCTTCTGTGCCGCCGATAATTCCTTTGCGGCAGTACAGCCCCGGGTTCTGATGGATCACCGAAACAAGGTCAGCCCCGTCATCCATGGTGACATTAGGCGATAGCGCCAAAGCCGAACGGATATGATTATAATAAGTCTTTGTGTCTTCGCCTTTGATCGCGAAGACCGGGACCTTCAGGTTCTGCGCCAAAGAAGCGGCTACATCATCCTGGGTAGACAAAGGATTGGACGCGCAAACAGCCACATTAGCGCCTCCGGCCTTCAATACCTCCATCAACACGCCTGTCTCAGTAGTGACATGCAGGCAGGCGGCTATAGTCAGGCCTTTTAACGGCTGCTCTTTCTTAAAGCGCCGGGCGATCAGGGCTAATACCGGCATGTTGTTCCGCGCCCATTCGATACGCAAAGCGCCTTTTTTGGCTAGTTTGATATCCTTGATGTCATATTTCATTTATACTCCTTATTTATAATTTTGACGCGGCTTCCTTCAATGTTCCAACCTTGTCCAAAGACTCCCAGGTGAATTCCGGCTCGTTCCTGCCGAAATGGCCGTATGCCGCCGTCTTCCTATATATAGGCCTTAAAAGATTCAATGATTCAATGATTCCTTTGGGGGTAAGGTCAAAATTCTGGCGGATCAATTTCACGATATTGTTGTCGGATAGTTTTCCGGTACCGTAGGTATTGACGAAAACCGACAAAGGCTCGGCATACCCGATAACATAAGCCAGTTGGATCAGGCATTTATCGGCGATACCCGCAGCTACCAGGTTCTTGGCTACATACCTGCACATATAAGCCGCTGACCGGTCTACCTTGGTCGGGTCTTTTCCGGAGAATGCCCCTCCTCCGTGCGGGACTGTCCCGCCATAAGTATCCACGATGATCTTCCTTCCGGTCATCCCGGTATCGGACTGCGGCCCGCCGATCAGGAACTTTCCGGTCTGGTTCACGTAATATTTGGTGTCTTTATCGATCCAGCCATTAAGGACGTCTTCGGCCACCACCTTGATCATCTCTTTGCGGGCAGTGTTGGTGATATTCATTCCGCTCTTATCCAGTATCTCAGCGGTATGCTGGCTGGCCAGGACCACTGAATCTACGCGCACCGGCTTGCCGTTATGATACTCTACAGTTACCTGGCTTTTTCCGTCCGGCCCCAGATATTTTAATATGCCCTTTTTGCGTACTTCGCTCAGGCGTTTTGACAGGCCGTGGGCCAGTGCGATAGGCAAAGGCATCAGCTCTTTGGTCTCTTTGCAGGCATAACCGAACATGATCCCCTGGTCTCCGGCGCCGCCGGTATCAACGCCCTGCGAGATATCCGGCGACTGGCTGTGAATAGTATTGACAATGGCGCAGGTCTGGTAATCAAACCCGTATTTAGGATGGGTATAACCTATATCCTTGATTATATGCCTGGCTAATTTATGTATATCGACGTAAGAATGCGTGGTGATCTCTCCCCCTACGATCAAAAGCCCCATAGTCACATAGGTCTCACAGGCTACCCTTCCTTTAGGGTCATTCTTCAAAACCTCATCCAGAACTCCGTCTGAGATCTGATCGCATACTTTATCCGGATGCCCTTCGGTGACCGACTCTGAAGTAAACAAGAACTTTTCCATTCTTACCTTTCTCCTTTTGTTATATGCCTTACCTTATTATAGGTATCTATGCGCCCGATATCAAACCAGGAATCCTTGAACACAAAACCATACACCCTGGCGTTGCTGCTCAACCATTTTATATATGAACCGGCGGCGTCCCGCGGATTCTTCGGGTCTTGCAGGTATTTTCTTATCAAAGCGTTCCGGCCTTTAGGGAAATAATACAGGCACATCCCGATAAGGCTGGAAGCGGGCCTGGCCGGCTTCTCCTGGAATCGCTTTACCAGGCCCTGGCGGTTTAAACTGACCACGCCGAAATTACGGGCCTCTTTTTTATCCTTGATGTCGCATACCCCGATAGTGACGGCGTTCTTCCTCTTTCGGGCATAGCCGACAAAACCATTCAACGGCTCCCTGAAAAAATTGTCGCCGCCGATCACCAGAAAATCATCGTCGAACCCCTCGGTCCTGAACACCAGGTCCATATCGCCGATAGCGCCGAGTTTTTCCTCGGGGCTTAGAGTAAGGTCGTTAAACACCTTCACCAGCCTGCGCCGCTTTAACCCTTCGCGCCAATCCATGAAATTATCAAAGAAGCGGGCATTGCTTACAACGATTATCTTTGATATCCCGGGGATAAGCGCCAGCTTATCCATCAGATAATCGATTATCGGCTTCTTATTCACCTCAAGCAAAGGCTTGGGGAAATTCTTCGTATAAGGATAGAGCCTCGTACCGTAACCGGCTGCCAGTATCACTACTTTCATCGCAGTATCTCTTTGATTTTCGTTTGCATTAACGCTTCTATCGCTTTGGCGGTCGACAAGGACATCGCCTCTTCGGCGATCTTCCTGGCCTGTTCAACGCTCACCGAGCGGATTATATACTTAACGATCGAGATAGCTGAAGGAGGCATGCTGAACTCATCAAGCCCCATGCCCAGAAGGATCAGGACAAAAAGCTCATCCGATGCCATTTCCCCGCACATCCCCACCCAGATATTATTGGCGTGCGCGGCGTCAATGACATTCTTGATCATCCTCAAAACAGCGGGATGCGCCGGTTCATACAGATAGGCCACTTTTTCATTGGCCCGGTCAACAGCCAGGGCGTACTGGATAAGGTCGTTGGTCCCGATGCTGAAGAAATTCGCTTCCTTGGCCAGAAGGTCGGCGGTCAAGGCGGCCGAAGGCACCTCGATCATCACCCCCACCTCGATATTCTCGTCGAAATGCAGCCGGGATTTGCGCAGTTCTTCCTTGCATTCATTCAGGATCGCGTTGGCCTGCCTCAACTCCTCTATACCCGAGATCATCGGATACATCAGTTTAAGTTTGCCGAAAGCCGAGGCCCGCAATATCGCCCGCAGCTGCAGCTTAAATACATCCGGCCTGGCGAGGCAGAAACGAATAGCCCGCCATCCCAGGAACGGCTGGATCTCCTTGGGCATCTCGAATTGCGAGAGATATTTATCCCCTCCCAGGTCCAGGGTGCGAATGACCACAGGATGCGGATTCATCGCCTCTGCGACATATTTATAAGCCTGAAAATGCTCTTCTTCAGTGGGGGCGTCTTTGCGGTTCATGTAAAAGAATTCGGTGCGGTAAAGCCCGATCCCCTGCGCGCCGTGGATCTTAACCGAGACTATCTCATCCGGCAGTTCAATGTTCGCGCAGATCTCGACGTTCTTGCCGTCCGCGGTGACCGCCGGCAGGTCTTTTACCCCCAGGAATTTCTCGGAAATGCCTTTAAGCTTTACCTCTTCTTCCTGGTAGATATGCATGGTGTCTTCATCAGGATTCACGATGATAATGCCCATGCTCCCATCGACTATGATGATATCACCGCTTTTGATCCTGGATGTGGCGTCCACCGTACCCACGACCGCCGGGATCTCCAGGGATTTGGCCATGATCGCCGTATGCGAGGTCTTACCGCCGATGTCGGTGACAAAACCGCTGACCAGCTGTTTATGCATAGCCGCAGTATCCGACGGCGACAGGTCATGGGCGATTACCACCACCCTCTCCTTCAGATCCTTCAACCCCCGCTGTTCTTTACCCAGCAGATTGCGCAATATCCGTTTGCCGACATCGTTCAGGTCAGCGGTACGCTCCCTGAGGTATTCATCCTCGATCTTGGAAAAAACCTCGATATATTTTTTCAGCACCTCGGAAAAGATAAAAGCGACGTTTATCTGCTCTTTCTTCAGGCGGTGGATGACCTCTTCGATAAGCATCCGGTCTTCCAACACCAAAAGATGCGCGTCGAATATCTGGGCCTCTTCCTGGCCCATATCCTTGGCGATCCTTTTCTGCAGCTCGATTATCTCCCTGCGCGTGGCGATCAGGGCTTCCTCGAACAACTGCAGCTGCAAAGGTATCTCTTCGGGATTTATCGACTGCCTGGCGATCTCGAATTCTTCCTTGCCCAGGCGGTACGCCTTGGCGATGCATATACCCGGAGCCGCAGCTATGCCTTTCAGAGTGATCATCTCTGCTCCTCTTTATCCAGAATCTTTTCCAATTCAACCACCGCGAGTTCCGCGTCTTTTCCGTCAGCTTCGACGATTATCTCGCTGCCCTGTTCCGCGCCCAGCATAAGTATCCCCATAATGGACTTGCCGTTGACCTTTTCCAGGTCGCGGCTCACCGAAATGGACGATTCGAATTTATTAGCCACCTGCACGAACATAGCGGCAGGCCGGGCGTGAAGCCCCTGCTTATTCTTAACGGTCATCTTTTTCTTGATCACGCTCATTTTTTCCTATAGCTCTTCCTGAAGGCCTAATATGATATTAGCCAATTTCAAATGGTCATGCCTGATAACACCCTCTGAAACCGAACCCGTATCTTCCTCAATGATCCGATACCCCATGTTCTGGATATTCTTGCGGTCACTGACGACCGAATACGCGTTGCCTTCCTCATAGCGCTTCAACACCTGGACAGGCAACTTTCCCGTATTCACTATGCAATAATCTATTATCCCCGGGTGGCTGTGCTCGACCAGGGCACGGACATGCTGTGAAGCGCTGTAACCGTCCGTCTCTCCGGGCTGGGTCATCACATTACACACGTAAACCTTTATCGCCCTTGAGGCAACGATCTTGTCGCTTATCTCTTTTATCAAGAGGTTAGGTATTATGCTGGTATAAAGCGAGCCCGGCCCTAAAACAATAATCTCGGCTTCATCAATGGCCTTTATAGCCTCAGGCGCCGGTGCCGGATGTTCAGGCTTAAGATAAACCTTCCGTATCGGCTTATGCCCCCGGGGTATTTTATTCTCGCCTTCAACCACCGAGCCATCCGCGTATTCCGCGGCCAGGGTCACGTTGCTCAAAGAAGACGGGATAACCTGCCCCCTCAAGGCCAGCACCTTGCTTGTCTCGCGGATCGCCTTCTCGAAATCTCCGGTAAGCCTGGTCATTACGGTAATGAACAGGTTGCCAAAGCTATGCCCGGCTAATTCCGAGCCCGAGTCGAAACGAAACTGAAAAAGATCGCGCATCATGGTAGAGGCGTCGGCCAAAGCCACCAGGCAGTTGCGGATATCCCCCGGAGGCAGTATATCGAACTGCTGCCTTAATCTCCCGGAAGATCCGCCGTCGTCAGCAACCGTCACGATGGCAGTAATGTTGGAGCTATATTCCTTAAGCCCGGTCAAAAGCATGGATAATCCCGTGCCACCGCCTACGGCTACGATCCTGGGCCCCCGCGCGAGCTGCCTGCGCTGATAAAGGATATCTACCAGCTCGTTCGCGCGCGATGACGGTATTATCGCGTTGATCAACGACCCCATCAAACGCTTGAATCCAAGGATAAGGATGACTATGCCAGCGGACAGTATTACCCAGTCAAGCGTCTGAAGCATGAAGAATTCTTCGCTGCGCAGGCCGCTTGAACCGATGACCAGAAGGATCACGCCAAAGGCGCTTAATCCTATCCAACGCTTTATGCCTATGCCCGGGTATAACCACTTAAAAAGGCGTTTTAGCTCGGCTATCATCTTTGAATCAAAGGATTATATTTTTTCGTCTTCTTGACTTATTACGTCTATGATCGCGTTCTCATCAGCGCAAGAACGGAGATTATCGCGGAAATATTTATCTTTAAAAAGACGGGAGATGCGAGCCAGGGCCTTAAGGTGCGGCCCGGCGGAATCCTGGGCGGCCAAGAGCAAGAAAAAGATATACACCGGTTCTCCGTCAAGGGAATCGAAATCTACGCCTTTCTTGGAAAGCGCAAACGCACCTATCAGTTTGCCGACACAATCGACCTTGGCATGCGGGATAGCGATCCCCTGGCCTATGGCTGTCGAGCCTAAAGATTCTCTCTCGCTCAATGAATCCAGTATCTTTGCGCGGGAGGATTTATCGATTTCTCCGGAGCTGATCAGCAGGTCCACCAGTTCTTTGATCACGTCTTCTTTCTTGGTGGACTTGAGATCAGCCAGAATAGATTTTTTTGATAAAAAATCCATTATCTTCATTCTTGTCTCCTTTTTTACTGCAGAAATTTAATAAGCGGGAGACGGGGATGCGAACCCGTCGCTCGCAGACTACTCTAACTAAAACTCGCTCCTCATAGGGGCTTTGCCCCTCTGACGCTTCACTTCGTTTCGCTGTCACCCCAAATACGCGGTGGAAATCCTTCCCCCGCACCCCCCTGGGGTTCGACCAGCAAAAGTAAAAGCGGGAGACGGGGGTCGAACCCGCGACAACTACCTTGGCAAGGTAGCGCTCTACCAACTGAGCTACTCCCGCGTTATCTTACAAACTTGTCTTTTTTCTTCCGCGGCGTATTTAACGGGCGGAAGAGGATTTCCCCGCCTGATACTCCTCCAGGAAGCGGGATTAATCCCGTTTGGCATTAAACTAATCGGACGGGAGAACCTCCTTAATACCCCGGTTCAAATCCGTCTATATGCGGACGGAGGGATTTGAACCCCCAAGGGTTTCCCCCAATAGCTCCTAAGGCTATCGCGTATGCCAATTCCGCCACGTCCGCATAACCAGTATCTACCGGAGCCGGGGATCATCTATGGGTTTCCCCAATAGCTCCTAAGGCTATCGCGTATGCCAATTCCGCCATCCACCCTTTGGATACATATCCAACACCAGCGCATATTCCGATTGCGCTGGGTGGCAATACTTGCACAACGCTCCGCCATGAAGCGGATACCGGAGTATTCCAATAACGCAGGGTACCACTTGCGCCTGGTGCGACCGTAGGTTCCGCCTTCGCTCGGGATTTGTCCCCTCGCTTGAACGCTTATCCTTTTCTTCGAAAAGCACTGCGCAAACTTCGGGGATTAATTTACCGACAACAATTCGAGCGGGTAAATTTATGAGCCTCCCGCGGCTCGAACGCGGCACAGCCACCTTAAAAGGGTGGTGCTCTACCAGATGAGCTAGAGGCCCAGATCTATTTTGTTCATCCCGTCTGCCGGGATTAATTCGGCCTAATGATTTACGTTCACTGCGCCCCGTAAATCATTGCCTCATTAAAACTCCAGGATTTCTTTTTCTTTATTCTTCAGGATCTCGTCTGTCTTGGCGATATATTTATCGACCAGCTTCTGCAGCTCATCGATCCCGCGGAACTTATCGTCCTCGGATATAAATTTATCCTTCTCGGATTTCTCGACCACCGCCTTTGCCTCATGGCGTATCGTCCGAAAAGACACCCTGCCTTCTTCCGCTTTCTTGTGAAGGACCTTGACCAGCTCGGCCCTGCGCTCCTGCGATAAAGCAGGAACTGATAATCTGATGATCTTGCCGTCATTGGAAGGCGACAATCCCAGATTGGATTTAAGTATCGCCTTCTCGATCTCGACTATAGCCGTAGGGTCCCATGGCTGGATTATCAGCATATGCGCGTCGGCCGCTGAGATCGCGGCAAGCTGCTTGATCATCGTCGGGGTCCCGTAATAATCTATGTGCAGGCCTTCCACGATGCTGGGATTGGCCCTGCCGGTCCTTACCTCGGAAAATTCACGCATCACAAAATCCAACGCCTTCTTTAATTTCTCTTCTGTACCATGAAGGATCTCTTTTACTGTCATGACACACCTCCCGATAAAAATCAGCTTACAGTAGTTCCTATCTTTTCCCCGGCTATAACCCTGTTTATGTTCCCCGGCCTGGTTAAATCAAAAACCACGATAGGCAGTTTATTATCCATACAAAGGCTCACGGCGGTCGCATCCATCACCTTGAGCCTTTTCTTCAGCACGTCTATATACTTGAGTTTCGCGTATTTCTTAGCGCCCTTGACCTTCATCGGGTCGGCGGAATAAACCCCGTCGACCTTAGTCGCCTTCAGTATCACATCCGCGTTGATCTCCATCGCCCGCAGCGCCGCCGCGGTATCGGTGGTAAAATACGGATTGCCGGTGCCGGCGACGAATATAACCACCCTGCCTTTTTCCAGGTGGCGTATCGCCTTGCGGCGGATATAAGGCTCGGCAATCTTTTCTATTTCTATGGCGGTCATTACCCTGGTCGGCATACCCATCTTTTCCAGGGTATCCTGCAATGCCAGGCCGTTTATTACCGTGGCCAGCATCCCCATGTAATCCGCCACCGACCTGTCCATATTCAGCCCTAAAGACGCGGTATTCTCCTGGCCGCGGAAGATATTCCCGCCGCCCAGGACCAAAGCCACATCCACACCCATTGCCCTTATCTCTTTTATCTGTCTGGAGATAGAAACCAAGACGGAGTGATCTATACCATGGGATTTTTTTCCCTGCAGGGCTTCACCGCTCAATTTCAGGACTATTCTTTTATATATAGGGCCTCTTGCCATTATTCGCCGATCTTATAACGGATAAACCTGCGGATAACAATATTCTCGTTGAATTTAACCACCAGGCTGCCCAGGTAATCCTTAACGGTCATGCTGGGGTCTTTCACGAAAACCTGGTCCAGGAGGCAATTGTTTTTGTAGAACAGCTCTTTATCCTTATCCGTATCCTGCTCGATCAGCTCCGCCGGGACATCTTCGCGTTTAATGTATGCCGGGTTACAGGCGGCGATCTGCATTGCCAGGTCCTTGGTGAACTGGGCGAACGCCTCGTTCTTGGCCACAAAATCGGTCTCTGAATCCACCTCGATCAACACTCCGATCTTATTGCCCGTATGCAGATACGCGTCAACCCTGCCTTCCTTGGAAGCCCTGTCCTTCTTGCTGGCGGACTTTTCCAGGCCGCGTTTGCGCAAAAGGCCCATTGCCTTCTTTATGTCGCCTTTCGCGTCAACCAGGACCTTTTTACAGTCGGATATGCTGGCGGCGCTCAATTCCCTCAATTCCTTGATCAAACTTACCGATATTTCCATTTTGATTATACCTTCTTTCTTAATTTTGATTTTTCCTGCGCAACATCCGGATGAACGCGCTTCGGGTCCTGGGCATCATCCTTGACCACCCCGGGATCCTCGGTTATCTCCCCGCTCCCCTTTATCTTCGCTTCCTCTTCCGGGATAACGGCGGCCGCGGCCTCTTCATTGGCCCCTTCTTTTTTACTATCATCATTCTTTACCGCCACGCCTTCATGCGAAAGATAGGATAAGAATTTCTTCCTTCCTTCGACGATGCTGTCGGCTAAGAAAGTGGTGATTATGCGTATGGATTTAGTCGCGTCGTCGTTGCCGGCGATCGGATAATCCACCAGGTCAGGATCGGCGTTGGTATCGATAAGCCCGATGACCGGTATATTCAGCCTTCTGGCCTCCCTTACCGCCGTATCCTCTTTCTTGGTGTCAACTATGAATATTGCCTTGGGCATGCGCTCCATGGGAACGATCCCGGAAAAGTTCTTGTTCAGCTTCGCTAATTCCTTCTCCAGCATAGCGACTTCTTTTTTCTTGAGATTATCGAAAGTGCCGTCTTTTTTCATCGTCTCTATTTCCTTAAGACGGTTGATGCTCTTTTTGATCGTGGCGAAATTAGTAAGCATCCCGCCCGGCCAGCGTTCGGTGACATAATACATCCCGCTGCGCTGAGCCTCGCGCAGGACGACTTCCTGCGCCTGCTTCTTCGTGCCGACAAAAAGGACGAATTCTCCTTTGGCGGCGATATCCAAAAGGAAATCCCGCGTCTTGTTCAGGCACTCCTCGGTCTTTTCCAGGTCAATAATGTAGATGCCGCTGCGCTCCCCGAAAATGAATTTCTTCATCTTGGGATTCCAGCGGGAAGTCTTATGACCGAAATGAACCCCTGCTTCCAAAAGTTGTTTGATTAGTTCTGATGGCAAGTTTACTCCTCCTTCTTGGCCCCCTCTTCACTAACTCCACCCTTCAAGTTTATCAGGGCGACGCGTATAATAAAGGGCTTTTCATACGGTTAGGCATCGGGCTGTGCACCATTGACAGCCTTATTGATACAAGCTAGTTTAATGAGTATACCATAATTTTATTATTATGCAACTATTTTTGTGCCTTTAATTGCCTGCCAGATTTGCCTTGACAAAAGACCTATTTCGGGTATACTTGAATTCCTGCTGGCGATATTTACGTGAATATATAACATAATTGGCCCTTCGCGCTTCCGGCGCTCGGGGTTAACTTCTCTCCGCCAAGGCGGATCAAATTTAAGGAGTCTAAAATGTTCAAAGAATGCGCGATTTGCGGCAAAGGCCCCCTTGTCGGTAAAACAGTGGTCAGAAAAGGGTTAGCTAAGAAAAAGGGCGGCACAGGAAGCAAGATCGTCCGCAGCACCAAACGCAAGTTTTTGCCTAATCTGCAGAAGGTCCGAGTAGTAATGGGCAAACATGTCAAAAAGATCTATATCTGCACAAAATGCCTTAAAAAAGGCAATATTGTCAAAGCCTGATCTTTACCCGCTAAAAAAAGAACCCTCTGGATCCAATTCCAGGGGGTTTTTTTAACCTTTACCCGCTGTTCCTAACGTGTTTTAAAGAATATTTCCTTTATATCAAGGATCATTGATTCCTGCCCCTGCCAGTTATCGATCATCGGGCTGTAAACCAGGCCAAAACTACCCGCGTTAAGCAATTCCCCCTTAAGCTGCCCCATGCCAAAACCGATGGCAGAATAAGTCAGGTCATTGTCGGTTACCCAGAATTTCATGGTGTTCTTATTGAATAACCGAGGCTGTCCTTTGAGCATAAGATCCCGGGTATAGAATAAAGGACGGGCATTGCCCTCTCCAAACGGCTCCAGTTTCCCCAACTCAAGGATGAATTCCCTGCCAATATCGGCAAGCCCCAATTCCATATCAACATCCAGGCTGGGGATCAGATCCTGGAAAACCAGCTTATCTTTGGCAAAAAGATTGATCTTATCCCGGAATTGGCTGATATTATCCTGCTGGATGACCATTCCTATGGCATGCTCGTGCCCGCCGAAACCATCCAATAACTCCTTGGAATCGTTAAGCCCTTCAAATAAATGGAAATTCTTGATGGAACGGCCTGAACCGCGGCATAATCCCTGGTTTATCGATATAAGTATGGCCGGCCTGTAAAATCTGTCCGCCAGCTTAGAAGCCACAACGCCCAACACCCCTAAATGCCATCCTTCTTTAGCCACCACCATTACCTGATGCTCTTTGAAATTAACTTCTTTATTGATCAGGTCCTGCGCCTCTTCCATTATCTCGCTCTCTACCTTCTGACGCTGGCGGTTATACGTATCCAGGGTTTTAGCCAGGTGCGCGGCCTTGATTTCGTCATCGCACATCAACAGATCGAACGCGGTTTCAGCCGTATCCATCCTGCCGCTGGCGTTTATCCGCGGACCCAGGATAAAACCCACGAATTCCTGGGTCATTTTCTTGTTATTTATACCTGCAGCCTGGATAAGGGCTTTTAATCCCGGCCTTTCGCTTTCAGCTATCTTCTCCAGCCCGAGCTTGGAAATAACCCGGTTCTCTCCGGTCAAAGGCACGGAATCGCATATTGTTCCCAGACAAACCAGGTCCAGGTCATCCTCCAAAAAACTGCCGGTCAGCGCCTGGCAAAGCTTGAACGCCACTCCCACTCCCGCCAGATCCCGGTATTTATATCCCGACCCGCTGATCTTTGGATTGATCACCGGCCAGCCGTAAGAGGCGGTTGTCGAAGGCTCATGATGGTCAGTAATGATAACCTCGATCCCCTGGCCTTTTATCTCTTCGATTATTTCCACACTGTTAGTCCCGCAATCCGCAGTGATAAAAAGCCCTATCTTCTTTTCCTTTAATATCTTTATAATATTCCGGCCCAGGCCATATCCTTCTTTTATGCGGTGAGGGATATAATGCTCGGCTTCCAGGCCCAGTTTACGCAGGGTTTGCGTTAACAAAACAAGCGAAGTTACCCCGTCAACATCATAATCGCCGTGGACCAATACCCGGTCCTTATTCCTGGCCGACTTTTTGATCAAATTGACCGCCAGCCGCATATCAGAGAAAGAAAACGGGTCTAACAACTGATCAAGACGCGGATCCAGGAAATTCCCCGCTTCTTTCAGGCTTTTAATCCCTCTATTGATCAATATTTGGCTGGTTATTCGGGAAATCCCCAGAGAACTGCTTAGTTTATCCTGCAGTTTGGGATCGGGAATGGAAATATTAAGTATTTTGTGGGAGGACATAGCTTACATCTGCTCCGGGGCGGAAACCCCGGCCAGTTTCAATCCGGCGGCCAGAGTGACATTTACCGCTGAGATCAAAGCGAGCCTTGCCCGGGTCAACCCTTCATCCTGCCCCAGAACCCGGTGCCGGTCGTAAAAACGGTGGAATCCCTCAGCTGCCTCCTGAAGGTATACGGTAAGCATATACGGATCAAATGTCTTGGCGCAGACTTTCAATACATAAGGGAACTGCCAAAGCTTGCGGATCAGGTCCAGTTCCTCTTTCTCTTTCAGGAAAGACATATCAACGCCCTCCGGCTGGACAGCCTTAGCCGCCTGCCGAAGTATGCTGCTTATCCGGGCGTGCGCGTACTGGACATAATAAACCGGGTTCTCCGGGGTTTGTTTCTTGGCTGTTTCCAGGTCAAAGGCGAGATGGCTGGAAGTTTTGCGCATCAGGAAAAAAAACCTCGAGGCGTCGCAGCCCACTTCCTCCAAGACTTCCCTTAAAGTGATATACTGGCCTTTACGAGTGGACATCTCCACAGGTTTGCCGTCCCTGAATATCGAAGCCAGTTGGACTATTACTACATTAAGACTGTCCGGCTCATAACCTAACGCGCTCACTGAGGCCTTCAATCGGCTGATATAACCGTGATGGTCCGGGCCGAGAAGATTGACCAGCAGTTTAAATCCCCTCAGGTACTTGCTCCAGTGATAGGCGATATCCGGGGCCAGGTAAGTATAAGAACCGTCGCTTTTAATGACCACCCGGTCTTTGTCATCGCCGAAATCCGTGGACCTGAACCAGACCGCGCCTTCTTTTTTGTATAAAAATCCTTTTTCCCGCAGGAACGCAAAGGTCTTCTCGATATCCCCTCTTTTGGTCAGGGCCTTCTGGCTGTACCAGCAGTCGAATTCCACGCGGAAATCCTTAAGCTCCTGACGGATAACGTCCAATATGGCATCAGCCCCGTATTCCGAGAAATCCTTGATATCCAGTTTTTCTTCCTTGATCCGCCTGGCCATATCCGTAATATAGTCGCCCTGATAATAATTCTCCGGGAAATCGACCTTTTCGCCATTCAACTGTTTAAGCCTTGCGCGGATGGATTCACCCAGTATATTTATCTGGTTGCCTTCGTCGTTAAGGTAATATTCTTTATGCGCCTTATATCCGAGGAACAGAAAGATGTTGGCCAGGGCGTCCCCAACTGCCGCCTGTCTGGCATGCGCCACAGACAAGGCGCCGGTGGGATTGGCGCTGACGAATTCTATCATCACCGGCAATCCATTGCCCCCGGACTTAATATCCGTATAATCCCATTTCTGCCCGGATATCGACGACAACACTTCATAGAAATATTCGGGGCTTAAGTAAAAATTGATGAAACCCGCGCCTTCCACCCTGATCTGGCTGACATACCCCTTAAAATCAGCCTGCTGCAGGTGTTTTTGGGCTTCACGGACGATATCGTCGGCAATAACCTTAGGCGGCTTCTTGACCGCGGAAGCCAGTCTCAAGGCGATATTGCTGGACAGGTCGCCGAACGCCGAAGCCAGGACCAATTCCGGCTCCTGCCCGGCGGATAAAAACACATCCAGCTTTAAATCGCCAAGCGCCTTCTTGATTATCTCGATGAGCTCTTTTTGAATGCCGCTTTTCATGGGGTTTATGGACAGGTTGAAACGGTGAGATTACTTTTTATTTTTTTTCCCGGCGGCCCCGGGGATCCTTACTTTTTTGGCGTCCGACCAGAGATGTTCCAAAGAATAAAACTCTCTCTTCGGTTTGTAGAACATATGCGCCACGACCGACGAATAATCCAAAACTATCCAGCCGGATTCCTCATTCGCGCTGACCTTCGAGAGTGTCTTTATTCTTTGTTTGTCTAGGTCTTCCTGGACAGCATCGGCTAAGGCCTTAGCCTGCCGCAAGGAGGTCCCGCTGGCGATAACGAAATATTCGCAAAAACCGCAAACACTCCGCATATCTAGGCAGACCACGTCCAGGGCTTTTTTATCCTTCGCAATACGGGCAATCCTTAACGCCAACGATTTCGGATCTATGTTAATCCCCTCCCAGGCGCAAGGCCTGAACTCTCTTTACTTTATGAAAACTGTTATTTTTTTCCTAATATTTTGTACATCCCTGTGCCGCAATCAGGGCATTTGCCTTTTGCCGCCGGTCGGCCGTTCTTCATGGTGACTTTTTCCTCATTAATCATTTCTTTGCTCGCCTTGCATTTTACGCAATATCCTTTTTCAGCCATTTCAACTCCTCCTTTGATGTCTACCTGTGCATGTTTTGCCACCAAACAGGTTAACAGGTATCCTGCGCTTATTGTCAAAAGTCTATCACAGTTAAGCCGGGCTGTCAATGCCAAACAGGCCGGGCGATCCTTATCGGCTCCCGACAGCCGGATGCTGCTCATCGATCTCGCCGACGATCTCTTCGATCAGGTCTTCCAGGGTAACAAGCCCCAGGGTTTTCTTATTCTCATCGACCACAATGGCGATCTGGACCTTCTCGGATTGGAATTTCCGCAGCAATTCATTGATCCGGACCGACCCAAGGACATAATAAGCCGAATGCACCACATCCGGCAACAGGAACAGGCCTTTATCCCTTAATATATACAGGAGGTCACGGGCGTAAATTATGCCCACGACGTTATCTATCGAATCGCGATAGACCGGCAACCGGGCGTGCCCCTCCTCGACGAATATATCCAAAACCTGCTCCGGGCTGGAATCAAGGTTTATCGCCACTATTTTATCCTTGGCGATCATCACATCGTTTATCTTAATATCCCCGAACTCAAAGATGCGGTGAAGCATCTTTTTCTCTTCATCGGTAAGCACGCCCTCATCCCTGCCCACTTCGATCATCAGCCGGATCTCTTCCTCGGTGATCAGCGGTGACCTTTTTACCGGCGCGATCCGGAATATTTTCAACCATAAATTGCTGAAAAAAACGAATACCCGGGTGATTGGGTCGAACAGCCAGACAAAGAACTCCATTACCGGGGCGACTAAAAGAGCGGTCCTCTCGGTATGTTTCAGAGCCAGGACCTTCGGGCTTATCTCGCAGAAGATCAGGATAACGAACGCCGTAAAGAGCGTAGCGATCACCGCCCCCCATTTATACCCGAATAATTGAACAGCGATCACCGTTAATATGGCGGACATGGCGATATTGATTATATTATTGCCCACCAGGATCGAAATTATGAATTTATCGGAATTGGACAGAAGACGCTGGACGCTTAAGCTGCGCTTAACTTTCTTGGCTACCATATGGCGCAGGCGGATCTTGCTTAAGCCGATCAACGAAGTCTCGGCTATGGCGAAAAAAGCGGATAAGATCCCCAGGGCCAAAAGCAAGAGCAATAATGGCAAATGCAGCAAGACGCTCATTTTAACCTCGCCCATCCGGATACCGCGGATTCTGTTGCCTTGACCGGACCGATCAAGGCGATATGAGTGTTATCTTCCCGGAAAAGCAGGCGGCAAACCTGCTGCAAATCTTCAAGGCTTACCTGCCTGACCTTGGCGATTATTTCCTCCGGGGAATATGTCTTATCCAGGCTCACAGTAGGCTCTCCGATCCAGAACATCTGGTCCATAGTATCCTCCAGGGACAAAAGCATTTGTCCGGTAAGGAACTCTTTGGCCCGTTTAAGCTCCGCAAGCCCGGCCTTCTCCCGGATAGCCCTGCGCAATTCCCTGAAAATAAGCTCTACCGTATCCTTGACCTTGTTATTATCCACCCCGGCGTGCACAATGAACGCGCCGGTATCCTTGAGGAATTTCGCCCCGCTGCCGATCTCATAAGCCAGGCCTCTTTTTTCCCGGATCTCGCTGAACAGCCTGCTGGAGGAATTCCCTCCCAGGATCACGTTCAATAAGCTTAAGGCATACCTTAAAGGATGTTCCTTGTTCAGGCCGCGGAACCCCGCCGCGAGGTGTGTTTGTTCGGTCTCCTTATAACACAGGCTGACCTGCGGATGTTTCAGTGATCCTTTGAATTTTCCGCAGGCGTTCAACCCGGATCTTTTCAACCCGGCAAATCTTTTCACCGCTTTCTCAACCAGTTCATCATGGTCCAGGCTGCCCGCGGCGCTGACCACGATATTTGCCGCGGTATAACGGCTCTTCTTATATTCAATAAGGTCTCTTCGGCTAAGCGAAGTGACCGACGCCTTAGTCCCCAGGATGCTCATACCTAACGGATGACCCGGCCATAAAAGCTTATCCAGCAGTTCATGGACATAGCTTTGCGGCTGGTCTTTATACATTTTTATCTCTTCCAGGACCACTGTGCGTTCGCGCTCAAGCTCATCGCGGGGTATGATCGGATCAACGACCATCTCCGACAGGATATCCAGGGCCAACTCCAGGTAAACAGCGGGCAATTTAACCAGATAACAGGTAACCTCTTCCGAGGTAAAGCCGTTAAAAGATCCGCCCACCCCTTCTATGGATTCTTTTATCTTCTGACAGGTATATTTGCCTGTCCCCTTAAAAACCATATGTTCCAGGAAATGGCTGATCCCGGAATTGACCGGGGTCTCACACCTGGAACCAACATTCACCCATATCCCTAAAGCCACAGACTTCTTTTCCGGCATAGGCCGGCTTACTACCCTGACACCGTTGGTCAACACCGCCCTGTTATATTCTTTCATCCTATCCTTTTAAATTACGGACAAATCCGCCTATTTTTGAAACCAAGTCTTTTTTGCCGGCATTCTCCTTTATCTTCTTAATGATCGCGCTTCCCACAATCACCCCGTCAGCCTGGGATTGCACCTCTTTGACCTGACCGGAAGTAGATACCCCGAAACCAACACATACAGGCTTTTTGGTAAACCGTTTTATTTTCTTTATATGGCCGCGAAGGTCGCGCGGCAATTCCCTGCGCTCGCCGGTAACCCCGGTCAAACAAACATAATAAATGAACCCTTGCGAACTATCGCATATCCTGCGCATCCTTTTATCCGCGGTGGTCGGTGAAACGAAGAAAACCGTGGCCAATCCGGTTCTCCTTGCCGCTGCGATAATTTCCTTGCCTTCTTCCGGAGGCAGGTCAGGGATGATCAACCCGTCCACCCCGCAAACCTTGGCCTGCCTGGCGAAATTATCGATGCCGAAAGAGAATACCGGGTTGTAATAAGTCATGAAGCACAACGGCATTTCCGTTTTCATCCGGACAGACTTGACCATTTTGAAAATGGAGCGCAGATCGGTTTTTTTCTTCAAGGCATCCATCGAGGCTTCCTGGATCACCGCTCCGTCGGCCATCGGGTCGGAGAAAGGTATGCCCAGCTCAATGATATCCACGCCCGCCTTTTCCATCTCCAATATAAGGCGAGAGGTAGTCGCCAGGTCCGGATAACCGGCGGTAATGAAAGCAATGAACGCCTTCCTGCCTTTTTTCTTCAATTCCCTGAATTTAAGGTCGATCCTGTTCATAGTTTTAAACAAGGGATAACAATGCCCATATCCTTATCGCCCCTGCCTGAGATAGAAACGATGACAATGGAATTCTTATTTATCTTTTTGCCCAGATTTTTTAAATAAGCTACCGCGTGCGAAGATTCCAAAGCCGGGATTATGCCTTCGCTGCGGGAAAGGAGCTTAAACCCTTCCAGGGCCTCATCGTCGGTCACAGAAACATACTCCGCCCTTTTAGTCTCCTTGAAAAAAGAGTGTTCCGGCCCTACTCCCGGATAATCCAGGCCGGCGGAGATAGAATGCGTTTCTGTTATCTGCCCGGCTTTATCCTGCAAAAGATACGACTTGGCCCCGTGCAATACCCCGACCTTTCCGCGGCCTAAAGTAGCCGCGTGCTGGCCGCTGCTCAATCCCCTGCCAGCCGCTTCCACACCGATGAACTTAACTTTACGATCATTATAAAACGGGTAAAAAAGCCCCATGGCATTGCTTCCGCCGCCCACGCAGGCAACTAAATAATCAGGCAGTCTTTTTCCCCGGGATAGGACCTGCCTGCGCGCCTCTTTACCCAGGACAGACTGGAAATCCCGGACGATCATCGGATACGGATGCGGCCCGGCGACAGTACCGAATATATAGAAGGTGTCTTTTACATTGGTAACCCAGTCCCGGAATGCCTCGTTAATGGCGTCCTTGAGCGTTTTCGACCCGGTGCCTACGGAAACGACTTCCGCGCCCAAAAGCTTCATCCGGTAAACATTCAATTCCTGGCGCTTGATATCGTCCTGACCCATGTATATGGCGCATTTAAGCCCGAAGAGCGCGGCTACAGTGGCGGTGGCCACGCCATGCTGGCCGGCGCCGGTCTCGGCGATGACCCTGGACTTACCCATGCGCTTGGCCAATAATACCTGGCCCAGCGTGTTATTGATCTTATGCGCACCGGTATGCAAAAGGTCTTCGCGTTTCAGGTAGACCTTGGCTATCCCCAGCTCTTCGCTGAGGTTTTTAGCCAGGTACAGCGGGGTTGGCCGGCCGGCATATTCTTTAAGGTAATAGGCAAGCTCGGATTTGAAATCCGGGGCGTTCTTTACCTTTAAATACTCTTTAGTAAGTTCGTCCAAAGCGAAAACAAGCGCCTCAGGGGCGAACTTCCCGCCAAAATCACCAAAATATCCTCTTTTATCAGGCAGCATTTTATTTTTTCCTGTAAGCGTCCAGATATGACTCGCAGTATATCTGTTTGTTCAATATCAATTCAGCGGTGATCAATGAATTCATCAGCTCATCGTCCAAAGGATCAAGTATCGCCGCGTCCAGGCCGGATCCTATGGCCATAGTCAGGAATGTCCGGTTGATCAGGCTTCTTACGCTGGTCCCCTGGGAAACATTGCTTAAGCCCACCACTGTTTTCGGGCTGGGTTCGGATATAATCGTGAAATCGCGGATGACTTCCAGTATGTCGCGCATCTGTGCCTGGCCGACATTAACCGGCATAACAATAGGATCAAGATAAAGATCCTCGATCGGGAAATCCGCTTCCGAACAAGCGGCCACGATCCCGGCTGCCAACTCCAGCCTCTGATCTTTATTCTGCGGTATGCCTTTTGAATTCATCGCCAGGCCGATAAGCTTGGCGCTGTATTTTTTGGCCAGAGGTATAAGTATATCCATCTTCTCCGGGTCGGCGGTAGTGGAATTGATCATCGCCTTGTTCTTGGCTGTTTTTAATCCGGCCTCGAGAACCGCGGGCTTGCTGGAATCGATCACCAGCATCTTATCCGTGACTTCCTGAACAGTCTCTACCAGCCACTGGATATCGCTTACCGGCTCCTTGGAAGCGGGCCCGCAGTTTATATCCAGGGCATCGGCGCCGGCTTTTATCTGGGCCAAGGCGCATTGCTGGATAGCGGCCCTATCCTTCTCTTTTATCCCCCGGGCGATGGAAAGATACATCCCGTTAATAAGTTCGCCGATTATGAACATTTTATCCTCCGGTATAGTGCAGCTTAAAGCCGCTCAATGTATTCGTTCACTTTTTTGACCGCCTCAGGATGACGCATAACCAGAAGATCCGCGCCTGCCTGGATCAAAGCAGTGGCGGTAAGGCTCTCCCAGATCACCCCGCGCTCTTTTTCCGGGCCGAACGCCGGAAATTCCTGCGTACTTACCCTGGCTTCTTTCGCCCTCCAGGCTTCCTGGCCGACAAGGCAGATAAAAGGCAAAGCCATCATCTTGTCCGCGGAAAGCCCGGAAAGCCTGGCCCTTTCCATTATTGAATACGCGTATTCCAGGCCGTATCCCAAAGCGCCTATCGTGGGATTGATCACGATCCTGTCCAGAGAAAGCCCGATATCGGAGATCAGGATATTCAACTGTTTGGCGATGTTTATGTCGATCGGCGATTCAGCGATGATATTGTGCCCGTCCGCCAGCGCAGCGGCGGTCAAAGTCTTATAGTTGTCCTGGACAGCGCTGCCGATCAGGCAGCGTTCGTTCTTGGCCGCCTCGGAACACGCGGGCAGGACCAAATTATCCTTATCGTCATCCCCGCATCCCAGGATCACCAGAGGCACATCCACCTTTTTTAAAAGCCCGGAGATGAATTCTGCTTCCTGCTCCGGGGTTTTATTCCCGAAATCCGGATGCGCGGCTTGAAGCTTCACGCAAAGTATTTTAGCCTTATACGCCTTGACGCATTTTTCCGCCCAGGCCAAAGGGTCTGAGTATACGTCGCTGTATTGTTTCGCCAGTTCATCCGGCCAGTCAGAAGGCGCGCTATCCCAGATCTCAAAAGCGATCTGCGGTTTATTCGGCAGTCCGGCCTGGTCCGCCAGGAACGGCAACGCCCCTTCCCCTCCTATTTTAACGACATGACCTCGGCTTCCGCCTTCCGCCCTGGTCGCGCCGATGCTCACCTCGCTGATCTTGCCCTGCCATTTATCCAACATTAATTCGATAGCCATTTCTTCAACTTCCTCCTTTTAGATTATTTTATCAAGCAACCCTGTCAGAACACTTAAAGCCGGGCTGTTCTTTTTCAGTTTAAATACCGGGTCGTTCTTTATGCTAAGATCCATAATCCCCTTGTCTTCAGGGACATCCCCTATATATTCCAGCCCCAGGTCTTTTATCCGGTTTTTATCTATCTCTTTGTCCTGGCGGTTAATGATCAGTAATTTGCTCTTCACCTTAAGCTTGAGTTCCCGAGTCAGATCGCTTATCCGTTTAGCCGCCCTTAAGCCCGCCGACGACGGGTCGGAAACCACTATAAGCCGGTCAAGGCTGGCCTGGGTCTTGCGCGAAAGATGTTCCAGACCCGCTTCATTGTCGATAACCACAAATTTATAATCCGCCAGAAGCCTGGCCATAATATTCTTCAGGACATTATTGACAAAACAGTAGCAACCCGGGCCTTCGGGCCTGCCCATGGTCAACAGGTCAAAACCTTCTCCCTCTTCAATGATCGTCTGGACCTGGTATTCGATGAACCTATCCTTGGTCATCCCCGCCGGGATCTTATCCGGGCTGGCCGCCACTGCGTCAAGTATGCCGCTGATAGTCTCTTGCGGCTTCATCCCCAGCGCCTCGCCGAGATTGCTGTTGGGGTCGGCGTCTACGCCCAGGACTGAGCCGAGTTTTTTATCTTTGATCAGCCGGATAATCAGGCCGGAAATAGTGGTTTTTCCTGTCCCGCCTTTGCCGGCGATTGCAATGGTATGGCCCATTTAGTTGAACCTTACGTTAGGGAATTTCGCCAGGTCGGTATGCGGGAAGAACAACGCCGCCATATATTCATCCATATATCCCGGCTCTGCGGACAACTCGAAATAAACCGCGGCTTTGGCGATCTCATTAACCTTATCCACTGCCTGCCCCGACAAAAGCGCTTGTCGGCATCCGGCCAAAGAGCTGTTCCCCACAAAGGAAAAAACCGACTTATCCAGGTCCGGCAAAAGCCCGATGCTTATGGCGTTATCTATATCCAGCGAAGTGCCGAAGCCTCCGGCCACATAGATCTTTTTGATCATCCCGTAATCCAGCGACATATGCTTGAGCATTATATTGGTAGCGGAATAAATAGCCGCCTTGGCCCTTTTCAGGTTCTCTATATCCGCTTCATTGACCACTATATCACTGGCTGAATCCGATTCTTCTTGGAACGCCACGATGAATTCCCTGCCGAATTCGCCTTTACGGATACGTTTATGGCTGATAGCTTTTATTTTTCCGTTCTTATCCATGACGCCGGCTTTGAGCATTTCCGCGATAAGGTCGATATATCCCGATCCGCAGATCCCGCGAGGCTTACAGTCCGCTATGCAGCTGTAAGTCACAGTCAGGTCTTTGGTGATCTTTACCTTGTGTATCGCGCCTCTGGAAGAACGCATACCGCAACCCACGCCCGAGCCTTCAAATGCCGGGCCGGCAGAGGCCGAGGTGACCGCCATAAATTCTTTATTGCCTAAAGCGATCTCGCCGTTGGTCCCGATGTCGATCAGAATACTCAACTCGTCCTTTTTATCCATTGCGCAGGCCAGGATCCCGGCAGTGACATCCCCGCCCACATAACTGGATATCCCGGGCACGCAGCCGAGTAACCCGTGCGGATTGATCTTTATACCTGCCTCGGACGCCCGGAGCACCGGCACGAAATTCAGGACCGGCACATAAGGCTGTTTACGGATATAAGTCGGGTCGATCCTTAAAAGCAAATGGATCATTGTGGTATTGCCGGCGCAGAAAACGCAGGTAACATCGTTAAGATCTACGTTATGCTCTTTAATAAGCCCCTGAATGATCTGGTTCATGCAGTCAATGACCACATGGTGCAGTTTTTCCAGGCCTTCCTGCTTCTGGGCATAAATAATCCTGGTGATCACGTCAGCGCCGAAACTCGCCTGTTTGTTATACGTGGCTTTGGTCCCCAGGATCCTGCGTTTATTCAGATCGACCAGTTGGCCGGAAATAGTGGTAGTGCCGATATCAAAAACCAGGCCGAAATTCCGTCCCGAGGTATCGCCGGGCTCGATAAAAACTATCTCAAAGCCGTTATTCCTCTGGGCGACAGTAACCGTGACCTTCCAATCCGAAGCGCGCAGTAATTCGCTTAACTGCCGTATTGTCGCCAGGCTGGTCCGGTTGATCTCTATGCCGCCGGCCTTATGGATCTGGCGGTAAATACGCTCGAGATCCGCGGCGTTATCCTCCATATTTGAAGCAGGCAACTCCAGGTATATTTTTGTGGCCAAAGGCGAATGGCCCGCGGAGCTGTCGATAAAACCGGGCTCAATGAACTGGATATCTTCAGCCTTCTGATATAATCCTTTGAGCCTTAATTCCAGGTCCTGCTGGGATAATTTATCCATCTCCAGCCTGGACTGCTGCGGGATCTCAACCTCGCAATCGCTTTGTATGGCGCTAAGACAGGCCAGGTAAACGTTCGCGTTCTTTTCGTCCTGGCTGATCCTGCCGGTAGGCTGGCTAAGGACATCACCGCTTTTCAAGATAATCTTGCATCGGCCGCATACCCCATCCCCGCCGCAGCTGGAATTGATATATATCCCGGCTGATATAGCGGCGGACAGAATAGTACGGTCCTTATCCACCTCTACGCTCTTTTTATCCGGGTAAAACGTTACCTTATATCTCTCCATACCCACCTGTAGACGTTGTATCCAACTTCCTGTCTTATATATAGTTACAAATAAATGTTTTCGCTTTTTGACGCAATAAACATTTATTTACAATCCTTTGGTACATAGAGAATTGCATACAACGTCTACGAGCCTAGGAACTGAGGTTTTTGAGGAACGTTGGGATACCTGCCGCCTCTTTCGGCCCAACAATGATCTCCCAGCCGGATTTATCCTCAAGGTCGCCGCTCATCACCGCCACATAGCCCGGGATAATCAGTTTTTTCTGCGCAACCAGGTCAGCCACAGCGAACTTATTGATCGAATCCGCTATTTTTTCCGGAGTGAATTTCTCCGCGGCCCAGGCAGTCAACACTGACATCCCTTCAGTGTCCACGCTGATTATATATGAAGGTATTTTACTGGCTTCAACCTCGCCCACGACAGTATAATAACTCAGGGAAAAATTAGTGGTCACTAATACCGGGGACTTCGGGCCCACCTGGCCAATGGAATAGACCTTCGGCTCGATCTGCAAAGGCTTCTGCGGATCGGTATAAATATTCTGGCGCAAGGTCAAAAGCGAAAGCACCTGCCAATTCTCGATCCCGCGCATCAGGACAATGGAAGCGTATTTAAGTATGAAAGTCCCGGCGGCCATGACCTCCTGGTAAGGGTCTTTCTCCTCGATAACAGCCAAAGAAGGATACCCCAGGCTGCGGTTGGATTTCTTAAGCGCAAGCCTGCGGATCTGGGTAAGGTCCTTAAGCTTATCTTTTATTTCAGGGGATGTGACGTCGATGATCAGGTCATTGACACCCAGCTTATTCATTTCCTGGGTCAAGGCTGAAGCCTCATCCAAATCCCTGGCCTTCACCGCCAGAGGAACCTTGAATTCAACGGCTAATTTCCCCAGATCCGCGGAATTCGAACCGCTCGCGGCGTAAATAAGCGGACGGCGCTCTTTGGCTATTGCCAGCGCATCCTTCAAAGCTGCCGGATCATCGCTCATCAAAACCAGCGCCAGTTCGGTATCGGCGTAAATATTCTTGACCGCTTGGACAAATCTTTTGGCGTCGCTTTTCTGTTTTACCGCCACCAGGTTAACCAAAAGCTCCTGGCCGACGCGCTCGAACTTTAACCCGTTGATCCTGGCTAACTTCGCTTTGATCTCGTTATCTTTAAGATCATCATCGATAATGAAGCCTAACGCGCAGGGGTTACGGAATTTTTCCTCGTGGCGGAACATAACGGTCTCATTGCCCACCTCTATCTTGCCGCTGCCCGCGCCGATTATAACCGGCCTGATCGGAGGTAAGCTGGCGGCCTCCAGGCTTTGCTTGACCTGGGCGTTCACATAAGGGCATTTATCGATACTGACCGCCTTCTTGGCTAATTGCATGGCGAAAGCGAGGCAGGTGGCAAAACCGCATTCCTTACAATTCGTTTTAGGCAATAATTTGTAGATATCCAATCCTGAAAGCGCCATTTGTTACGATCTCCTTTTTAAGATGTTCATTTTAACAAAGTAAACCCTTGGTGTCAAAAAAAAAGCCGTTTATTTGGTGATCTTGAACGAGCCGATGATCGCCCGGGCCACGCCAAGTTGGCCGTTATACTGGCTTTCCAGCGCTGTATATGTCAAGACATAGATCTTCTTATTATTTAACAGAAGTACCTGCATTAATTTAAAGTTGGCCTTTTGCTGCTTACTGGTAGAAACAAACCTGTAGACTTCGAACCCGTTCAGTTTTTCTTTCTTTTGCTCAATGAACTCGGCATTGCCCCAGCCTTTGATTATGCCATTTTTGGCCTTTTCGCAAAGGGCATCCAGATCGGTCGTATCATTCTTATCCAATTCGCTCGACACCACATTTACGCTCGGCGAAAAAGCCAGCTTCTTATCCTCGACGGGAGAAACAAAGATAACCTTGTTCCCTGATATTTTGATCTTGTAATCCGCGGGAAATTTAATGCTGTACGAATACCTCGCGCTTACGTAATTCTTGGACAAGGCAGCGGCATAAACAGGCGATTGCATATATGCAGCTAAACTTAACAGGACAAAAACCAAAACATTTTTTTTGCTTAAACGCATCCGGACCTCCGTTTTTAACCTTTGGCCATTCTGATAAATCTGCGCATTTTTGCCGGATCTTTCCTGCCCGGGGTTTTCTCCACCGCGCTGGATACATCCACCCATTCCGGCCTGACAATATTTATCGCCTTACGGACATTACGCTCATCCAGGCCTCCGGACAAAAACACAGTCTTCTTGCTCAACTGTCCCTGCCCGGATAAATGGCGCCAATCGAATTTTTTCCCGCCCCCCCCCATACGCGAACCGGATATCGAATCAAAAAGCCTGGCGAATGTTTTATATTTTTCAATCCCGGCGAAATCCATCTCGCCTTTAACCCCAAAGGCCTTGATCACCTTATGCCCCTTAAACCTTGCGCAAAACTGCGGGGCCTCATTGCCGTGGAATTGGAGCATATCCAGCCGGCACGACCTGGCAATGCGCCTTATCCTATCCTCACGGGCATTGACGAATACGCCGACTTTAATAATATCCGCACCAAGCCCGGCGATAATAGCCTTGGCCTTTTTCTCCGTCACATAACGTTTGCTTTTGCGAAAAAAGACGAAACCCAATGCATCGCAGCCCGCTTCTATCGCGGCCAACCCATCCTTCAAATCGGTTATCCCGCAGATCTTTACCTTTACCATCCCATTATATCCTGGATCGCTGATTTCATATCAGCGGATTTCAAAATCGCCTCTCCCACCAGTACGGCGTTGACCCCTAAAATCTTAAGGAACAATATATCCTGGTAACTTTTAAGCCCGCTTTCCACCACCACTACCCGGTCTTTAGGTATCAGGGTATACAGCCGTTCAGTTAACTTGAGATCCACTTCCAGGGTACGCAGGTCTCGGTTATTCAACCCGACCGCGAAAGAAACCGTTTTTCTTGCCTTGGAACGCGGCAATAATATTTTGTCCGGCTGGCCCTGCGGTTCAGCCGGCGTTATCTTAAGGCTCAAAACCTTCTTCAATTCTTTTTCCTCGTGGGATTCAACCAAACAATCCATGCCCAGTGAATCAGCCAACGCGATCATTTCCGACAAACTATCCTTGGATAACAGATCGGCGATCAAAAGGATGGCGTCCGCCCCGGCTGATCTGGACTCGTAAACCTGATAAGGCTCGAAGATAAAATCCTTTCTCAACACCGGCAGATCCACCGCGGTTCTCACTTCGTTTATATACGCGGTATTGCCGCTAAAAAAGTCCTCTTCGGTCAAGACCGATATCGCCTGACATCCGGCATCCTTGTATACCGCGGCTATCGCGGAGGGTGAAAAATCCTCCCGGATCAACCCGGCTGACGGGGATTGTTTCTTTATTTCGGCGATCAAGGATATCTGCTTATTCTTATTTATCGCTTCCAAAAACGGCCGCGCAGGAGGCAATCCGGCGATCCGGGATTTAAGCTCTTCCTCCGGCAATGCCAGCTTTGCCTGTGCCAGGCGCTCTTTTTTCTTGGCTACGATCTGTTTCAGGGAATCAGTTTTTGCCATTGCCGTACTCCTTT